>Ga0180433_10000859_pt1 | contig 51683 bp, 59 predicted proteins | sample SS_ome_8_FD_132980 | JGI IMG/M metagenome (GOLD analysis project Ga0180433, IMG submission 132980) | Hypersaline lake sediment archaeal communities from the Salton Sea, California, USA - SS_1_D_1 metaG | ecosystem: Environmental > Aquatic > Non-marine Saline and Alkaline > Hypersaline >...
CTCACAGTATCTCCTTTATCTCAGTGCGGGAGAGTCTCCCGTTCGTACGACGCTGGGCAGTCGCCTCCGCTTTTCTGTATTGTCTAGCTTCGGCTCCTAGCGTCTAGCGAACGATTCTCTCCCCTATGATAAGTTGACATCCACTCGATTCCTCGAGGATAGAGAGGGAGAGTCTCCCGTTTATACGATGCATGCAAATATGTTATTATTTCATGAAATGTTAAAGTAAATATGTTCTGCAAACATAAGCAATACATACAATAACAGTAAACGAATACCGTTGCAGAATATTCCAACATATGATATTCTATACAGAAAAACTTAGGAGGGGATGGTTGTGAAAAAGGTTACGTTAATGGATGTCTTCACCCATCCAATTGCTCAAAAGTATTTAACTCGTTCTGGAATTGCTCATGCGATTGAAACGGCCTATCACGCCTTTCATTTAGCAAAAAAGTATGGTGTCAACCCAGACTTAGCGACAAAAGCTGCACTTTTACATGATATTGGTCATTATGAATGGTATACAAACGGAAAATGGGATTATGAAAGATATAGGAAAAATGATATTCACGCTATAAAAGGAGCCGAACGCGCTCATAAACTATTAATACGTCTTGGAGAAGATCCAGAATCAGCAAAAGAAATAGCTTTAGCTATTTTACTTCATACGGATTCATATTTACCTGAAGGAAATCTTAAGCAAAACCCTTTACAACGAGTTGTCAAAATGGCTGATGAAATGGATGAGGAGCCAGGTGGTCTCCATCATTATAAACAAATGGACTATCATGTCGCATTACAAAAAATAAAAAATTTAGATGAAAAGGTCAATCGGTTTCGAAAGCCACTGAAGAAAACAGTATCTTAATCCACCCCTTATTTTGGTGGATTCTCTATTGCTTTTTTTAAAATCCTCTATGATAAAGCCTACCAATAATTTTCCGCTTTTACAAAAAATGTTGCTTCTTAAAGGACAAGCCTATTGCTGACATTTCTTATAATCATTCAATGAGTTGCTGCATAGTATATACTGCAAAAGATAGATACAAATACAATAGTGAAATGGAAGTGAATATATGCCAGCTTTTATCGGACCAATTGAAATAGAGCGTGTGTTAGATGGTGCTTTTAAAATTGGTGACACCTTTTCAATTTCACCAAAAGCGAGCTTAAAGTTTGCATCAGGTGCTGGGGTATTTAATACTGGAGACTGTATTAGATCAATTAATGTTAAAAATCAAACATACGAATATAATCCAAATTTAAGTGACCAAGCACAGACATTTAACAAGTAAGAAACAGCAAGTAATTTTGCTGTTTCAGACTGCCGACAAACGCTTGCATTCTTTGTTACTTCGCCCTCTTCGGATGCTCATTACCTACTTTAAGGTAACTCCGCTCCTCATCGGGCTCGTGAATTGAATGCAAAGCGTTTTCATTCAGTCTGATAAACCGTTAAATTTAGATATTTTCTACAAACTGAAGGGGTTGTCCGATAAGTTCCTAATGAGAAAGAACCTGTAATGGAGATTGGTTGATTGAAATGAAGGTGGCGGCTATCCTTTAGGGAACAGCACGATCCGAAGACCCCACAGACGAGCTTACGAGTCGAGGAGGCTGATAGAAAAGCGGAGCCGAAGCTAGAAAGGCCGTGCCCGCGGAAAGCGTCCGCCACCGAAATAAAATCAACCGAATTTAGTTTACAATGAAAGGGGCTGTACTTTTTGGACAGTCCCTTTTTTTATTGAAAATACTCCAAAAGTGATGATAAATAAAAAGAAAGTAATTGATAACTTGTTCAAAGTATTAATATAAAATCCAATTAATGAAAAAAGTCTCGAAAGTAAATGAGTACACATTTAAAGTGCTGGATAAGGATTAAAAAGGGATGAAAAAATTCCATTGAAAAGATGAAATAAATTCGTAAAGTGTTTAAAATGAGATATTTGTTGGATGATTTCTTAAAAGAAAAAGATTAACTAATTCTTTCAATCTTCTTTTAATTATTTTATAAAAATGAGACAGTATCTTATAATGATAACGGAAACTTAGGAGAAAAGGAGTGACGTAAATGAAAATTCGTAAAGCGAATATACGAAACGAAAATAAGATGATTACAAAAGTTTATTTATATGAAAATAAAAAAGAAGAATATACAATGGTAGCCATTCCTGACATTGAATGGTCAACCATTATTCCATATGAAGAGGAAAGAGAAGCTTTGTCTACTCGACTAGCAAAATCACTTAAGAAAATGGTTCATGAAGATATTGCTACTCAACTAACTAGTAAAATCATTCAGTGGGTAAGGGAAATGTAAAAATGAGATTATCTCAGAGGGCCTGGTCCTAGGGACAGGCTCTTTTGTTTTAATTGTTTCTGTTCTACTGATCTTAGAGAATTGATAGGTTCAGGTATAGGAAAAATTAGACAAAATATAACAAAATTTTTATTAAAATTTTTCCATTTTCCCTTCTATAAAAAGGCTTAAATGGAAATGATAGAGAATAAATATATTATATATCAAGTAAGCGTTTACACTTTGTGTTAAGTGATTCGTTAAAGAAGGGGAAGATTAAAGTGAATGATTATAATTTCATAAAAGGAATGATGTGGGGAACGGCTCTAAGTATACCTTTATGGATGTCAGTTATTGGCTGGGTAAAAATATTGATTTGGTTAACCTCTTTTTTTCGTGATTTAACATAAAAAATATCCCCCCAAAAACCGGGAGGACTATGAATATCTAACATGTTTCTCCTTTTCCACTAATTCAATGACATCGTGGACCTCTACATCTAAAACTGAACAAATTTTTGCCAGTTTATCAAGTGGAAGCCTTTTTGTTTTGTTATGACACATTTCCCAAACTAATGTGTGTCGAATATCAGCCTGTCTTGCTAATTCCCGTTTTGTCATTCGTCTCTTTTTAAGTATGTGATCCAGTTTAATTTGAATTTCATATTGCTTTTCCATACTCTCACCCTTTGATTTTCCGTGCTAATTTGAATTTAAAGAATATTTTAGCAAGTTTTTAATCTGTAGGCAATATGTTTTTGTAATTTTATAATGGACATTAGTTCGCTTCATATGTACATTTTACAATAAACTCACGAATAAGTATACACTAAGGTGAATAAATACAAAAATTTCTAAAAAGTATATTCATTTTAAAAGCTTTAAATATTATTATTCTATATTAAAAAGGATTTTTAAAAAAAGTGACGAATTAAGTAAATAAATTTCCTTGTAAGGAGGTTCTAACTCATTGGTTAAAAACCCGTCAATTTATGTATTAGGGGATCAGCATGTTGTCGTTTTTGAATTAGAAATGGATGGACACCATGCAAAAGCGGAATACCTTTTTGATGAAGGAAAAATTCTTGATTACACCATTGAGTTTAACGGACCAATAGAAATAAGAGATAACTTATTAAATTTGGCATTTGAAGAAGCGAAGAAATTAATTAAACAACATATAACTTTAAAAAAATAATTTCAATTTTAGAATTATCTCTCTTTTTTTTTTTGCTAAAATCAACAATATTCTATAATAAGCTTCTAATAAAAATAATCAAAATTTCCTATTGCGATTTCATTTCGGTATCACGCATTTATTTTTCGTTCATTTTTTCGGTGATATTTTGTAGCTATTTCGGTAAAATAGAGATGGTTATATTAGGAGTTTTATAGGTAAAAAGAAGCATTTCTTACCTTGGAACAAAGGAGTGTGATACCTTTGAAGCATAAAGAAATTGAAAAAATAAATCAAATGTTTATTAAAATAGAAGAAGAGATCCAAAAAACGAAGCACTCTCTATATTTAATTAGTAAAAGCATTGATAAATATGATAAATATAAATATATAAAAATATAATGCTCGTAACAGCCGACCAAAAAAGAAGGTCGGCTTATTTTGTAAAAAAATCTAAAATAAGGGCTTTTATATAGAATAGGGGTACATTTCACCTAAGTGTTAAAAAATGAATCTTTAATTTTCTGTATAATTAAAGTACATTATATAGTAATATAGTTCTGAAGGGGTGATAATAATTAGAGACTTTTTACGTATAGATCAAAAAAGGTTATTAAAAACAATAAATTTTATTTTAAAAGAGCATTCAAAGATACATAACTTACAGGAACTTCTTCAAAGCTTTATTAATACAAAGTCATCCTTTCCTTTTGCTCAACTATGTTATCTTCATCATCATGCTTTTAATGGAATTGATGAAGAGGACTGTTATATGTTGGCAGCTGCCATTGAGTTATGGATTCTTTCTTTAGATATGTTTGATGATTTTGAAGATGTCGATAACTTTGATGAACCATGGATGAAATTAGAACAAGGAATTGGTTTAAATTGTGCCACATTTTTGTTTTCACTCAGTCACTCAGTCATAAGTTCTTTAAAATCACCATATAAACTTCAAATATTATCATCCTTTCAGAATTTTTCTATGCAAGCTATGCGAGGACAGCACCTAGAATTATCAAAGAAAATTAAAACAGAAGAAGAATGCTTAAAGATGATAAAATGGAAATCAGGCTCATTAACGGCTTTATCCGCTATATCTGGATTGCTTCTTGCCAACGGTGATATTGTTGAAGAAGTACTAGATTACAGTTATCAAATTGGTATTTCAGCACAGATTCATAATGATTATGAAGGATTATTTTCTAAAAATAAAGAAGATGGAAAAAGTGATAAACCATCTTTAACATATCTTTACATAATGAACCATTTTAATGAAGAATGTATAGAATTACAACAGTATATGGAAAGTAATAAATCGTATGAAGATTTTTTTGGCAGTGAGCATGCTTTTAAGCAAAAACTTTATGATTCTGGTGTTATTTCTTATTTGAATGTGATGAAACATATTGCACTTCAAAAAGCAAAGATGAAAATTAAAAAGTTACCATTACCTGATCATGATAAAGAAAAGATATTATCTTATTTAATAACGAATCTAGTGTAATAGGATAGAAATAAAATGACTAGAATAACATGGGCGTAAGGAAAGGAGACGGATTATGATACATATTTTAGTCATTGATGATCATCCTGCTGTTCGTGAGGGAACGAAATCAATCTTAGAAAATGAAGATGATGTGTCGGTAGAATGTTTAAACCCCCCCTACACAGTTGAAAAAATACAAAAAATTGACTTTTCACCATTTGATGTTATCTTAATGGATATAAATTTAGGGGATATTAACGGTATTGAACTAGCTAAGGCAATTATGGAAAAAAAGGTTAGCTGTAAAGTTCTTCTTTACACTGGTTATGATATCGAGGATTATCTAGAAGATGCTATTCAAATTGGAGTTCATGGAGCTATTAGTAAAACGGAGTCAAAAGACAAAATCTTATCCAATATTCGACATGCATTAGATGGAGATATTATTTTACCATATCATTTTGTTCAAAAGCTAATATTGAAAAATATATTGAAAGAAAAAGAAGCAAATCAAGTTGATCCATTAACAGATAGAGAAAAGCTAATTCTTATTGAAGTAGAAAAAGGGTTAACAAACCAAGATATAGCTGATCAGCTTCATTTAAGTAAACGCTCTATAGAATACAGCCTTACGTCTATTTTTAATAAATTAAATGTAGGTTCTAGAACTGAAGCTGTATTAGTCGCCAAATCAGAAGGAATTATTCCTTAACGTGTGAGGAAAAGGAGGCCTTACACGTTTTTTTTTGTATAATTGAAGATAGGGTAGAAATCACTAAATATTTTCACCTAAACTAAAGAATTTTAATGAAGTAGCAATAAAAAAATTCATATATATTTAGTATGATGTTTTTAAAGAGGTGAAATATGAGGTGTACCCTTTTTATCGTCAAGTAATGTCTTATTCTAATTGGCGTCATACATTAAAGAACGAAATAGTTATTAGTGCAAATGGAGAAGTTTTAGCTCCACCTGACACTGTCATTATAAAACTTGGAGTCGTTTCACGTAATCAAAATATTGAAAAGGCACAACAGGAAAATGCTTTTAAAATGAGACAAATAATTCTTGCACTAAAAAATCAGTTTGTTCAAGAGAATGAAATAAAAACGGCTGTTTATTTTGTTAGACCAATATATGAAAATGCCCAAAATGAAGATTCTACAATAATTGCGTATGAAGTTACAAATATCATCGAAATTACAACTAATAGGTTATACAAAACTGGGGAAATTATTGATACAGCTGTTCAAAATGGGGCAAATCGTGTAGATGATATTGTGTATCAGTTAAAAACATCAGAACCATATAGAAAAAAAGCTTATGAGCTTGCAATTCAAGAGTCTATACAAAAAGCACAAATGATCGCAAATGGGTATGGGGCAAACGTAAGTTTTCCTCCTTATAAGATTATCGAACAAGAAAGAGCTGTACTGGCTTTATCACAAGGGGTTGCTCCGACTACTGAAAAAGTATTCTTTCCACGTGATATTACGGTAAGTGTACATTTAACCGTTCATTTTATGTTCGACAAGATATAGAAAAAACATTATCTTCATTGTTTGTTATTTTTTACAAAAATTAAATATTTTCTCAATATTTCTGTTATGTTTCTCCGTTATTATGTAAGATACATATTCTCAGATTTTGAGCGCTTTCGCGAGAGGGGAAACATGATGGATATCATGGCAGTACTACCCGTTCTAATATTTTTTTTCTTTTATTTTATAATCGTTGTCTTAGTATTAAGAAAGTAATCGAATGATTGGAGGAATATCATATGAAACTTAATTTGGATCATACATTAATTAAAACTTTAGGAATTGAAATTAAAGATATTTCGGATAATGGTGTCGTAGCAACTATGCCTGTTGATGATAGAACACGTCAACCATTTGGAATTTTACATGGAGGTGCATCCGTTGCTCTTGCTGAAACAGTAGCCAGTATTGGAGCTTGTCATTTCGTAGATTTGGAAAAAGAGGTTTGTGTCGGACTTGAAATTAATGCCAATCATATTAAAGCAAAAAAAGAAGGAACGGTTACAGCGTATGCCAAGCCCGCTCATCGCGGACGATCGACAATGGTTTGGGAAATTCGAATAGTTGATGAACAAGAAGATTTAATATGTTTATCCCGTTGTACAATGGCTATTATACCAAAGAAGCAAAAATAAAAGGAGGATTGAGCAATGCTCATCCTCCTTTTTTGTTTTTTAAATCATCTTGAATACTATTTTCCCATAAAGGAGTTTTTATATGATAGGCTGCTCGACTAATTAAATGGCCCGCTACAGGAGCCGTTAAAAAGACAAACAGTATTCCAAGAAGAACTCTTCCGTTTATATGACCTGTAATAATCCAGAAGTATAGAAATACTCCAAGTAAAATCGAAATAACTCCAAGAGTCGCGGCCTTAGATGCAGCATGATTTCGAGTATAAACATCTGGAAGTCGGAGAATTCCGATGGCTGAAACTAAGCTTAAAATAGCTCCCTGGAGAATGAGATAGCCAATAATTATTTTACTGATCGCGATCATTTTCAATAATCTCTCCTTTCTCCAGGAACTTAGCAATGGCAACCGTTCCGATAAAGGCTAAAATTCCAAGCAGTAAAATAACATCTAAAAAAGCATTGGTATCAAGTACAACGGAAATAATCGCTGTAATTCCTATTAAGTTAATACCAATTGCATCAAGAGAAATAGCTCGATCCGGAATAGAAGGTCCTTTGATGAGCCGAATAATTAAGAGTAGAGATGATAGGGCAATAATCCCTAAAGATAATACTAATATCATTTGAAACATTATCGGCTCACCTCCTGAATAGCTTTTTCGAAGCTATTTTTAATATCTTTTCGAACCTGTTCAACATCATTAATATCCATCGCATGAATATATAACGTTTTGTTATCATCTGAAACATCTACAACGAGTGTTCCCGGTGTTAATGTAATTAGATTTGCTAATAAGGTAATTTCCCAGTCTTTTTCAAGTTCTGTCTCTAAAGCGAAGATTCCAGGACGCATATTAAGCTTTGGTGACATTATGACTTTAAAGACTGAAAGATTGGACAATACTAGTTCTTTAAAGAAAATAAAAACAAGTTTAATCACAGCAATGACATTGTATAAGTAAAATCTTCTTGAAAAAAATCGTCTTAACGCAAATATAATTAATAAGCCGACTACATAACCAACAATAAAGCTAGAGGTTGAGTAGTCATTTACTAAAAACATCCAAACAAAAGCCACTGTTACATTTAATAATATTTGAAATGCCATATAATCTACTCCTTTAAAACGGCTTCGATATAAATAGATGGATCAAGCAATGTTTCGGCAGCTTGAACAACATATGGAGAGACCATCTCGATGAAAAATCCGTACAATATGGAAGTAGCCAAAAGTATTGCAATTGGTAATAACAGCCCTTTTGTTGAACCCTTTTCTTGATCTTTTGTTAAAACTTGCTCTCCCCAGAAACCGTTCATAAAGATTTTCATGACTGAATAAAGGACAAGAAGGCTTGAAAGCAGCACAATCATTGCCATTACATAATCACCATTTTCAAAGCCTGCTTGGACAATCTTTAACTTTCCAATAAAGCCACTTAAAGGAGGAATTCCTCCAAGAGCTAACGCAGCAACAAAGAACATCCAGCCTAAGAGCGGATGGTTTTTAATGAGTCCACCCATTTGTTTTAAATGACTTGTCCCTGTAATCACAATAATAGCACCAACAAGTAAAAAGAGGGCGCCTTTAATCATCATATCATGGATTAAATAATAGATAGACCCTTCAATACCAGCTGTATTAAACATGGAAACTCCAAAAAGAATAACACCTACAGCTGTAATGATATTGTAAATAATAATTTTCGATATATCCCAGTAAGCAATGGCCCCAATAACCCCAAATATAATTGTTAAAGTGGCAAGCCATGCAATGATTTCATGTGTAAATGATGGATCATGAATAAAGATTAAGGTAAATACTCTTGTGATAGAATAAACCCCGACTTTTGTTAAGAGTGCCCCAAACATTGCTGTAACAACTGAAGGTGGGGCTTGGTAGGAACCTGGAAGCCAGAAAAATAGTGGGAAAATGGCTCCTTTTAATCCAAAAACAATCAGGAACAGGATGGCAATTACAGTAATAATAGCAGGTTGTCCTAGTTCTGCTACTCGTACACTTAAGTCTGCCATATTTAATGTACCTGTTACTGCATATAAAAACGCTACGGAAATAACAAATAGGGCAGATGAAATAACATTCACCAAAATATATTTAATGGATTCACGCAACTGAATTTTTGTATTTCCATGTACAATTAGAAAATAAGACGCCATTAACATGACTTCAAAGAAAACAAATAAGTTAAAAATATCACCTGTTAAGAAAGCACCAGTTACCCCTGTTAATAAAAACATGACGCCAGGATAAAAGAAATATTTTTCACGTTCAATACCAATTGAACGATAGGCAAATAATAAGCATACAAAAACAATAAGATTCGTTGTTAATACAAGAAGGCTAGAATACATATCGGCAACTAAAACAATACCAAATGGTGGCTTCCAACTACCTACTTCTAATGTTTGGATACCATTTGTATGAACTAATTGGACCAAATAAGCTGTAATAATGATACCGATAAAGGAAGCTAAGCCACTAATCCACTTTTGAACCGATATTTGTTTGTTAAAAAAGATTAATAATATTCCAGTTAGAAGTGGTAATAGTATTGGCAAAATAATGAAATTGTTCATTGTTGATCATTTCCCCTCAATTGTTCCATATCGTCTGTTCCTAATTCTTGATAAGAGCGATAAGCTAATACTAAGAAAAACGACGTAACACCAAAACTAATGACGATAGCTGTTAAAATTAATGCTTGTGGTAATGGATCTACAAATGAATCGGCATACTCACTTAAAAGAGGAACAGTTCCTCTTTTTAATCCTCCCATTGTTAAAATGAGTAAATGGGCTCCGTGACTCAAAAGACCAGTACCAATAATAATTCTTAATAAACTTCGTGATAACATCAAGTAGGTTGCAGCACTAAATAAAATTCCTACTACAATTGACATTAAAATCTCCATTATTCCGTCTCTCCAATCGTTTGAATAATGGTCATCGTTACTCCAATGACAACAAGGTAAACACCTAGGTCAAATAGCACGGCTGTTGCCAGCTCAGTATCACCTAATATCGGTAAATGAAAGTGTCCAAATGTATGAGTTAGAAATGGAACACTAAAGAAAAAGGAACCGACACCTGTCATTACAGCAATGAATAAGCCAGCCGCAGCAATTTTAATATAGTTTACAGGCAAAAGCTTTTTCACTGTCTTTATATCATAAGCAATTAATAAAAGAACGATAGCAGAGGAGGTCATTAATCCACCGATAAAGCCTCCTCCAGGAGCATTGTGACCAGCGAAAAAGAGGTATATAGAAAAAGTCACAATAATAAACAATACGATTTTTGTAATGGTTTGTAAAATAATATCATTTGTTTTTAATCTTGTTTTTTTCACCCTTCTTCCCCCCTTGAAAGGCGAAGTTTAATCATGCTGTAAATAGCTAAAGCAGCAATACCGAGAACGGTAATCTCAAATAACGTATCAAATCCACGGAAGTCAACAAGAATGACATTGACCATATTTTTACCGCCACCAAGCTTATAGCTATTTTCAATGAAGTAGGTTGCAATTGTTTCTTTTACACGCTCACTATTAGCTGATATAGCAATTAAGGTTACAATGACTCCTACTCCTAAAGAAATAATGAAATTAACTAAACGGAAACGTAATTTCTTTTCTTTACGCTTTAATTCAGGTAAATGATAGAACGCAAGCAAGAATAATGCTACTGATACGGTTTCAATAATTAATTGTGTTAATGCTAAATCAGGTGCTCTAAATAATACAAAAAAGAGTGATAGAGAATAACCGACAGATCCTAGAGCAATTATGGCTGTTAGGCGTGACCTTGAGAATAATGTAGTCATTGTTCCTGCAATCATAACGATTGCTAAAAGTATTTCATATATACCGATAGGTGCTACATTTTCTGTATTAAATGAAAATGCTCCTGTTGTAGCAATACTTGTCCCAACTAATACAATCATAAAAGCGAAAATAAATACTAAATAATCACGAATGAACCCGGTCATGTAAAAACGTGTAAATCGTTCTGATGAATAATCTAAACCAGATAAAGATGCATCATAAAATTTGTTGAGTGTAAGCTTTTCAGGATGTAATTCATAAATCTTTTTCCATTTTGAAATTGTTAAGAAAAGAATCGTTCCTAACGTGACGACTCCAATTGTCATAAATAACTCTGGTGTAAATCCATGCCACATTGTGATATGAACATGGAAATGAGCGTTTTCGCTTAATAAGCTTGGTAAAATAGAGGTCATAGTTGGTTCAATGATTGTATAAGCTAATAAATCAGGGAAGAAACCGAAAACAATAACGAGTGATGCCAAAATAATCGGTGGAATAAGCATACCAATTGGTGCCTCATGAGGCTCTTTTGGTAGCTTTTCTCTTGGCTGTTTCCCTGTAAAGGTTTTAAATACTAAAACCATGCTATAAATAAATGTAAATACACTTCCAATCCATGCTAATACAGGGAGTAAAATTCCCCATGTTTCAGCTTGGAAAATGCCCATTTCAAGTACTCGAAGCATACTTGTAAAGAACATTTCCTTACTTAAAAATCCATTAAATGGTGGTAAACCCGCCATGGAAAATGCTCCGATAATAGCAATAGTAAAGGTAATCGGCATGAAGCTCATGAGTCCACCGAGCTTACGAATATCACGTGTGCCTGTTTCATGATCGACAATTCCAACGACCATAAATAGGCTGCCTTTAAAAGTCGCATGGTTTATTAAGTGGAAAACGGAAGCAAGTATTGCAACAGTATAATATTCAAAGTTTTCAAAATGCAACGCAGCAGCTCCCACACCTAATAGAGACATAATCATTCCAAGCTGACTAACAGTTGAAAAGGCTAAAATCGCTTTTAAGTCTGTTTGTTTGACAGCATTAAAGCTTCCCCAGAATAATGTGAAAATTCCAAATAAGGATAAAGACCAGAACCATTCAGCACTATATGCGAAAATTGGGCTTAATCTTGCAACTAAATAAATCCCTGCTTTAACCATCGTTGCCGAATGTAAATAAGCGCTTACAGGTGTTGGAGCTTCCATCGCATCCGGTAACCAAATATAAAACGGAAACTGTGCTGATTTAGTAAAAGCTCCTAACAAGATTAATATCATCGCAGGAATGAATAGGTCATGTGTAATAATTACCTCACTCTGTGCTATGGTTTCACGAATGCTAAATGTTCCCGTTATTAAATAGAGGAAAATAAATCCTCCAAGCATTGATAAACCACCAAAGACAGTAATCAGCATTGATTTTTGGGCACCATAACGAGATTTTTCACGATGGTACCAATACCCAATCAGTAGGAAAGAGGAGAAACTTGTGATTTCCCAAAAAGTATATAAAACAATGGTGTTATCAGATAATACAACCCCAAGCATTGCTCCCATGAACATAAGGAGATATACATAAAACGTATTTAACTGCTCTTTTTCTTTTGATAGATAATAAATGGAATATAATACTACAAGTGATCCAATACCAGTTATTAATAAAGAAAAGAGTAATCCTAATCCATCTAAATAAGCAGTAAAGTTTATACCTAAAGATGGAATCCACTCAACGGTTTCAATTATTGTTTTCTTATGTTTTCCATTAATTAGCAATTGAAAAAAGTATATAAAAAGAACGACAGGAAGGGATAATACAAACCACCCTGTATGTACCCGTGGAGTAGCTTTATATATAAGTGGTACAAGGACGGCAAATAGGAATGGAGCTAATATCGCCCAATGTAAAAATGTCATGAAAAAACCTCCTAACATCCTCTCTCCGACAAAATTCCACAAAAATCATTATAACTGATGTTCTGTTCCTTGCATAACCTATTTCATTAGTATTCACGAGAAATCTCGTGGCTATGTTAACTAAATCCAAAAACTTCCCAAAATAATTTTTTCATTTCAAGTTCACATGACCATAAATATCGTATCAAATTTTTGAGAAAATGTATATTTTTTTGTTCAAATTACATCCTAATAATGAGGTGTGTAAAATGACAAAAAAAGTCGTAACAGCATTTTCAATCTTTACGGTCATATTTGGAGCTGCATGGTATTTGCATGAAAATACAAAGAGAATGTATGGACAAAATATAATAAATCAACCAACACCAGAACTTATAAATTCAAATATAATTATTCCAGCATCCTTTGAAAGTAAAGAAGTTTTTGAACCGTTTGCCCCTAGAGAGTATATTCGGATTATGACAAAATAAAATGGAAATAAACAAAGGCTGCCCGAAAATGACAGCCTTTGTTTAGTCTATAAAATAATATAAAGTTAGTTTGTACATAGCTTGGGGAGTTTTCTGAATTTGTTTTTTAGTTCTTATAAATCCAATTGATTTTGATAAAATTGCGTTTCTGTAAAAGTAGATCGTGAAGGAGCAAAAACAATTGTCAAGATAATAGGTACTCCGATGAGAATAGCTAACATTGCCATAAAGATAATTAAAGATGTTATCTGCATATCTTTATGAAGTGCTTTTGAATAACTTTCAAAAAAGTCACTTGCTCTTTCGTTTTTAGCAACATTAGAAAATGTTAAAAATTCATTTTTTTCATTATCCCAGTAATATAACTCTGTTTTGTCATAATAAATAAATCCGTCTCTCTTTTCCTGAAACTCTACATAGGCAATCGTAAAATTAGATTCGTATGTTTCAACATTATCTTCAATCGTTTTTGTCACTTCACCGTCCATTGTCAAAGCATCCAACACTTCCACTGAACCTTCGTGATAATAAGAAACTTCTTGTGCTAATTTGCTATCTAATGCTTCTAAAAACTTTGGGGAAACCTCTGTCGAAGCTGCAGTTTTCATTGGTAGAGGAATCAAAAGAAGACAAGCTGCAGCAACCATAAAGATTAGTCGTTTCATTTTATCCCTCCTAGACATCTTTATGTTGCTACATGAGATGATAGAACAAAAGAAGTTATATAAATATTATAACATGAATTAATCTACTAATATCCAAAAAATGTGAATATTATTAAAATTCATCTATAAAACGTCTTTTTATTTCGGGGCTCATCATCATACATGTATTTTGTTTTCCAAACCAATTATATCGATTTTTTGCAATATAATCATAAGCGATATTTCGAATTCTTCTTGGAATGAACTTAAATATATAGAGTAGCTTCCATGGTCCATTTAATTTTTTAACGATACGTAAAGTAGCAGTTGATTTAATATATGCTTTTCCATTTTCGATTAAAATAATTGATTCATTATATTGATAAGGAAATTGGTGTTTCTTAAGAAGCTGTTGTCCGACTTTTGATTGAAGTGATGCAAAGCGAAAAGCTTCATTTCGATCATGTTTTAAAATAAACTGAACAGATTGGTTGCAAAGTAGACATTCACTATCAAATAAAATAATGGACATCATAAAACCTCATTTCTTGACCAATGTCTTACTAATATTTTAATAAAAATGAATGATTTCTAATAGTTTTTCACACATTTTTGAAAAATCTATATATTTTATGGAAATTGAAGATATTTATTCATCTAGAATGATATAATGGTAATAATAAGGAGGTTTAAAGCTTTTTAGGAAGGAGGATCCATTCTTTTGGAGGCGGGCGAGCAGTTTGTTTTCATTGATTTTGAATTTACAATGCCTGAGAGTAAAGTATCCCCAAAAGGTTTTTTTCCAGAAATAATTGAAGCAGGACTTGTAATCGTTTCTTCAAATAAAATTTTACGAACTTATTCTACGTTTGTAAAACCTACATTTTTCCCTATGTTATCAGACCGATGTAAAAAATTTTTACAAATATCCCAAGAGCAAGTGGATAATGGCGTTTCCTTCGCAGAATTAATTCGAATACTCTCTCAATTTGTTGAAGGTAAGAGTACTACCATTGTCACATGGGGTAATATGGACATGAAAGTTCTCCGTCAAAATTGTCAAAAGCATAAAATTCCATTTCCTTTTCAAGGAAAAGAGTTTGATTTATCAATGGAATATAAGAAATTTTTTGGGGATCGAAATCAAACAGGACTATGGAAAGCGGTTGAAGAATATGGAAAGAAAGGAATTGGAAAGCACCATCGAGCCCTTGATGATGCAATGACAACCTTTAACATTTTTCAATTGGTGGAAAGGGATAAGCAATATTTATCAAGGCCGAAGCCAACTACGATAGGAGAAAGAATTGATTTAACAAAGCTTTTAGGGAAATTAGCAACGTAATGGCCAACACTTTATTACATGTTGGCCATTTATACATATTTATAAATAATAGTTCTGTTCTACTCTCTTTAAGCATTGTAAAGATTTTTGTGCCCATTCGCTTTGATTTTCTTTTAATTCTTTTTTTAGCTCAATTACTGCGCTTTTTAAGGATAGAGCGTAATCAGGTATTTCCCCTTCATACTTTTTAACCATTTGTTTCGGAATATTCGTTTGTTCGTTAAAGCTTAATGCTTTACGTTCATGAAAAAAAGGAACATTGACTTCTTTAGGGTTATGGAGATCCCCCTGCATTGGATGTTTTAGGACAGCTTTTACTTTAACTAAATAATGATGAGATCGAATATCCGTAATCTCACCTATATATTTCCCTGTTTTATAAATCCCTGTCACAATATCACCGATTTTTAAATCCATTCCATTCACTCCTACCTATTTTACCTATATATTACCATAATTAAAAAAGGTGTCTTCGATTTTAATAAACCGTTTTCATTATTGACATAACAATGTTTATAAGAGTTTAAAATTCCAAAAAAATAGTACTTCCCATTCATCCTTTTCCTGAGTATAATCCTATTGATGACGTCATCCTACTTTTTATTCATTCTTTATTTTATATTGAGAGGACAGGGATGAAGAGTTGTACATTAGTTTTAATCCTTATCGAACTATAGGGATGAAGAATGTTCGTTATATTAAGCCTGAAAATATGTTTCAGCATATTGAAGAAATTAAGCAGGCTGAATATTTGCTATTCCCTGAATATTGGCAAGTCAATACACTTTACTATGGTCTAAAAAAGAAGATTTTTCCTTCTATTTCAACTTACCATATCGGACATACAAAAGTGGAAATGACTCGTGTTCTTGAAGCAACATTTCCAGAATACGTCCCTTTTACATTAATAAGAGCCAATACAATATCTAATCAACAAGAAATATTAGATACATTTCCCTTCCCTTTTATCGCCAAAGATATACGGAATTCAATGGGAAGAGGAGTTTATTTAATAAATAATCCTTCTGATTTTATCCAATACATCGAAAAGCATGATGTTTTATATGTACAAGAGTATTTACCTATTCAAAAAGATATGCGAATTGTTTATGTTGGGGATGAAGTCATTGAATCGTACTGGAGAGTCAATGAACAACACGACTTTTTAACAAATATTTCTCAAGGGGGGACGATTTTATATGATGATATCCCTCCCGAAGCTATTCAGTTAGTTAAACAAATTGCTCATGCATTAGATATTAACCATGCTGGTTTTGATATTGCAGAAGTAGATGGACATTTTTATATTTTTGAATTCAATGTTTTCTTTGGTAATACAGGATTAAGAAATCCTTATTATCATCAGCATGTGATGAATTATTTATTAAAGGACAAAAAAATCATATTCCCATCCAATTAAGGAAGGCATAAAATGTCTTCCTTTTTATATTAGGAGAAAGTTTAGGACTGTAAAATAAATAGTAGAACTAAGATCAAAAAATTTTATGCTTTGCTAGTTTGAAATTCGTTTAGATTTCGTATTCAATATAAATTTTGATATATTATGAATGAAGCTATGGAAAGGGCGTGAGAAAATGTTCTTACCGTTTATTCTATATTTTCCAGAGGATAAAAGCGAGTATTTGACAAGTTTTTTGCAAATGATCCCATTTCTTCTATTGGCGGTTTTAAGCCTTTGGTTTTTTATTCGTATTTCAAAAAAAGAAGAACAAAAAGCAGAAGAATTATATAAAAAAATTTCCGAAAAAGAAAAGGATAAGTAATCACCGCATAAAAGCCTCTGCTTTAGTAAATAATTTCAATTGAAATAACTATTGCGGAGGTTTTTATGTGTACATACTTACGATTAGTACTGGCTGCTCTGATTTTATTTTTGTCTGGATGTATGGAAAACAATTTAACAAAAATGAGTGTTGAAATGTTTAATAAGGACGGGGATTCATTAGGAACTGTTGAAATTACGGAAGAAGCAGATGGACTTGGGTTAAAAGTTGCATTAGAAGGATTACCACCAGGTGAACATGGTTTTCATATACATGAAAAAGGAGAATGCAACCAACCGGATTTCATAAGTGCAGGAAATCACTTTAATCCAGATGAAAATAAGCACGGATTGTTACATCCAGAAGGGGCTCATGCTGGTGACTTACCAAACATTATTGTAGACGATAATGGAATAGTGGATGTTGAATTAACAGCCCCTAATTTAACCTTAAAAAAAGCTGATAAAAATTCCATCCTACAAAAGGATGGGACTGCTCTCATTATTACAGAAGAAAGAGATGATGGAATGACACAACCATCTGGTGATTCAGGTATGCGGATTGCCTGTGGTGAAATTACAGAAAAAGAAGCAAAACGTAAGGAAAAGAAGGAAGTAGAAATTGAAGAAGAAAAATCATCCTAATGTTAAAAGGCTGTTCTCATAAAATGCGGACATTTAAAATAGAACAGCCTTGTTTACTTCCTATATAAAAGATTTTTTAAGTCGCATTAAACCATCCATGAGTACATCTTTTGGACAAGCGATATTCATCCTTACAAATCCTTCCCCGGTTTTTCCGTATTTACTCCCCATTTCAAGCCCTAGTTTTCCTTTTTTAAGTAAACAACTTTTTAACTCTTTTTCATCTTTTCCTAATTTTCGACAATCAATCCAAACAAGATAGGTCGACTGTGGTCTAATTATTTTTAACTGTGGGATTTCCTCACTAATATATTTTTCTACTAAACGTACGTTTTCTTCTAAGTATTCTAATAAGTCATTTAACCATTGCTCACCATGTTTATACGCAGCTTCCATTGCTGTAATCCCTAATGTATTTAACGTAAAGGTTCCTTGTTTTTTCTCACATTCCTTAAATGTTTGACGAATTTTTGGATTTGGAATAATGACTGCAGATGCTTGAAGTCCTGCTAAATTAAAGGTTTTGCTTGGGGCAATACATGTTATCGAGTTTTCAGCAAATTGTTTATGAATAGAGGCAAAAGGTGTATGAGTTGAATCAAAAAGCATTAAATCTGAATGAATTTCATCTGAAACAACCATGACATTGTATTTTAATGCTAATTGTCCTATTTTCGTTAATTCCTTTTTTGTCCAAACTCTTCCACTAGGATTATGTGGATTACATAATAGTATCATTTTTACTTTTTCGTGTGCTAGTTTTTTTTCTAAATTATGAAAATCTATTTCATATTTTCCATTTTTAAGGACAAGTTTATTTTCAATAACAACTCGGTCGTTTAAAGTAATCATATCGAAAAATGGATAATAAACGGGTGTTTGAATGACAATATGATCTCCTTCTTTGGTAAAAGCACGAATAGCTGTACTTAATGCTTTGACAACACCAGAAGAAAACTCGATATAGGAAGGAGAAAAGTCCCACCCGTGTCTTTTTTGTAACCAGCTTTTAATAATTTGTTTCGTTTCTAGAGAAGGAAATGAATACCCAAAAATTCCATGATTAATTCGTTCGACTAGTGCATGTTGAACTTCCTTTGGTGATGGAAAGTCCATATCTGCTACCCACATTGGTAAAACATCTTCAGAGCCAAATAATTCTTTCGTTAAATCCCATTTAACAGAACGTGTTCCTTTACGATTGATCTTCTTATCGAAATCATACATGTTATCACCTCAGCCCAATAAGTGGAAATGCTTTTCTTTTATCGTAACTATGATAAAATACTATCGCAAACAATATGACTTACAAGGTGATGTACGTTGGAAATGAAAGAAGCCAACCTTCAAATGCTTGAATTATTATATGAATGGGATCCACTTGGTTATGGTAAAGGGGCCTATGAAACAGAAATCGTTGATGTTGTTGCAGCAGTTCATCGAATAGATGATTTATTAAACTTAGCTAAGGAAATTCAAGGTATTTATGAATTTTCCTTCGAAGAAATGATTTCATTAGAAGAATGTAAAAAGGTGGCCCAGAAACTACTCCGTATTAAAAATCAAATTTCATGTGATATTTAGTTGTTATTAAATTAAGCAAAAGCGAAAAATGTAATCTGATACATGTTCGGGTCTTTCCTCAGGTACTAAATGCCCTGTGTTTTGTAAGGATATAAACTGAGAGCCATGCAAATCCTGATGGAGCTTCTTACCAATATGAATGGGAACGACCCGATCTTCCTCACCCCATACGAGTAAGCTAGGCACTTCAATTTGCTTTAGTTCAGTTGATGGTAAATCTCCTTCACGGTCACGAATCATTTTGGTTAATGCATGAAATATTTCATCATTAGAAAATGGTTCTAAATAGCCTCTCATCATTTCTTCATTAATTAATGAATGATCATGAACTACGTTGCACAAGCTTTTCCAAACTCCCTGTCTGGCTAACCAATGCTTTACGATACGTGAGAAATAAGGTACATAAGATCCGAGAACTAAGAAAGGATGGGATCTATCTTTATAACCTGAACTACATAGTAAAACAATTTTGTGAAAATAATCGGGGTAATCTTTAGCGGCATACAATAAAATTTGACCACCCATAGAATGTCCAACAGCATAAACTTTTTGCAAATTTAATTTTTGTAAAAGATTGACGACTAATTTCCCCATGTTTTGATATGAGTAAACAAATGTTTTGGATTTTTCCGTTTTACCAAAGGGAGGTAAATCGATAGCTAAAATATTAAAATGATCTTTTAATATAGGTTTTAGTCTTCTATAACTAAAGGTCGATGATAAAAAACCATGTACTAATAAAATAGTTGGTTTATTTGGATGACGGTAATATTGTTCACAATGTACATTAATTCCTTGAATATTGATTGTGAAATAATTCCATTTAACCATGATTTCTTACACTCCCCTTAATCATTTTTTTTATTTTTTCCTTAATAAAAAAGAAATTACATAAAAAATTTTTCATATAATTTTAGATGTTAGAATTTTTAGTCGTGTTATAATTATCTGAAAGTTATATAGGAGGTAGTAAATGATGAAATTAACCGAAAAGGAAACTGAAATTTTAGAAATATTAGAAAAGGATAGCCGTTTGTCTGCTGAAACGATTTCCAAAATGGTGGATTTATCAGTTGAAGAAACGGAAAGCTTAATTAAAGGCTTAGAAGATAGACGCATTATAGTTGATTACACAACAACGATTGATTGGAAAAAAGTAGATGGACATGAAGGTGTAACAGCAATGATTGATGTAAAAGTTACTCCCAAAAGAGGAGTCGGTTTTAATGAAATAGCAGAAAGAATTTATCGCTTTCATGAAGTAAAATCTGTTTATTTAATGTCAGGTGCTTACGATTTGTCTGTCATCATTGAAGGAAGAACAATGTCTGATATTGCACATTTTGTCTCTGAAAAGCTTTCGACACTTGACTCTGTCATTTCTACAACAACACATTTTATTTTAAAGAAATATAAGCATGATGGGAAAATATTTGATCAAGGTGACGAAGATAAACGTATGGTGGTGTCACCATGAAAACAACGAATCACTATATTTCAGACACTGTTAGAAGGCTAAAGCCTTCTGGAATACGTAAATTTTTTGATTTAGCAGCAAATATGGATGGAGTTATTTCTTTAGGAGTTGGGGAACCTGATTTTGTCACTCCTTGGAATGTACGTGAAGCTTCCATTTTATCACTAGAGCAAGGCTATACTGCTTATACTGCTAATCAAGGTCTGTTCGAATTACGATGTGAAATATCTCGATATTTAAATAAACGGTTTCAGCTTCACTACGATCCTGAAAAGGAAATATTAGTAACTGTTGGGGCAAGTCAAGCGCTTGATATTGCGTTTCGGACCATTTTAAATCCAGGTGATGAAGTATTAATTATTGAACCATGTTTTGTTTCATACTCATCTCTAGTTACATTAGCGGGAGGAGTTCCGATAAGTGTTTCTACAAAAGGGGATAACGGGTTCAAAATTAATCCTTTTGATATAAAAAACTATATTACTCATAAAACAAAAGCCATCATCATATGTACGCCTAGTAATCCTACCGGTACCGTACTGTCAAAACAAGAGCTTATACAAATTGCAAATATTGCAGAAGAGTTTGATTTAATGGTCATTGTTGACGAGATTTATGCCGAGCTTACGTATGATGAACCATTTACAAGTTTTCCTAGTCTGTCAAAAATGAGAGAAAGATCAATCTTAATATCAGGATTTTCAAAAGGCTTTGCCATGACAGGATGGCGACTTGGCTATGTTGTAAGTGATCATTCGATTTTGCAAGAAATGTTGAAGGTTCATCAGTATACTGTTATGTGTGCACCAACAATGGCGCAGTATGCTGCATTAGAAGCTTTAAAAAATTGCATGGAAGATGTTGAATATATGAGGAAGAGCTATCGACGTAGAAGAAATTACTTTGTGAAATCATTAAATGAAGTTGGCTTGATATGTCATAATCCTGGTGGAGCCTTTTACGCTTTTCCTAGTATAAAGCACACTGGAATGTCTTCTGAAGAATTTGCTGAAAAGCTATTATTGCAAGAAAAAGTGGCTGTTGTACCTGGGAATGTATTTGGTAAAAGTGGTGAAGGGTATATAAGATGTTCTTATGCTTCGTCAATGGAACATTTACAAGAAGCAATTAAGAGAATAGAACGTTTTCTTCAATCGATATAAAACTATATATATTGCTCCTATTTGATAAAAAAAAGCTGCCTTAATCTGACACGTATATCAGACATTAAGACAGCTCTCAAACAACAACAAAAGGGGGGAATACAAAAATCTTAACTGGTAAACAGTATTACCAACTTTTTCTTGTTTAAACATAAAAGGTATAATTTTTTTTTGATATCGGAAAAGCTAAGAATGGGAAATTTTTTGATAATAATACTTATCTATGTTATAATCTAAAATTGCGTATTATGGGAGTATCAAAATATTTAAATAGGAGTGTTTTCCATTGACAAATAAAATTCAAGTAGGAGCAGTTGTAACGGGTAAAGTAACGGGGATACAGCCTTATGGGGCATTTATTTCTCTTGATGAAGAAACACAAGGGCTTGTTCATATTTCTGAGATTACGCACGGATATGTAAAAGATATAAATGATCATTTAAAGGTCGGAGAAGAAGTTAAAGTTAAAGTTCTTTCTATTGATGAGGAAAATGGAAAGATGAGCTTATCCATCAAAGCAACAAAAGAACCAAAAGTCGAAAAACGTACAAAACGTTCAGGTAGTGTAAAAACAGTCCATACACAAGAAGGATTTAATACGTTAAAAGAAAAATTGCAGGAATGGATTGAACAATCCAAACGTGAAGATTTAATTAAAAAATAACTCATAGGCATTTGCTTATGAGTTATTTTTTAATATATCAGAATTTATATCATTTTCATGAAGGAATGAATCGATACATATTTTAATTTGATGTACAGCTCCAAGCATCATCGTCTTAGGTCGCTTCTGCCCTGCTGTGGCGGCTATCGTCCTCCTCGCAGGTCCTCCAGCTCCCTTCGCCGATAGGCGGGCGCTTTGCTCTTTTCTTATATACCTATTCGTTTGAAGAAAAACACCGGCAATATGCCGGTGTACATTTTATTTTATCGTGTTTCAGGTTTTGGTTCTTGACGAGCAAATTCAGCATCTGGCTTAAATAATAGTCCTAAATTTATTAGTCCAGCAATACCGACTAGACCATAAATGATTCTCGATAATGCAGATTCTTGTCCACCAAAGATAGCAGCCACTAAATCAAATTGAAAAAATCCAATTAGGCCCCAGTTAATAGCACCAATGATTGTAAGGACAAGTGCAATACGTTGAATTGCGCTCATGCATTTACCTCCTAACATTATTTGCTTCGTCAATAGAATGTGTAAAAAAATAAAATTTATGCATAAGTTTGAGTTAAAATGATGAAATTAATTGCTTTTGTAAAATAATTTTAGGTTCTCCTTTTTCATCTGTATAAGTACCAATAATATCAAAATCGTGCTTTAAATTTAAAATCAACATATTTCTCCATTTGTTTTTCGTCTTCGTTTGAATATACTGAAAGCCTTTATCTATGCACCAATTATGCTGTAGCTGCATTAGTTTTGACGCGATACCTTGATTTCTAAATTTGGCATGTACTCCACCAATCCAACTGTAGAAGTATTTCTCATTTTTTTCATAACCAATTTTATAACCAATTACATGATCATCTTTCCAAACTGTTAAAATGAGAATGTTTTCTTTTCCTTGAAGTCGTTTTATTGAAAATAATTGTCCAAAAATCGATTCGTGTAAATTTTGAATCCGGCCTATAACCCAATCATTTGGGATATATTCATATTGCTTTAATTCCATATTTATCACCTATTGAAATTTTTCTAATATTATACATGGTTTATATATTACAATCATAAATAAAAATTTATGAAAAACGTCGAAATTGTAATCGATTACATGTGGAGGCTATTCTTGATTTACTCGTTTTATTTCGTTAAAGTGAAGTAAGGACAATAATTTAAATAATGGAGGAACAAGAAAATATGACACATGTTCGTTTTGATTATTCAAAAGCATTAACTTTCTTTCAAGAGCATGAACTTACATATTTACAAGACTTTGTTAAGGTTGCACATCATTCCATTCATGAACAAACAGGTGCTGGAAATGACTTTTTAGGTTGGGTTGACTTACCAAATAACTACGATCGTGAAGAATTTGCTCGTATTCAAAAAAGTGCAGAAAAAATTAAATCAGATTCTGATGTACTTCTAGTTATTGGAATAGGTGGTTCTTACTTAGGTGCTCGTGCTGCTATTGAAATGCTTAATCATTCTTTCTATAATGCTCTTCCAAAAGAAAAGCGTCAAACGCCACAAGTGATTTTTGTTGGAAACAATATTAGCTCTACATATATGAAAGACGTCATGGATTTATTAGATGGTAAAGATTTTTCTATTAACGTTATTTCAAAGTCTGGTACAACAACAGAGCCTGCTATTGCTTTCCGTATTTTTAAAAAAATTCTTGAAGAAAAGTACGGAAAAGAAGAAGCAAGAAAACGCATTTATGCAACGACAGACCGTGAAAAGGGTGCTCTTAAAAAATTAGCAAATGAAGAAGGATATGAGTCATTCATTATTCCAGATGATGTTGGGGGACGTTATTCTGTTTTAACTGCTGTTGGTTTATTACCAATTGCAGTCGCTGGAGCAGACATTGAAGCAATGATGAAAGGTGCTCAAGACGCTAGCCGTGACTTTGGAAAATCTGAACTAATGGAAAACCCTGCGTATCTATATGCTGTTGTCCGTAATGTTCTTTACAATAAAGGTAAAACCATTGAAATGCTTATTAACTATGAGCCAGCTCTTCAATACTTTGCAGAATGGTGGAAGCAATTATTTGGGGAAAGTGAAGGTAAAGACCAAAAGGGTATTTTCCCAGCTTCTGCAAACTTCTCTACAGATTTACACTCTCTTGGACAATATGTTCAAGAAGGAAGAAGAGATTTATTTGAGACAGTGTTAAATGTAGAAAAACCTCGTCATGAATTAACAATAGAAGAGGATGCTGACAACTTAGATGGATTAAACTACTTAGCAGGTAAAACGGTTGACTTTGTAAACAAAAAAGCATTTGAAGGAACAATGCTTGCTCACACAGACGGTGGTGTACCAAACCTTGTTGTCAACATCCCTGAGTTAAACGAATATACATTTGGATACCTTGTTTACTTCTTCGAAAAAGCATGTGCAATGAGCGGTTACTTAATGGGAGTAAATCCATTTGACCAGCCAGGTGTTGAGGCATATAAAACGAATATGTTTGCATTATTAGGTAAACCTGGTTTTGAAGAGAAAAAAGAAGAGCTTGAAAAACGTTTGAAATAACAAAACGTATAAATAAGACTTCACCTTCATTGAGGTGAAGCCTTTTTTTATTTTGATTTTGTTTTATAAAATCACGAAATGATCCTTCTAAATCGAGAAATCCTTGTAAAAAAGATACCTAATTTCCTAAATTTAGAAATGGAAATTATATAGTAAGTTTAGATGAGTAGATCATGTGCAACGTAATATTACTCAAGATATGAACATCATCATAACCGAATAAGAAGGCATGAAAGAAAGGATGTAAGCAAATGATATGAAAGAAAAAGTCATAAGGAAGGAATGGTAAAATGATTGAAATTCCATCTCAAATTGAAGGAAAAGCATTTAAGCTGAATCAAATAGAGGATGATTTAAAGTCACTTGGTTATGCAATCGGTGGAAATTGGGATTATGATCATGGCTATTTTGACTATAAAATAGACGATGAAGTTGGTTATCAATTTTTGAGAGTTCCATTTCAAGCAATTGATGGACAGTTGGACTCTAAAAATACAACTATTGAATTTGGTCGTCCATTTCTTTTATCTCATAAATATCAGATTGGACTAGATGATCATGCTGTAACAGGTAATTTTTCTGCTTCCATTAATCAGTTTTCAGAGCCAGAGGATCCAGATGCTACTTTTCCAGAAAAATATATTGATTTAGGGAAAGCATTAGTTAAAGAACTAGAAGGTCTATTGTTAGATCGTTAGCCTGTTATAATAATGAGATTGTCTTCTTTGGTGAGTTTAAAATCTTGGGGAGGATTCATAATGATGTCCTCTCCTCTTTTAATTCCTAATAAAATTTTATGTTTAAGAAATAATTGATCATGGACCATTTGAAATGTAGCACCTACTTGTTCTTCTTCAATCGCTAAAGATTTAATATAGGTTCCGTTTGCAGGACTAAGTTCATCGAAAATTCTCGAAAAACCATGTTGAGCAATGCAACTTGAAAGCATCACTTGACTTGTAATTTTATATGAATGGATGATATCATCTGCTCCAGCTCTTTTTGCATTATTTGACTGCATTTCTGTTAAGATTTCACAAATCGTGTAAACAGAAGGATTCATCCCTTTTACTGCTAGTAAAATTAAAATAGTCTTCATGTCTGCGTTTAGTTCATTTTTATGTTGGTCAGATAAAATAAAAACAGTCTGTGCGTTTTGAATGTTTGCTTTTTGTAAGATATTATCATCCAACGGATTTCCTTTAATAAAATGAATTTTTTCCTCTAAATAAGGTGCTTGTTTTAATGTAGAATCTATTAATACAATTGAATGGAAAGGACGATGAAATCGAAGCATTTTTATTAATTCATTTGCTTTTTGACTCCAACCAACTATTATAAAGTGATGAGAACCATTAAATGGTGTTAACCCTTCTAATAATGAGTTTTGTTTTTTTACTGTGGCCGCCGAAAGAGAAGCAAAATAAGCTGTTATAAAACTGGCTCCAATAACGATTAAGACCATTCCTAAAAGGCGTCCTTTAACGGTTTCGGGTACAAAATCTCCATAACCTACTGTTGAAATGGTAACAAGCGCCCACCAAATTCCTTCAAATGGTGAGGAAAATTGATTTGGTTCAATATAATAAATAATAAAACCAAATGTAATAATGATAATGAAAACAATAACAGATATTCGAATAAAAATAGGCCACTTTAAGTATTGGATCCACCATTTGCTAACGTTCATTCTATAAATCCTCCTTCACCTTCTATAACGAGAAAATTTCTTGGATGATTGTATTTATTTTTTTCTCAACAACCTCCTTTCCGTGGTTATTGATCGCGTTTTGAATAATTTCTATCGTCTCATCTGAAAAATCAATAATATTTTCATCTGCTTCGGACTCATTATATAATTGTATAAAAACATCTAATGCCTCGTTCATCTTATCAATGGAGTCACTCAACTGCTTTTTTTCATCACTTAATAATTTCATACTATCACCTCATTCCTTTGTTAGTATGTACAAAAATGAGTAGAATTTTTATGATGAAATGAAACCTTTTGATTACATTATCGTATAAACTAGATTGAAAGGAGTGAGGCAAAACGAAATAATCATTTAAGTACAATATGTATAACTGTCCTAATATCCCCATAAATATTTAATAAATGTTAAAATATGAGGGGATGATTATGACCTTTAAGGGTAGATTAATTCTCCTAATCATCGGAATTCATCTTGGTGTAATAGGTGGAATTACCTTAATATTTGATTTAAATTTATACGATTATTATGCCCAAGACTATACGATACTAGAGTTTGTACAAATCGTTACAGGTACTACTTCCTTTTATTTATTTTTAGTAGGGTTTATACTTATTGTTACGGTTGCTTATTATCCAACAGCTAAAAAATAAGCAATTTACTGTACATTATTAAAAATTAATTGTAATATATCTTTAATTTGAAGTAATAGGAGGCAGATGAACAAATGTTATTCCATCCAATGGATATACTCATCTTCATCGCATTTGGTATTTCTATTTGGGCTCAATTTAAAGTAAAAGGAAACTTTAATAAGTTTTCTGATGTTCAATGTTCTTCTCAAATGACTGGAGCAGAGGTAGCTCGTCAACTATTAGACCGAAATGGATTATACGATGTGCCAGTTGAGGTTGTACCTGGTGCATTAACTGACCATTATGATCCAATTAGTCGTGTTGTTCGTTTATCTGAACCAGTATATTACGGTCGCTCCATTTCAGCTGTTTCTGTTGCTTCACATGAGGTAGGACATGCCATTCAACATAAAGAGCATTATGGTGCTTTAGTATTACGTCATCGTATGTTCCCTGCGGTAAACTTTACTTCAGGAATTGCACCATTTTTATTAATTGGTGGTTTCTTATTGCAAAGTTTAAACTTATTAGGTTTAGGGATTATTTTCTTCTCCTTTGCCGTAGCGTTTCAGCTCATTACATTGCCTGTTGAATTTAATGCTAGCTCACGTGCCAAAAATTTAATTGTTGCAGAAGGGATTATTCGTAACGACGAAGAACATGGTGTTAATAAAGTGTTGAATGCAGCAGCCTTAACATATGTAGCAGCAGCGTTAATTTCCTTATTTGAATTAATTAAATTTGTTTTGATTTTCTTCCAAGGTCAAAGTGAAGAGTAAACGAAAAATGTCTTCATAAACAAACAAAAGCGGAGGATTTATCCCCCGCTTTTGTTTTATATCATGATCTTTTATAAGTAGGGAGGGTAAAAGAGAAATGTTAAAAAAGTTTTCCATTCAAACTAATAAAAGAGATGAAATGATTGATATTACACGTGAAGTTCAACATTTCGTAAATGAGCTTCAAGTGAAAGAGGGAATTTCGGTCATTTATTGTCCACATACAACCGCCGGGATTACGATTAATGAAAATGCAGATCCTGATGTGAAACGGGATATGGTTCGACGATTTGATGAAGTTTACCCATGGGAGCATGAGCTTGATTTACATATGGAAGGAAATACTGCAGCCCATATGAAATCTAGCACAGTTGGTGCTTCCCAGCATGTCATTATAACAAATGGCCAATTATTACTTGGAACTTGGCAAGGAGTATATTTTTGTGAATATGATGGACCAAGAACGCGTACATATTATGTGAAAGTAATAGGTGATAAATAAATTTAAGGGAGAGAGCTATCGTGATTTCTCAATACATTCAAAAGCTATTTGTAGGGGAAAAGCCAATTTTTCAAGATGTGAAATTATCGATAAAAGAAAATAAAATGCCAGAAATTTCAGTTTCACCTGAAACAGGAAAACTACTTTATTTACTGGTCAAAATGACAAAGCCCAAGCATGTATTGGAAATAGGAGCACTGGGGGGTTACAGCGGGATTTGGCTAGCAAGTGCTCTAGATGAGCAAGGTACTTTAACGTCACTTGAAATTAATGAAAAATTTGCTGAAATCGCCTATCAAAACTTGGAAAAAGCAGGACTAAAGAAGAAGGTTAATTATAAAATCGGCCCCGCTTTAGATTTACTTCAAGAGTTTAAGCAGAATGGGAAACGTTTTGATTTCTTCTTTATTGATGCAGATAAGGAAAACTATCAAAACTATGTAGACGCCTGCATTGAAGTTGCTAATGATGGTGCTGTTATTACAGCAGACAATGTACTTTGGAAAGGTGAAGTTGTAGATACTAATCGTTCTGAAAAAGCCAAAATCATTCATGAATTTAACCAATATTGTGCTCATCATCCGAAACTCGAATCGTTAATCGTTCCGATTGGGGATGGATTAACAGTTGCTGTAGTAAAATAATGTCCCCTGTTAAAGTGGGGACATTTTTTCTAACCAAATCAAATGAAGTTAAGGTCCTTAAATAAAATAAATTGTTTGACCAATTCGAGCAAATCCTTGGCCAGTATAAGGAATCTGTATTAATGCAGAATAATAATTGGATAAATATCGGTAATCCGGTCTTGTGGCTTGTTGCTTTAAGTAGGCTGTTTCCATCGCTCCTTCTTTTCGATATTTATTTAATGCATTGATGATACCTTCTGCTGTCCGAATTCCAATCCCATGACCATAAAACATATCTTTTCCTAAGTAAATCGTATTTTCACCGCGCCATTGTGGTTTTTCTGGGTCAAATTCAGGGTTTTTAAAGTATAAGCAATCTCCTGGTAAAAAATCATTTCCACTTCTAGTGGAAATCCCTAAATCCTCATCATAGTGCCAGTCATATAATACAATTCTCTGGAACAAATAATTAAAGGCTTCGTCTCCGATGGATTCTAATGCTGCTTTATAAAAAATAATGACAATGGCAGTTGCGCATTCAAATGCATATTTTGTCCCATTTTGAAAAATATCTCGTATCGCATCAGATGGGTATCTGCCACTTTTTAATAAAAAGGCTCCCTTTGGATTTAAATCCCAGTATTCTTCATTACAATAGGATGTTGCAAATGTTGCAAATTTTGCTTTGCTTTTTAAAAGAGCCCTAGCAGCATTCATCGTATTAAGTCTCATAACTAACTCAAAATGTAATTGTTGTATATTTTCATATTGATAAACTTCTCGATATTTTACCATTAGCTCTAATATATCTTGAAACTCCTCTTGTGGAAATATTCCTTTTAGCTGTCCAATCATCATTGGGACATGTTGAACGACGATCATCGTTATCCCCCCTAATAGTACATTTTATAAATGGGGACAAAGAAGATATTCATGAATTTTATTTTTAGGGAAAACAAAAAAGAAGGTTTTAAAAACCTCCTTCAGCTTGTAGACAAAGTCTAAATTTAACGGTTTATCAGACTGAATGAAAACGTTTGTCAGTCGAGGCACGAGCCCGATGAGGAGCGGAGCATCTGAAGAGGGCGAAGTAACAAAGAATGCAAGCGTTTGCAAACAGTCTAAAAGGAGGTTATAAAACCTCCTTTTGTATTATAAGCTCGCCTTTAAAATCTCAATTACATCTTCTTTATTAAGTTTTTTAAAGTTACCTAGTTCAAAAGTGGTTGCTTTTTCTGCCATTAATTCAATTTGACTATCGTCAATATTATAGTCAGCTAAGCGGGATGGTGCCCCAATAGTTGTCCAGAATTCACGAAGTTTTTCAATTCCTTCTAATGCAACTTCTTTATCTGTTTTCCCTTCTGGATCTACATCAAATACGTTAATAGCAAATTGTTTATAACGTTCAAGATTAACATGTAATGTGTGTTTCATCCAGTTAGGGAAAATAATCGCAAGACCACCTGCGTGTGGAATGTCATATACTGCTGATACAGCGTGTTCAATATCGTGAGTTGCCCAGTCTCCTTTAGTGCCCATCGAAATAATGCCGTTTAAAGCCATTGTTCCACAGTACATGATTGTTTCACGCAGCTCATAGTTTTCTAAATCGTTCACAAGCTTTGGAGCTGCTTCAATAACTGTTTTTAAGACACTTTCACACATACGATCTTGCAGTGGTGTATTGTTTACATTGTGGAAATATTGTTCGAATACGTGTGACATCATATCCACAATTCCGTAAATGGTTTGGTCTTTCGGTACTGTAAAAGTATAAGTAGGATCTAAAATCGAGAATTTAGGAAATACCGCAGGGCTTCCCCAACCGTATTTTTCTTTTGTTTCCCAATTTGTTATAACAGATCCCGCATTCATTTCAGAACCTGTTGCCGCTAATGTTAAAACAGTACCAAGTGGAAGTGCTTCATTTGCTACTGCTTTTTTAATAACAAAATCCCATGGGTCTCCATCATATTTAGCACCAGCAGCAATTGCCTTCGTACAGTCGATTACACTTCCGCCACCGACTGCGAGTAAGAACTCAATTCCTTCTTTCTTACAAATATCTACACCTTTACGTACAGTCGAAATTCGAGGATTTGGTTCAACACCAGCTAATTCAAATACTTCTGCTTCCATTTCATTTAAATATGTAGTTACTTCTTCATATAGGCCGTTACGTTTAATACTTCCTCCACCATAAACAAGTAAAACTTTCTTTCCGTAATTCGGAACTTCCGTCTTTAATTTTTCTAATTGTCCTTTACCAAAAATTAATTTTGTTGGATTATAAAATTCAAAAGAATTCATCTATATCCCTCCCAAACCTATTATGGATGAGAATGGGGAGGGGATGCAAAATATTTGTTTTTAGTTAGTAAGATGTACCATTTTGAATTCTCCTTTTGATGTTTTAAACATTTTTTAATAACTCATACTAAAAAAAGTTAATAAGGTCTATAAGATATAAAAAGGAGATTTACAATGGAACATATAGAAAAACTTAATTCCATTAAAGAAAAAAAGCGCTCCAAAACCAAGCCAAATAATCAAAAATGGGCTGTATTGTCCATTTCGTCAATCCCTCTTGTAATGACTCTTGGTAATTCAATGCTAATACCCGTTCTTCCAATCATGGAAAAGGAAATTGACATTTCTTCCTTTCAATCAAGTATGATCATTACTGTTTATTCAGTTGTGGCGATTTTTTTAATTCCAATAGCTGGATTTTTATCTGATCATATCGGAAGAAAGAAGGTCATTATTCCAAGTCTAATTATTACAGCTATTGGAGGACTTATTTCTGCCTTTGCAGGATGGAAAATGGAAAGCCCTTATTTCACTATTTTAATTGGACGGGCACTTCAAGGGGCAGGTGCTGCAGGGGCTGCGCCAATTGTTATGCCACTTGTAGGTGATATGTTTAAAAATGAAGAGGAAGTTAGCAGTTCACTAGGTTTAATTGAAACTTCAAATACATTAGGGAAGGTCTTAAGCCCAATACTAGGTGCCTTTTTAGCAGGATTTTTTTGGTTTCTACCATTTTTCTCTATTCCAGTTTTTTGTGTTATTTCCATTGTGTTAATGTTTTTTTTAGTGAAAACTCCTAAAAAAAGGGAAAAACCTATACCTTTTAAACAGTTTATAAACAATATTAAGGAAATTTTTAAAAATAATTGGAAATGGCTTTATGCTGTATTTATTATTGGAATCATTTTGATGTTTATACTATTTGCGGTTTTATTTTATTTATCTGATATACTTGAAAAAGTTTATGATGTAAAGAATGTGAAAAAAGGTTTATTTCTAGCAATACCGTTAGGAGGATTATGTATTGCCTCTTATATAACTGGTAAATTCATTAAAGAAAATAAAGTTCTAATGAAATGGTTAACTTTTGGTGGATGCATTTTGTTAGCAGGATCAATTGCGGCATTAACTTTTTCAAAAGCTATGTGGTATATAATCGTTTTATTTTTGCTTAGTGGAATCGGGATTGGAATCGGACTTCCGTGTTTAGATGCATTTATTACATGTGGAATTGAAAAAGAAGAAAGAGGAACGATTTCTTCTATCTACAGTTCAATGCGTTTTATAGGAGTGGCTGCTGGTCCTCCTGTTATGGCGATAATGATGAAAAATATAGAAAATGTGATGTTTTTTATCATTAGTGGACTAGGTATTATTGCTTTATTAACAACATTTTTTGCAATAAAGCCTGAAAATGAAAATACTTCTTAATAGAAGCTTGAATTTATAAAAAAAGAATCCTCACAAATAATTGAGGATTCTTTTTATTTAAACAGTATATATTTTTAATTTACGTCGGTTTCTTTAACAGATGCTTCTTTTGATAAAAACCATCCTAAAACAGCAATTAATAATAATACTGTCCAAAAAGTGATTTTCCATTCAAGTGACTTAGGAAATGTCTTTGGTAAATAAGCTAAACTTGGATGTGATAATGTATATACGGCTAATTTTACACCCACCCAGCCAACGATTAAAAATGCAGCTGTTTCAAGTCCAGATTTTTTATGTAGGATCCCAACAAAGAAATTAGCAGCAAATCTCATAATAACTAACCCTATTATTCCACCTGTTAAAATAACTAAAAACTGACCTCCATCTAAACCTCCTATAGGCGGTAGAGGTGTTTCCGGAAGAGCGACAGCAAAAGCTACAGCAGCTAAAATGGCATCAACTGCAAAGGCGATATCGGCTAATTCCACCTTAAGGACAGTCATCCAAAATCCAGAACCTTGTTTTTCATCCCCTAACTTTTTATTTTCTCCTTTTCTAAGAACAAATTTTTTAAAAAGGTGATTGAATGCAATAAACAATAAATAAAGAGAACCAATTGCCTGTACCTGCCAGACATTAACAAGAAAAGAAATAATAAAAAGTGATCCGAATCTAAATAAAAAGGCACCACCTAATCCATAAAAAAGAGCCTTTTTTCTTTTATTTTCTGGTAAATGTTTAACCATTATAGCAATAACTAAAGCATTATCAGCAGCTAAAATGCCCTCTAAACCAATCAAAACAATTAAAACCAACAAATATTCAAGTATTAGTGCCGTATCCATCTATACATCTCCCTATTTATTGGAATATCTTTAATTTGGCTTTTATAAGTAGGGCCTATTCTTATTTATATCTTTATTTTTTAATCCCATTACTAATTTGAATTAGATTTTACATTGAGATAGTTAGGATATTTAAGAAGGGTTATAAAGGATAGGAATTATTGTAGCTTCAATTGTGGACAAGAATTGAAATTTTGAATGAAACTTAAAAAATAAAAAAACTTGAGAAACAAGGGGTTTAAAAACAATGGAGCATACCGGGCTCGAACCGGTGACCTCTACGCTGCCAGCGTAGCGCTCTCCCAACTGAGCTAATGCCCCATATAATGTTATTAATATTAGAGATATTATACAACATTATCACAGCTTACAACAACCAAATTTATATACTTTTGTCAAAATAGAAAATAAATACCATTATACTTATTATTATTCTGAAATATTGGATTACTCTTGTAAATCAATGGTTATCACAAATGAATCTTATTTATAAATAATTATATTTTATACTATAAAAACTTCAAAAAAATAATTTTAAAAATATTCAAAATAGTATTTACTTTAATTTGTTTATTGTGTATTATTCCTTTAATCCAACTAATTTGATAAGGGATGGTGGTTTAATATGAGTACTGTGAGTAGTTTAGTTAAATTATCTACAGAAGGTAAATGGCAAGGGGGGGTAAAAAGTGAAATTTTTGTAAGGGATTTTGCCACGATTGTCATGGATGAACCAGTGGAATTAGGTGGAGCGGATGAAGGACCAAATCCAATGGAATTTGTTCTTGCAGCATTAAGTGGATGCACTTCAGTAATGATTTCCCTCATTGCCCAAGAAAAAGATTTTAAATTCAAAAATGTAGATTTTAAAAATACAGGTATTTTAGATCTCAGAGGTTTAAAAGGTGTAGAGGGAGTATCCCCTCATTTTCAGAAGGTTCGTTTTGATGTGATCTTTGATACAGAAGAAAGTGATGAAAGAATTGAAGAATTAAAGCAAGAAGTTGAACGTCGTTGTCCAGTATATAATCTCATTAAGGATTCAGGTGCGGAAATTCAAGCAAAGTGGTATAGGAAGTCAAAGTAAGTTTTATCGTAATAAGTGAGAAAACTCCCACCTCAAATCGTTAATTAGATGGGAATAGTTCAACAATTAGGCAATAATCAATATAAGCTATGGTAATTTAATGTAAGAATGTAAAGCGGTGAGTACCAGTTCAATAGTGGTTCACCGTTTTTTATCGTTACAGAAAGTTTAAGTTCAATAAAGTGTTAAAGTGCTTTCTTTGTAGGTATTTTGGTGTCTAGCTCCAAGCGCCATCGGCTTGGGTCGCTTTGGCACCGCTGTGGAGGTGGAAGACTCCTCGCGGGTCCTCCAGCGCCCTTCGCCGATAGGCGGGCGCTTTGCACTTTTCTTATTCGCTGCGATTCAAAACTCACCTATAAATTCCGTAAAAAATCCACACTTACATATTAGATTCATGGAAATATTAACAATTATTATTTTTTTTTGCTTCAATGTCATATATAATTACAATAAAAGTTGTAATAAAAAATAGGTGATAGAATAATGAAAATTTTAAATTTGACATTGGAAGAAGCAATTGAAGTTTGTAAAGCAATTGGAAATGAACATAGAATGAAAATATTGCGAATTTTAAGTGAAGGGCCTCATAACGTTAATGAACTGGCGGAAAAGCTAAACCTTCCCTTCTCTACAACAGCTGTTAATGTTAAAAAACTAGAAGAGCTAAAATTAATTTCAACAGAATTAATTCCAGGTAGAGGAACTCAGAAAGTAAACACAAAATTATATGATCGTATTGTCATTAATTTATTCCCAGAAGAAGATGTAAAGACGGAAAACTCAATTGTCATTGATATGCCGATTGGGGAGTATGTCGATTGTATAGTTGAACCTAGCTGTGGATTGGTCGGGAATAACGATTATATTGGTATACAGGATGAACCGCGGTCGTTCTATGAACCAGAAAAGGCGAAAGCCCAATTGTTGTTTTTCCGGATGGGTTATGTAGAATATCGCTTTCCAAACCGTATTCCATATGGTAGAAAAGCGAAAGAATTAGAGTTTAGTGCAGAGATTTGTTCAGAAGCTCCTTACCATAAGATTGACTGGCCATCTGATATTACCGTTTGGATAAATGGAGTGGAAATTGGAACATGGACTTGTCCGGGTGATTTTGGAGGAAAAAGAGGGTTTTTAACTCCTGAATGGTGGTCCATTAATTATACACAATTCGGCTTACTTAAAAATTGGAAAGTTAATGGAGATGGGGCGTATATCGATGGAATGAAACTATCAGATATAAAGATTAATGATTTAAATATAGAAGATAAACCATTTGTTTCATTTCGAATAGGAGTAAAACAAGATGCGGAAAATGTAGGAGGATTAAACCTTTTTGGAGCTAAATTTGGCAACTATGAGCAAGGCTTAATTATGAAGCTAACCTATAAAAAATAAGACTGTCTCATAAGGTCCTGGCCTAAAGTGAATATTACAATTATAGTGTGTGTAATTGTATATTTTCCATTGTGTGGTCAGTACCTTTAGTTTTTGAGGCAGTCTTTTATATATTTTTATTACAAAAAAAGTTGAAATAAAATAATAAAACATAATATAATAAGAGTGTGAACTTTCAAACAATTTATTAGGGGGTAGCTAAATTGAAAAAGAGCTTTTTATTATTTACAACTTTATTGTTAGCGCTTTCTGTAATTTTATCCGCTTGTGCTGGGGCAAATGAAGGAGTGGGAGATAATGCTTCGAATGATGTAGTTCAATTAAAGTATTGGGTACCGTTTAGTGGTGGTGATGGAGAATATATGCAACAGATGGTTGATGCATTTAACGAGAGCCATGAAGATGTACAAGTAGAAATGTTAAACATTAAATGGGAAGAATATTACACAAAGCTACGTACTTCTCTTGTTTCGAAAACAGCACCTGATATTGCGGTTGCGCATGCTTCCAAATTGGCCGAGTTAGTTCCAACAGGTATGGTGACTGATTTAAGTAGTCTAGCAGAAGAAGCAGGAGTAGATTGGAATACTTTTTCAGACAATCAATTAAATGCAACCAAGTTAGATGGGAAACACTATGCAATTCCTTTAGACACACACGCATTAGTTATGTATTATAACAAAGATTATTTAAATGAAGCAGGATTACTTGATGAAAACGGTCAGTTAAAGATGGATCCTAGCATTGATAGTTTTATCGATGTTTTAGAGGAACTAAAGAAAACGCTTCCAGGAGATGTTTTCCCATTTGTATCCAATACAAGTAGTGTGTATCCATTTTGGATTTGGTATTCACTTTACAGCCAAATGGATGACAGTGGAACTTATATTGTAGATGGAAAAGCGTCTTTTGATAATGAAGCTGCGAAAAAAGCTTTACAAGTAATGGTTGATATACAAGAGAAAGGTTTATGGCCAGAGAATGTAACAAACGGATATGATTTGTTTAAATCCGGTAAAGCTGCAATCAACTTTGCTGGTGTATGGGCAACTGGAAACTATGAGAAAAATGAAAATTTAAACTTTGCAGCTGTTCCATTCCCAACATTGTTTGATAAGCCTGCTGCATGGGGAGATTCTCATACATTAATCATGCCAGTCCAAGACAACAAGGAAAAGCAGGTTGCGACTGCTAAATTTGCTAACTGGCTTGCAGAAAACGGAGCAATGTGGGCAAAAGCTGGACATATACCTGCGAAAAAAGACGTTCTTGAATCTGAAGAATATCAAAGCTTGAAATACCGTAAAGACTATGCTGAAGCTCAAAGTGATGTAAATTACATGCCGAATCATGAAAAATTATGGCCTGTTAATGATGTCATTATTAAAGCATTTTCTGAATTGCTAAATGGAAATGTCTCAGTTGAAGAAACAATTGAAAAGGTAGAAAAAGAGGTCAATGATGTATTAGAAAAATAAAAATGAGCTGTCCCGTAAAAGTACCAGAAGCAAATGGGGGCAATCTGGACATATGGGACAGCCTCCCATTTCCTTTATAAGGAGGGTTATCAAAAGAAATGGAAATGAATCATACCCATTCAAAATACAAGTTTATCAGATTATCAAGAATAAAAAAAGAAAGTAGCGAAGTGATGAAAAATAATATTTCTGCATGGCTGTTTTTATTTCCTTTTCTCTTTTTGTATGGCTGGTTTATGTTATATCCGATTATCAAAGGATTTTACATTAGTTTAACGAAAGGAAGCTTTGGGGTTGAAAGTGAGTTTGTTTGGTTTGAAAACTATATTGAAATGTTTAAGGATTATCACTTTTGGGAAGCGTTATGGAACACCGTTTACTTTGTTCTTATTTCAACTCCTACCATTGTAGTTATTGGTTTGATTATGGCTTTAATCGTAAATTCAAAATTAGTAGGCACATCTTTTTTAAGATCGATCTTCTTTATGCCATATATGTTAGCTATTTCTGTTGTAACAAGTATTTGGGTATTTATTCTTCAACCTTATACTGGACTATTGAATTCAATTTTACACCAATTAGGAATTGAGAAAGAAATTTTTTGGTTAAGTGAGCCTACGTTAGCTTGGTTTTCTATTTTATTTGCAACACTTTGGTGGACAGTTGGATTTAATATGGTTTTATTTTTAGCCGGGTTACAGGAAATACCTGATGAGATATATGAAGCTGCTGAAATTGACGGTGCTGGACCCTGGAAAAAATTTTGGTATATTACACTTCCATCTTTAAAAGGTGTTATGGTTTTAGTTATTATTTTACAATCTATTGCTTCATTTAAACTGTTTGGTCAGCCATGGCTTATGACTGGTGGTGGACCAGGAACGTCTACCCGACCACTTGTGCAATATATTTATGAAGTTGGGTTTAAAGAATGGAATCCAGGGTATGCATCTGCAATGTCTTATGTTTTATTCCTAGTCACGATTATATTTGCTTTTATTCAATATAAGCTTATGTCAGAGAAAAGAGGGGAGTAAATATGAAGGGGAGACGATTACTCCTATACATTGGAAGTTATTTGTTTGCTGCAATATGGTTTATTCCACTTTTATGGATGCTAATTACTTCATTTAAGCCAGAGGGATCGGTTGTTACGGTTTTAAGTGAATTGTTAAGGCCTCCTTTTACAATAGAAAGCTATAAAACTGTGCAGGAGCAAGCATTAATGGGGAAATGGACGTGGAACAGTGTTGTGGTCGCAGTTATCCAAACATTTGGAACATTACTGTTATGTTCTTTAGCTGCTTTTGCTTTATCTCAAATTCAATTTAAAGGAAAAAAGCTTGTGTTCGTTTTAATTGTTGCGGGCTTAATGGTTCCTGTTGAAGCGACAATTATCCCTTTATTTTCAATGATTGTTGAATTAAATTGGGTTAACTCTTATTCTGCGTTAATTTTGCCAGGTATAGCTCTTCCTCTAGGAGTACTTATTTTAAAACAATTTTATGATTCAATACCAAAAGCTTTAGTTGAAGCAGCGAAAATAGACGGGGCTAATTTGTTTACGATATGGTGGAAAATTTTCCTTCCACTTTCAAGAACATCGATGGCTGCGCTAGCTATTTTTGTTTTTATCCAATCATGGAATAACTTCTTGTGGCCGCTTTTAGTTGCGAATGATGCCAATATGATGACACTACCGGTAGCTATTCCTACTTTCCAAAGCAGTTTTGCAACAGACTTATCTGTTCCAATGGCTGCAAATGTGTTGGCAAGCTTACCAGCTTTAATTGTATTTATTTTGTTCCAAAAACATATTATTAAAGGAATTACGATGACAGGAATTAAATAAAGATCTAGAGAGGGATTGAAATGAGAAAAAAGTGGAGTTTAAATGGAGAATGGTTTTTTACAATCGACCCGAAAGGTTTGGGTGAAAAAGAAGAATGGTTTATTAATGGCATTAAAAAAGGAAAAAAGGTAACGGTTCCACATATTTGGCAAAGAGAAGAAGAGTTTGTTCATTATAAGGGGACTGCTTGGTATTCTCGTGAATTTAATATCGACAATATTCAAAAAGGAACAAAAATTTATCTTTACTTTGGTGCAGTAGATTTTTATGCACGTATTTGGTTAAACGGTCAATACGTTGGAGAGCATGAAGGTGGATTTACCCCATTTGAATTTGATATTACAAATTATCTTTCTGAAACAGGTAAAAACACAGTGACGGTTCGTGTTTATGACCCGGAAGATAATGCAGAAATTCCTATTGGTAAGCAAGGAAGTTGGTACACAAGAGTTAGTGGTATTTGGCAGGATGTTTATATTGAAGAACGCACCTCTACTTTTATTCAAAATGTTTTTATCCAACCAGATATTAAGAATGGTCAAATTCATGTAACCGCGTTTTTAAGAGGTGATTATGTCAAAAATAACAAAATTTATTATCGTGTAAAGCATCATTTAGGAGATGAAATTCCGATTGAAAAAGGGGCAATAACAGTTGATGGGAATGTAATTAAACGGACTATTCCAATTCAAAGTCCAATTTTATGGGAACCAAAAAACCCACATTTATATGACTTAGAATTATCGCTTGAGTCCAAAACGGGGAAGGATGTTTTTGTTGAAACGTTCGGAATGAGAGAGGTTTCCTACAATGAAGGAACAATTTTATTAAATGGAAAACCTCTTTATTTAAGAGGTGCTCTTGATCAAGCATTTTATCCGGACACCATTTATGTAGCACCTTCAGATGAATTTATTCAAAATGAGATTAAAATGGCAAAACAAATGGGATTTAACATGTTAAGAAAACATATTAAAGTGGAAATACCACAATATTTATATTGGGCAGATCGAATGGGAATGCTTATTTGGGCAGAACCTCCTAACTACATTAAATGGACAAATCAAGCTCAAAAAAGATTTAAACAAGAATTAGTAAATATGATAAAACGTGATTACAATCGTCCATCAATCATCATTTGGTCACTTTACAATGAGGAATGGGGATTGGAATGGGATTTAGCAAATGATAAAGAAAAACAAAAACATGTTGAGCTTTTATATGATGAAATCAAACAGTTAGATCCTACTCGTCTCATATGTGACAACTCTGGTTGGACCCATGTAAAAACTGACATAAATGATTATCACCGTTATTTTGTATCACCAGATCAAGATAAAGATTGGCAAAAGGATTTAGATGAATTCATTACAGGAAAACCAGAACAAAACTTTGTTGATGGATATTCTGAAAACAAACAACCGATTATTATTTCTGAGTTTGGAATATGGGGGTTACCAAGTGTCAAAAAATTAAAAGAGTATTACGATGGAAATGAGCCTTGGTGGTTTATTAACCAAGGAGATGATACGCATCAAGAAGATTATAAAAAACCAACAACAGCAAAAGAAAACTTTTATAAGTATCAACTCGATCGAGTTTTTAATTCCTTTGAGGACTTAGCAAAGCATTCTCAAAAGCGTATGTTCCGGGGGGTTAAATCAATCATTGAAGAGATTCGTAAACGACCTTCCATATCAGGTTACATTGTGACTGAATTTACAGATATTGAATGGGAAACAAATGGGTGGTTAGATTATTTAAGAAACCCGAAGGAAGGATTTAAGCATTTAAAAGATTTTAATAGTGACTTAGTGATAATGGTAGATAAAGTGAATCATAACTTATGGTCGGGTCAGAAACAAAAATTGGACTTAGTAATCTCAAATCATAGCCAATTATCTTTTGATGGTGTTATCCAATGGAGTATACCAGAAACATCATTAAGAGGTGAAATACCAATAGTTGTTAAGGGAGAATCATTTGTTCGTTTACCGTCTTCTATTACCTTTACTACTCCTACAGTTAAAAAAGCTGGATTTTATGAACTGAAACTTCAATTAATTGTTCATGGTGAAGTATTAGCAGAAAATAAAGAGGAGCTAACGATTTCACCAACAATTTTTCCGAAAAGTATTAAAGTTTATCCTTATCGGATGAAACAAGAATTTGTAGAGGCTTTAAAGAAGCAAAAGCATTCAATTATTAATTCTTTTGATTTAGCGGATGTTGTTGTAACGAGTTACCTTGATGAAAAAACTCTTCAATTTGCTAGAGAAGGTGGAAGGGTCTTCTTTTTAGCAGAGGAGGGAGACCATTTAGAAGAAAAGGGGCAATTTACATTCAGACTTTTACCACAAGGTGAAAGCTGGGAGCGTACTTCTTCCTTTAATTTTGTAAATACAAATATGTTTAAAGATATTCCTCTTCGAAAAGAAATGGGATGGGAAGTTGATCAATTAATTCCACAATATATGGTTAGTTTTAGTAATTACAATAAGATAGGAGGAAGTAATGGAAGAATTGTTTATATGTTTGGGAATGATGGATTAACAGATTGTTCAGAAATTGTGTCTGGTTATTTCCAAGGCTGGATTGGACAGTTTGGCGCAACGATTCTACATCAGCATATTGGAAAAGGTTCAGTCATATTAATAACTTGGAAGCTAAAAGAAACTTATGGAAGCCACCCAATAGCAACTCAAATATTAAACAGCTTACTTGAAAAAGGGTTTATAGAATCTAAGAAGGAAGAAACTTCAGTCGTATCGAAATGTTAAATTTAAAACTTGCTTAAGTTTAATCAAGAAAGAGGTTGTCCCCCAAGTGCTAGCCATATATAAAACGGTGTTAGCATTTTGGGGAATAGACAACCTCACTACATTTTATGAGAATTTAATCGCTGTGACTGATTTAGAAATCTTGAAAGGAATAAGAACATAATTCCGATTATAATCAAGAGTATACTATTTACTACAATATGTGTTGTGATATCAGTAGAAACCGTTTTAATTAGTTGAATAAAACTATCCTTTAAAAAAGAGTATTCAATAGGTATTTCTAGTTTGGACATAACTAAATTTTTAGCATAAAGCTGCCAAAGACCTACTGGTATAAGTGAAATAAAGCTAGAGACGATGAGAATGATACCAAGCCATTTTAAGAATCGCTTCCAATTGGATAAAATAAAAAAGTGAATAAATAAGATGATAAAAATGGCCATAAATAAAAACAAATAGGCTTTGTTCTTTTGTTCAAAAAAATATTTGAATTGATCTAATTGATTAGTATTAACTCCATAAAGCTCTACCCAATTTATTTGGGAATGAAATTGACTACTAAATTGATTGATTATTATCTCTTTATTTATTTCAGGTGGTAGAGATCCGTCTTCTTCTAAAACAGTTATTCTTTCTTCCAGTTTATCTAAGAAGGCTTCTCTAACATCAGAAATATCGAGTTTCCTTATTGTATTGTCTTTATTTAAAATATAATCCCAAATTTCTTGTTGAATAAATGCTAACTTTTCTTCTAGCCATTTGCTTGTTATTTTTTCCGTTACAACTTCCTTTGTAATATCTTTCATGATATCTTCTTGGTCAATACTTTCAGCATTATGTATAGTCCCGTTATCTCTCTCTAAAAATGCTGGTAGATTGGAAGCTATTGATTGGTACATTTCACTTTCTTTTAAATATTCCATTGTTGAATAAGGCTTTAAAATACTTTGATTGATAGAAGTGAACAATAAGAAAATAGAGATAAGACCTAGTAATAAAATTCCGAAGATCGTTGAAAAAACAATTCGCAAAACTTTCATTTTCTTCTCCTCAAATTAGATGTTTTTCAAGAAGTAAATAGATATATCTTATAACCACTGTAACATAAAAGTTTTAGAGGTAATTTAATTTTTTTTTAATCTTGTATAAATTAAAAGAAGAGGTGTTTATACCTCTCCTTAGTTTAAATATTATTTAGTTACTTCTTCCTTAAGCCATTCACTTGCTTGCTCACGAAGTTTATATTTTTGAATTTTACCAGAGGCTGTCATTGGATATTCGTCAACGAAGAAGTAGTATTCAGGTATTTTATAATAGGAAAGCTTATCTTGGCAAAATTCACGTAATTGTTCACCTGTTACTTTATATCCTTCTTTTAACTTAATGCAAGCAGCTACTTTTTCCCCATATTTTTCATCCGGTACACCAATTACTTGCACATCAATAATTGCTTCGTGTTGGTATAAGCATTCTTCTATTTCACGTGGATAGACGTTCTCACCACCACGAATAATCATATCTTTTAAACGGCCCGTAATTTTGACGTAGCCTTCTTCATCTATCGTTGCAAGGTCGCCAGTATGAAGCCATCCTTCTGCGTCAATTGCTTCAGCTGTAGCATCTGGCATTTTATAATAACCTCTCATCACTAGATACCCTCTTGTACATAGTTCACCTTGAACATTTGGTCCAACCGTTTCACCCGTATTAGGATCAATTATTTTCACATCAACGTGAGGATGAGGTTTACCAACAGTTTCAACTCTTCTTTCAATTGGATCAGAGGTTGTCGTTTGTGTAATAACAGGAGATGATTCAGTTTGTCCATATGCGATTGTAATTTCCGTTAAATTCATTTTGTCCATTACTTTTTTCATGACTTCAATTGGACATGGAGATCCTGCCATAATTCCTGTTCGAAGTGTTGATAAATCGTATTTTGAGAAGTTTGGAAGGTTTAACTCCGCAATAAACATCGTTGGGACACCGTGTAAACCTGTACATTTTTCTTTTTCAACGGTTTCTAATACAAGTTCTGGGTTAAATTCAATAATTGGAACCATTGTTGCACCGACGGATACGCAAGCTAATGTTCCTAAAACGCAACCGAAGCAATGGAAAAATGGTACTGGAATACATAGACGATCTTTATTTGTCAATTTCATAGCTTGAGCGACAAGGTATCCGTTATTAACGATATTATAATGAGTAAGCATAACTCCTTTTGGAAAGCCAGTTGTCCCTGAGGTGTATTGCATATTGATAACATCATTTGGTGATAAAATACTTTCACGTTGTTTTAATTCTTCATCTGTGATGTGACTAGCTAATTCTAAAAGGTTGTCCCATTGAATCATTCCGTTTGGTGTGTTGTCTCCTATGTAAATGAGGTTTTTAAGCTGTGGAAGGTTTTCTTTTGATGTCATTAATGATTGTACAATTTTGACATAAGATGTTCCTTTAAATCCATCGATTAGAAAGAGAGTTGTTGTATCCGATTGTTTTAGTAAGTATTCAAGTTCTCTAGCTTTGTAGCTTGTGTTAACGGTTACGAGTACTGCACCAATTTTGGCAGTAGCAAATTGGAGAAGTAACCATTCAGGTACGTTTGTTGCCCATATTGCAACATGTTCCCCTTTTTGGATTCCTAAACCAATTAAAGCTTTTGCTAGTTTGTTAACTTCATTGGCAAACTCTTCATATGTAAGGCGAATACCCTCTTTTGAATAAATGACTGCCTCCTGATTCCCATACTTTCGAACGGTTTCATCCAATAACTCACCAATTGTCACATTTTTTAATGGTTCCATACTTCCTCCTTGTGATATAAATTTTTGTATACGTTTTCATTATAATATATTTTTTGATATTTCAGAAAAAATAATTTCTACATTTCTCGTCAAAAATTAATAGACTTTACCAATTAAAATAGAAGGAGTAGCATAGAAGGGAGTATATGATAGAAGGTGAGACATAATGAAAGTATCTAATTCATTACCATACATTGCGCTTGCAATTGGAGTAACAGCTGTTTCAACATCTGCAGTGTTAGTAAAACTATCAACAGCACCTGCAGCAGTTATTGCATTTTATCGTCTTTTTTTTGCGACAGTGTTAATAATGCCTTATTTTTTATTTAAGTTCTTACCTGAGTTAAAAACTTTCACCAAACAAGAGTGGACCTATAGTATTATTGCAGGAGTTTTTTTAGCATTCCATTTCATCCTTTGGTTTGAATCTTTGGAATATACATCTGTAGCAAGTTCAGTTGTTCTAGTAACCTTACAACCTTTATTTTCGTTTGCGGGAACGTACCTCTTTTTTAAAGAGAAAATTTCCCTTCACGCTATAACTAGTGCTATTATTGCGATCATAGGAAGTATTGTGATTAGTTGGGGAGACTTTAAAGTAAGTGGAATGGCTCTTTTTGGAGATTTCTTAGCTCTTTTAGCCTGTGCAATGGTGACAGCCTATTTATTATTTGGACAGCATGTTCGAAAAAAACATTCTTTAACAGCCTATACATTTATTGTTTATGGAATTAGTTCTATTACTCTCTTTTTCTATTGTATAATTTTAAAGTATCCACTTTCTGGATATCCTTCAAGTGACTGGGTTTATTTTTTATTACTAGCAATCATTCCTACATTGCTCGGACATTCTTTATTTAATTGGTCGTTAAAATGGATTAGTACGAATGTCATTTCAGTATCAATTTTATTTGAACCAGTTGGAGCTATTATTCTTGCATACATTTTACTAGGAGAATTTGTTATGTTAACGCAAGTCATTGGTGGGATAATTATTTTGATTGGAATTTTACTTTTTGTTCTAGAGAAGAAACTGAAGAAGATGTGGAGCCCAAAAACATCCAACTTAACATCTTAATAATGAAAGGAGATATTCATTTGTATGAAATTCGAAAAGCAGAGTGTAAAGATGTGAAAGGGATTGCTAAGGTGCATGTGGATAGCTGGTGGTCAACATATAAAGGGATTATTTCTGAATCATATTTAGAATCCCTATCCTATCAAGAAAAAGAAAACTTTTGGAAAGAAGTCCCTGATTTAAATAAAGTATACGTTGCTTTACATAATGGTGACGTAATAGGATTTATTAGCTATGGTCCTTCACAGATTGATAAAATTGATGGTGAAATTTATGCTTTCTATTTATTAGAGAATTTTCAAAGATTAGGAATTGGAAAAAAATTATTTGAAGAAGCGATTTCATCTTTATATGAACTAGGCTATCAATCAGTTGTTGTTTGGGTATTTGATGAAAACCCGTGCAAAGCATTTTATGAACAATTTCAACCTAAGAAAATAGGAGAAGAAACGATTGAAATAGAGAAAAAGAAGCATAAAGAAATTGCCTATGGATGGCATGATCTAAAACACTTATTACAAATGCTGAGAGCTTGACCCTTATAGTTCTTTTGGGTCAGCTCTTTTCTATAATTGATGATAAAAATAGTCTGAAAAGAAAGCAAAGATAAACCCAAGTGGTAATGAAAAAATAAGGGACCATCCATTTACTCTTCCGGTTTCATCACTTATTCGGAGTGCTTCTTTGTAGGCATAAGCAAAATGAATAATAGAAAGTATATACGTTAAAATCATCAACCAAAAATTCACAAACCATCCTCCTAATTCTTTTCTATTAATACTATTACATTCATATATAAACGAAATTATGATAATTTAGTTATTTTACTAGAGGAAAAGATTAAGTAGATGAATCTAAAAATCTTACAAAAAGAAAAAAAGCAATACGTGGAACCTTTACATTTCCACGCACTGCTTTGGCAAAAAGTATGTAAACAAAATATAAAGTTTATTAATATGATTAATAATATACACGATGTTACATATTTCGACAAGATTCGGGATAAAAGTCTTAAAATTCTAACTTTAACTTCTTATAATTGTTCGTGCTTTACAATAGAAAGCGATTTCTGTATCCTATAAACAAAGCGAAAATAAAGGGGAGCTAAGTGAACTTGGCTGAGAGGACACTGTGTTGTGTCGACCCTTAAACCTGATCTGGGTAATGCCAGCGTAGGGATGAATATGTATCATTAATTATACAATATCTCATCTTTTCGTAATGGCTGCCCGTTTAAGGCAGTTTTTTTTATACTTTCTTTAAGTTTCATAGAGAATATTGGAACGAGAGTATAAAATATTTGCTTTCATTTTTAGGATAGAAGTGAGGTGAAAAAAATGACATCGGTGAATGTTGGCTTTCAAGTAATTCCTAAGTCTGAAGGGCAAAATACGTATGATATTGTAGATAAAGCAATCCAGGTTGTCCAAGAATCTGGAGTAAAATATGAAGTTGGGCCAATGGAAACAGTGATGGAAGGCGAGTTGGATGAGCTAATTGAAATTGTCAAACGTGCTCAAGACGCTTGTATTGAAGCGGGAGCGAGTGAAGTCATGACATATGTCAAAATTCACTATCGCCCTCATAAAGGAGTTACCATTAATGAAAAGATTGAAAAATACCGTACGTAAAAATAAAGCTTTTGAACAATGGCTTCAAATGGCATTACCTTTAGTTGTTTTGGTTGTTTTATTTCTCGTTTGGGAATTAGGTGTTCGAATAAGTGGTATTGAAAAGTGGATTTTACCTGCCCCAACGGATGTTATTCAATCATTTCATTCGATGCAATCAACTTTATATGAACACATCTGGCAAACTTTAATAGAAGCGCTTTTAGGTTTATTGATAGCGCTTTTAATTGGTGTCTTAACAGCAATTATTGTTGATTCATCAATCTATTTTCGGAAAATGATTTATCCGATTTTAGTCATATCTCAGACAATTCCAATTATTGCGTTAGCTCCTTTATTTATTATTTGGTTTGGGTTTGGAATATTGCCAAAAGTGATCGTTGTTGCCTTAGTTTGTTTTTTTCCAATTGCTATGAATTTGTCAGAAGGATTACGAGTAACGGATCAAGATATGTATCGATTAATGAAATCGTTAGGGGCAAGTAACTGGCAAATATTTTTCAAGTTAAAACTTCCTTCAGCTATGCCTTTTTTCTTTTCTGGACTTAAAATTGCCGGAACATACAGTGTAATGGGGGCAGTTATAGGAGAATGGTTAGGGGCTAGCAAAGGTTTAGGGATTTTGTTAACTCGCTCTTCCCAATCCTTTTTAACGGAAAGGGTTTTCGCAACAATTATTGTCATAGTTTTATTAAGTTTAATCATTTTTGCTATTATGGAAATTTTAGGAAGAATTACACTGTCATGGCATTACAAACAACAATCAATGAACAGAGGTGAATAAAATTGAAGAAGTTAATCAGTTTATTTTCTGTTTTAACTTTATTGTTATTTTCTGCATGCTCACAGGAGGATGCAAATGATGTAAAAGAGAAGAAAGAATTAAAAGATGTGACGCTCATGTTAGATTGGTTCCCAAATACGAACCATACTGGAATTTATGTTGCGTTAGAAAAAGGTTATTATGAAGAGCAAGGCTTAAATGTTGAGATTCAAGAACCGGGAGAAGGATTATCAGCAGAACAAGTTGTAGCATCAGGTCAATCTGACTTTGCCATTAGCTATCAAGAGGCTTTAACTCAAGCTCGATCTACTGGTATTCCAATTGTATCAATTGCGGCTATTATCCAAGAAAATACTTCAGCATTTGCATCTTTAAAAGAAGCGAATATAACATCCCCTAAGGATTTTGAAGGAAAGAGATATGGAGGATGGGGTTCACCAACTGAAGAAGCGGTATTAAAAGCTTTAAGTGACAAATATGGAATTGATTATTCAAAAATTGAACAGGTGACTCTTGGACAAACAGACTTCTTCCAATCTATCGGACGTGATGCTGACTTTGAATGGATTTATTATGGTTGGGATGGTGTAGAAGCTCTTCGCCAAGGAATTGAATTAAATTATATTTTCCTAAAGGATATTGACCCAGCATTAAACTATTACACACCAATTATTGCAACAAGTGAAGAAAAAATTGAACAAAATCCCGATATGGTTAAAGCGTTTATGGCTGCTACAGCTAAAGGATATGACTTTGCTATTAAAAATCCTGAAGAAGCGGCTAATATTTTAATTAAGCATGTTCCAGATTTAAACGAAGAGCTTGTAAAAGCAAGCCAGAAATGGTTAAGCGAACAATATCAGGGTGAAGCAGAACAATGGGGAATCCAAAAAGAAGAAGTGTGGAAGCGTTTTGCTGACTGGATGTATAATCAAAACTTAATTGAAAATAATATTGATTCGAAGAAAGCATTTACTAATGAGTTTTTGCCAAAGGGCAATGAGTAATATGATACAAGTTCAAGGAATCTCTAAAACTTATAAAGAAAAACAAGGAACATTAGATGTATTAAACCAAATTGATCTTCGAATTGAAAGTGGAGAGTTTGTCTCCATAATAGGGCCAAGTGGCTGTGGGAAAAGCACTCTATTAAATATTATATCTGGGCTTGAATTACCTTCTTCAGGCTCAGTTTATCTTCAGGGAGAAAACATTATAGGACAAACAGGTCATGTAGCTTTAATGCCGCAAAAGGATGTCCTATTTCCGTGGAGAACGGTGTTAGATAATGTTATTCTTCCACTAGAATTAAGAGGGATTTCTAAAAAGGAAGCCAAAAAACAGGCGTTACCTTTATTTCCTCAATTCGGTTTAGAGGGGTTTCAGAGTCACTATCCTTTCATGCTTTCTGGAGGAATGAGACAAAGAGCCAACTTTTTGCGCACTTTTTTAAGTGACAAATCATTAATATTACTTGATGAACCATTTGCAAAGCTAGATGCATTAACACGTGCAGAATTACAAAAATGGTTATTATCTATTTGTGAAAAGCGGAATTTAACCGTTTTACTCATTACTCACGATATTGATGAAGCGATATTTTTATCAGATCGTATTTATGTTATGTCTCATCGTCCTGGTAAAATCGTTCAAGAAGTGAATGTGACAATATCAAGACCAAGGTCACCAGAACAATTTTCAACATCAGATTGGTTAACTCTTAAGAAGCAATTAATAGAAAAACTATATACTTTTGAATTGTAAAACTTTAAAAAGACTATCTTAAAGCAAAGGAATCTAAAAAAGATTCTAATGAGATAGTCTTTTTTTGTTAATTAGGGCAGATAGCCTATTTTTTTACAAATAATAGATTGTTATTATTTAATTATTTAATACAAGATTCTTAACTAATTTTATGTATTAATTTGTTTAAAATTAGTTGAAATGATAAAATTAAATGTATAACTAATTAATAACCAAACGAATAATAATGAATCTTTAACATATTTCTAGAAAAGTTTAAAAATTATAAAGTTAAATAGTTATCCTAAAACAGCACAAATCCACATTATGATTTGTGTTCTTATTTCTTTATGTACTATATTTCTTCTGTAAAAATTTATTTTCTTTTAATGGAATAAAAACTTCTAAATAGCACAAAGTGCCCCCTATGGTGATATGGTGCTGGAGGACCTGCGAGGAGGTTTCCGCCGCCACACAGAGCTGAAGCAACCCAAGATGATGTCACTTTTTGCTTGACATCAATGACAAAATGTATAGATGAATCCCTTCGTAAAAAATGATATAAATTTTCATATATTAATAAAAGAATTTCTTGAAACTACTTTGTTGTAATTTATATTTAGAATAATATTTTTCTAAAATATGTGTTGACAAATTTTTATACTGGTGATAAATTATTATTCGTCGCTGTTAACGACAAACAAGAATAACTAAAAATTAAAGCGAAAAAAGTTGTTGACAAAAAAGTTTTTGGATGATAATATTAAAAAGTCGCTATTGAGACAAGCGAAAATATTGATCTTTGAAAACTGAACAAAAATGAAGCGTTCCGTTAATTCTAATTGAGTACTGATCAACTTTTTTGGAGAGTTTGATCCTGGCTCAGGACGAACGCTGGCGGCGTGCCTAATACATGCAAGTCGAGCGAACGGATGGAGAGCTTGCTCTCCTGATGTTAGCGGCGGA
>Ga0180433_10000860_pt1 | contig 51675 bp, 51 predicted proteins | sample SS_ome_8_FD_132980 | JGI IMG/M metagenome (GOLD analysis project Ga0180433, IMG submission 132980) | Hypersaline lake sediment archaeal communities from the Salton Sea, California, USA - SS_1_D_1 metaG | ecosystem: Environmental > Aquatic > Non-marine Saline and Alkaline > Hypersaline >...
AATAAATACTTTACTCATGCTACCCCGACTTTGTTCAATATGGGTACTATTAGGCAACAAGGAAGTAGTTGTTTCTTACTAAAAGTCGACGATAACATTAATAGTATAATGAAAGTAAATGGCGACTGTGGTAAATTATCTAAACACGCTGGTGGAATTGGTATTCATTTCAATTCTGTAAGAAGTAGAGGTTCACGAATCCGCAGTACTCACGGTAGAAGTGATGGTATTGTACCATTTCTCAAGATTTATAATGCTACTGCCAATGCAGTGAATCAAAGTGGTAGACGTCCAGGTTCGTTTGCAATTTATTTAGAACCATGGCATGCTGATATTATGGGATTTTTGCAATTAAGACTTAATAATGGTAATGAAGAAGACCGAGCAAGAGAATTGTTCACTGCTTTGTGGATTAATGATGTCTTTATGGAACGCGTCGAAGCTGATGCAATGTGGTCACTAATGTGTCCAGATGAATGTCCAGGATTAGTAGAAGCTTATGGTGAATCATTCAGACATCTGTATGAAAAATATGAAAAAGAAGGAAAATATAAAGAACAAGTAAAAGCACAAGAAGTATGGAAAGCAATGATGAAAAGTCAACGTGCCACAGGAACACCTTATGTACTCAACAAAGATACATCAAATAGACGCAATAATCAAATGAATTTGGGAACTTTGAAAGGTAGTAATTTATGTGCCGAGATCTTGATTTACACCAGTAAAGAAGAAACAGGAACATGTAACTTAGCTAGTTTAACACTTGGTCAATACGTCGTATTCCAAGACAATGTTCCTCGCTTTGACTTCCAGAAACTTCATGATACAGTAAGAGTTGTTACACGAAATCTCAATAGAATTATTGATGTTAACTTTTATCCGATTCCTGAAGCCAAGAATAGTAACTTAAAACATAGACCAATCGCAATCGGTGTACAAGGATTATGGGACGCCTTTATGAAGATGAGATATCCATTTACAAGCAAAGAAGCGCAAGCATTAAATAAGAAGATTTTTGAAACAATTTATCATGGATTTTTGACTGAAAGTTGTGAATTGGCAAAAAAGGAAGGATCGTATGAATCATTTGATGGAAGTCCCATTAGTCAAGGTAAATTCCAGTTTGACTTATGGAATGAGGAAACACAAGAATGGAATGAAAGATATAAAACCCGACCAGATTTTGAAAAGAAATACAAACGTAATACAGCTCAACCAAGTGATCTCTGGAATTGGGAAGACTTAAGAAATGATATTATGTGTAATGGACTTCGTAATAGTCTTGGTGTTGCATTGATGCCGACGGCAAGTACAAGCAATATTATGGGTTCCATGGAATGTTTTGAATGTGTTACAAGCAATATGTTTGTTCGAAGAGTTAAAGCAGGTGAATTTTATATTGTAAATAGATACTTGATTAATGATTTAATGAAATTAGGACTTTGGAATGAAGATATGAAAGACAAGATCACATTAGAAGAAGGTAGTATTCAAAACATAGCTGAGATTCCAGATGAATTGAAAGAACTTTACAAAACTAATTGGGAACAAAATCAAAAAGAGGTTATTAATCTCAGTATTGGGAGATCTCCATTTGTAGACCATACTGAATCACATAACACATTCATTTCTGATCCACAAGATAACAAGATTCATACAAATTTAATGTATAAGTGGCGCATGGGACTTAAAACGTTGAGTTATTATCTCAGACAACAAGTTAAAGGTGCAGTAAAATTCAGTATTGATGCTAGTAAGACACTTAAAAAAGAAGAACCAGAATTAGTTTGTACACGTGATAATCCTGATTGTGAGAGTTGTAGTGGTTAAAAATTGAATTAGATTATATTATTTTTTTATATAATGTGTAGGATTCCTAATGAATTGTGGAATCAAGTATTTTCTTACTTAACAAATGAAAGTAAAGCTAAATTTTACTGTGTATTGAATTTATGTTCATTAAAAAAGAATGAAATATTCTTACTTCATGAATCAAGGAATTTACTTTGTTATGAAAACGAATTTGTAGATATAATTAAAGATCAAAAATCCAATATTAACTTTCAAGGATTTTTAAAAATATCAACTTTACATCACGCGAGTTATCATGGTCATGAAAATATTATAAAATTCTTAATAGCAAATGGGGCTGAATTGAATATTAAGAATTATTGTGGCGACACACCTCTAATGAATGCAATTAGAAGTGGTCATAAAAAATGTGTTGAACTCTTGATAAAGGCTGGTGCTGACACAAACGTAAAAAACGTTGATCATTTAACAGTATTACATTATGCAAGTATATATGGTCATAAAGACATTCTTGAACTTTTGATTGAATACGAGAAAAATAATATTAATTATCGATGCAATCGTGGTTATACAGCTCTACATTATGCAGCTAAACATGGTCGTGAAGAATGTCTCAAATTATTAATAAAAAATGGTGCTAATGTATTTATTCAAACTAGTGGTGGTAGTATGGCTTTAGACTTAGCACATATTAATGATCATGGAAGATGTGCTGCTATATTAAAAAATAAAATGTCTGATTACTGATTAATCTTTACAAATTTAATTCAGAGAAAGACGCAAAATCAGTAATTACCAATAATAACGATATCACAAATTTCAATATTTAGTGGTAATACATCAATACGAACATTTCTTGCGTAAAACTCCTTTAATGAGTTTGGTACATTATCTGGCATAAGTTCAATAGGATTATCAGAACAATCTATTTTTTCTAATTTTTTTGGTAATGATTCTATAACAGCGATAGAATTTTTCCAACACCATAGATTACTGAGTGTAGGTGGTAAATTGTATGGTAATCGTTTTAATCCACAATTAACAATTTCCAGAGTAACAAGGTTCTTAGGTAATGAAAGTATAATTTTTAGGTGAGGGAGTTGATTTGCAGAAAGATGATATATATTGCTGTAACTAATTCTAGTTCGTAATTCTAATTTTTTGTAATCCAAGAAATCATATGGAACATCTTCTCTCCATATTTGAATAGACTCATTAATGTAAACATTTTCTTTTCTACATTGTGGACATTTATTATTGTAATTTAATGCTTCATCTATACATTTTCGATGATATTCTAAATTACAATCACAACTGATTTTGACCGGATTTTGATTAATTTCATCAAGACATATAACACAAGTATCCATATTTTTAATTCATTTAATTAAAAAATATTCAATTTTCGCAAGGATTTTGTTTCATCTGTTTTGTAAAGATTATCAACACTCATCATCAATGGTTTTTGAAATTCTTCTGTATTGTATTTGTCCCACGTTTCTTCTATACAATTCCATTTACTGATTTCATCATGATGAAATTCTTCATTATCATTGACGTCTTCGTCAATGTCCATTTTACATTTTAAAAGATTTTTATGCTCATCTCTTTTCCATCTAATACAATGTAATGCTGCTTTTTTAAAGCTTTTTTGCACTAATTTGTGAGATAATTCTTTCAAATTTTTTTGTACCCATTGATTGTCTTCCATTACCATCACTTTTTTCCGTGCTTGGTCTGCAACACGAATATTAGGAGGAAGTGTCCAGTAATACTTTTCCAACATATACTGACAACATTCTGTTACACCATGATCATAAATGAATTGTGTTAATTCTTGTATATCAATTTGATCAAACGACAATGGCTTAATTACAAAATCCTGGATAACTATATTATTGTTGTTATTATTAGTTGTCGTATTTTTGTTGATTGTTTTATTGCTATTCTTTGACATTTCAACAGCAGTATCCTTAATCATAGTTCCTACTGTTTTAACAGCTTGACTTCTTTCATCAGCCTTTGTTTCTGCAATACATAATTGTTTAGTCATATCATGAAGTTCCTGTATTTTCTGTTCATAAGCATTTTTTAGTTCATTATATTTTTCTTTAGCTCTTTCATTTTCTTTGATTATAAGATCTTTTTCGCGCAATAATATTTTAAGAAAGCTTATAATCTCTTTTTTCTTCTTATTTGACTTGACTAATTTATTTTTCAACTCTTCATTTTCTTTCACATAATTATTCAATACAATAAGTAATCTATTACATGTCTTATTTCTAGTTTGATGTTTGGCTAAAACAGAAGGATATAGAAATTCTTTATCGCAAACTTGACAAATATACATTTAATCTTAATATACATTTAATTTTTAAATTATTTATTCCATTGGTACCATTATTTTCCTCATGGGAAAATATTTTCCCAAATCGGACATTATTTTCCCAAAAATGTGAAATTTTAGTCCCAATGGGCACAAAAAATCATCGACTTTTTAGGTCAAAATAAAAATTTAAAAAAAGCACTTTTTCGAATTTTGGTCCACTAATTTACTGGACTCTGTCCACTATTTTTACACTATTATTTATTATTTATTTATTATTATTTTTATATAAAAATATGAAGTAGTATAAACACACACAAAAAGTTGTGTGTGTCGAGAGGTATCAAACCAAAAAACTTTTGCAAAAAAAATAACTTATATTTTAAAGTTAAATAAAGTAGAAAATAATAATGGAAGCTAAAAGAGTTAAAACAATAATTGATGTCAGAGAACGTGACATAATCAAGGCAATGAATACTCCCTTTGAAACTAAACAACTCGATCTTGGTGATATTATATTTGTTGATGAAGAATCAGGTAATCCTTTATTGATTATAGAAAGAAAGACAGTAAGTGATCTTGCAGCCAGTATTAAAGATGGACGTGCCAGAGAACAAAAAGCTAGACTAATTGATTTGTATGTTAAACAAGGAATCAAAGTAATGTACTTAATTGAGTCTTTTGATAGCCCTAAATCTGGTAAGACTGGCTTACCTAAAAATACTTTACTGAGTTCTTTAATTAATACAATAGTTCGTGACAATATCATGGTTTATCACACATCAGGTGTAGAAATGTCCACAAAAGTTATTGCTAAACTGGGTGAAAAAATAAATGAACACTATAATAAGGGATTATATGGGAATCAAGAAACAGACTACACAAGCAAGCTCAAACTGAAGAAAAAGGAAAATAAAAAGGTTGAAGATAGTATTATATTCTTATTGTGCCAAGTTCCTAAAGTTAGTGTAAGAGTGGCTGAAGCAATTAGAAAAGAATATCCTACTTTAATGAGTTTATGTAAAGCTTATATGGAAAAAGAAACAGAAAAAGAAAAAGAACTATTACTTGCAAATATGATGTTAAATGAAAAAAGAAAGGTAGGTAAAGTAATTAGCACTAATGTTTATCATTATTTGAATTAATATTGTTATACATATCTCTTTTTTTCTGTTCTTCTTCTGTTAAAGGTCCATATTCAACTTGCTTTCCCATAAATGCTAAATCCATTGCATGATTTCCACAAATAGTGATGCCTTTTTCTTCAGCATTTTCTTGAATACGTTTAGCCGAACTAGTAAATGCATTAACAATAATATGGGTTCTTAAAAACTGTTGATCTTCTTCTGGTAAGTGTGAAATATCAACTACTTCACCATTATAAATTTTTCTTAGGTTTTTATAATTACCCCAAAATAATCTAGTGGAATTATCAGATTTTATTTGATATTTATTTGGATCCATTTTTATTTATATTTGTTTGAATACAAAAAAACTAATCAATTTTCTCAATACAAATAAATGGCAAATCGTCGTAGATGGGCACAAAGATTTGATGAACCACCAATGTTCATTCAACAAAAGAATTGGTGGGTAATAGGTGGTGCTGTGTTAGTTACTCTTATTGTTGTTGCAAGTATTGCATTTTTCTCTGGTAAAACTGCTGGACAATCATCATCAAATAAAATTGGTTGTACTGAGTGTCAGGAATCTGGTGATGCTGGATACACTATTGGTGGATTCTGTCCTCATTGGAAGGATGTAGGATTTGTTCAAGTTTTTGTAGATAGTTATGTAACTCCACTTGAATATTATGCTTTGGAAGAAAAGAAGAACGATACAAAGTATGAATATAGAATTGTTAATGAAAATAAAAGTGAAGCAATCAATGTTGCCGTTGGAAATATTCGTAAACTAAAGAGTGGTGACAAAATTGTTGTATCTAATTCTTCAGAAGATATACAATTTAATGTTGTATTGTATTCATAAAATTGATTAATAATTACAATCCAACTCAATAATGGAAACGGTTAAAACATTGTGTAGATTAAACTTATTTGGAGATGCAACTGATGGGAGTGGGAGAAGGAATTTACTATTTTTAGACGAAAATAGTAGGTTAATTGTAAAACAATTATTTAAAAATGAGTTTAAAAAAAGAAAACAAACTCTTCTCGAATCATTAAACAAGAAATTTGCTTCTGCTGACTATCCTATTGTGATAGAATTTGTTTCACTAAATATGGGTATGCATTCATTTACAAAACCATCACTTATTTGTAGATTAAAATCAGGAAAAAATGGATTTAATCCCTTTAACAGTAGTGAAATGATTAATAATAGTTTTAATGAAGTATTTAATGATATTTTAGTGACTATTAATAATAATGTAGAATATAGTTTAGTTATAAAAACAACAACAAAACTGTGTTGTTACTAATAAAAAATTGAAATGTCTTTTTATTTTTTACATTAAAATGGGTAAAGGACAAAGCAAGGAAACTAAAGAAAAAACAAGAAAACTTTGTGCAATTGTTGTTTACAATGATACTAATACAGTTAAACAAAGTGATAGTGAATTATTCGTAAATAAATTGAATAATTCAAAGAATGAATTACAAATTAAACTCAATAAAAAATGTAGTAATTTGTTTGTAGTGATTGAATTCAAAGATTTTGTATTGAATACTCGTGATCCAAGACAAATTGATTGCATTGCACGTTACTATTGTCGCAAAAGTAAGTATACAAAAAATGAATATTCAATAATTAATAATCAAATTGAAGACACATTTGAAGAAGCTTTGGTTGATTTAATTGTGGAAAGAGATTTGAAGGCACATTTCTTTAGCAAATTTACATAATTTCTTTTATTATTTTTTATTGACATACAAAAATAATGAATGGTTTTGTATGTTTATGCTTAATTATTGCAGTATCTGGTGTAGTAGGTTATATTACTTGGTTATCAAGACCAGTTTGTGGTGATTGTCCCGCTTGTCCTGCGTGTCCAAAGTGTTCACCAAGACTTGAATGGCGTTTAATTGGTGGGGCATCAAAAACAGAAAATTCCCGTGCAGATTACTTATTATTGAATGCTATTGATAATGCTAAAAATGTTTACATGCTTTTACCAGCCAGTATGGATAAAAAGAATGAGCGACCATGGTGGGTCGTAAGTGGTACACAAATAAATCAAAAAGAACAAATTGTACCGGCGAGACAGTTACAAACAGGTACTATTGGTAGTGTTCAGCTATTTGCAAATGTACCTCCAACAAATTTCTATGTTAAATTGTCATAAAAAATTGAAATATTTTTATAAATCAAAGAAACGGGTATCATGGTTAGTGAGTCAGACAAACGCAAACTTACTTGTATTAGATACAGTTTTTTCGCTATATTTTTTACTAGCATGTTTTATGCCCTTATTATTGTGGATATTATCGATGCTAACAAATTAATTAACAATCTTGAAACAATTGAATGTAACCATATTAGCACAATTAATTCAGAATTTGGCATCCCTTATATGCTTGTGAATGTATCACGCGAATTATATCTTGACACCGAATACGTTATTTACAACGATGGATTTGATATGAACCTTTGTCGCGATTGTAATGATTGGTACATTAGATTTGAAAATATTTTTGATATCAATTGTCAAAGTAACGCAAACACATTTTTAATAAATGTTAATGGATTTGATTTTAGAACTGATGATATTATGCATTACAAAATTGGATTAGCAGATATTTTCTGGAGTATCATGTTGTTTTTATCTTGCATAGTTCTTGCAGTAGGTGTTGAACTGACTGTCTATGAATTATGTTTTTAATTACTAAAAAATTTCTTTTTTCTGTTTATTTAGTAGTAGTATTATATGTCTTTTCCAGAACAGAATAAGACAGATTTTCCGGTAAGTATTACAGATTTTTTAGCTCAATATAAAATCGATAAAGGATCAAAACATGCTCCTAAATTTAAGCCGGTTGATGAAAGCGATGGATCATTTGAGCTTTTCAGTTATCAAAAATTAATTGGGGAATATATGTCAAAAGACAGTCCTTATCGCGGTCTTCTTGTTGCTGCTGGTCTTGGTAGTGGAAAAACCATTACTGCAATTAATGTAGCTGAAAAAATGGGCAGAGAAACGATTGTTCTAGCACCTAAATCATTGCGACAAAATTTTATTGAAGAAGTAATTCAGTTTGTTCCGCGATATCATCGACCACCAGAATATGCTAATATGGATAGAAAGGAACAAATTAAGATTGATAAAAAACTGGACAAAGCTATTAGTAAAGAATACAAATTCGTTACATCTAATAGTGGAACAGCTGCAGAAAAACTGGCAATGGTTGGTGACCTAACAACAGTTGATGAATCAGCACTTGGTTCTTTCTTGAAGCGCAATAAAAGTCTGGATAACAAACTTCTAATTATTGATGAAGTCCATAATCTTTTAGTAAATATGATTGATCCCTCAGCCAAGAATGGTACTAAGATCTTAGCAATGATTATGAACGCTAAGAATCTGCGAATTCTTGCTATGTCAGGTAGTCCAGTTGTAAGCGATCCTTTTGAATTAGCAATTTTGTTCAATATGTTGCGTGGTTATATTCGTGTTTCGGGAACTAAACAAATATTTACTGCATTCCCAGAAAATTATGATACATTCAAGCGTTATTTTGTTGATGAAGAAAAAAATAGTATAAAGAATAAAAATGTTTTCCAAGACAGAATTGTCGGGTTGGTGGCTTATTATCAAGGAGCTCGCGAAACTGATGACAGAGAGATCTTCCCCTTCAAACACAAACCAATAGTTGTAAAGGTTCATATGAGTGATTATCAATGGAAACTCTATGTTAAATTCCGCAGAATGGAACAAGACGAAGAACGCAAAATCAAGTTTGCCAAAACAAAGTTTGTTAAAATGGACAATAAAAAACCAGGCAGACCAAACAATACTACATTCCGTGTGAAAACAAGACAGGTTTCAGATTTTGCATTACCTCCAGGATTTGAGAAGCCAAAACGTAGAGGAGAAGCAGAAAGTGCTATTGCTGCAGCAACAAAGAAAATACTGAATAAAATTCCAACTAGTGATTTAACTAATAATCTTGGACTATATAGTCCAAAAATGTTAGCAATGTTGAAGCAGATTGAGTCAAGTCCAGGTAATGTTTTCGTATATTCAGAATTTGTTAGTTTGGAGGGAATTGGTATTTTTAGTCGTGTTTTAGAATCCCATGGATGGAATAATTTTAATACTTCCAAGAAAAAGGGACCTAAAACATTTGGAGTATTTAGTGGAGAAACTAGTGATACAATGAGAAAAGAAGTTTTGGCAACATTTAATCATAAAACTAACGTGAGAAGTAAGGATATGAAAGTATTACTTGCTACAGCAACAGCTGCTGAAGGTCTTAATTTAAAAAATGTAAGAAAAGTACTTATTGAAGAGCCTTATTGGCACGCTAACAGAATTGATCAAATTATTGGTCGTGCTATTCGTAATCATAGTCACGATGCTCTTCCAAAAGCAGAACGTGACGTACAAGCATATATTTTCTTAAGTGTTCCACCTAAAGATGTTAATATTGAAACTACATTAGGTGAAAAAATTACAACTGATGAATCAATCTTTCGTCGTGCAATAAAGCGTCAACAAATGTTAAAAACTTTCTTGACAGCAATGCGAGAAATGGCAATTGATTGTCAACTAAATTATGAACACAATAAAGAATCTGTACCAGAATGCAGAGTTTGTGTACCAACAGGCGAACCAATGTTCCCACTACGCGTGGAAGATCATCTTCTTCCTGGTGGTAGTAAATGTTCTTCAGAAAAGGTGATAGCTACTGGATTGAAAAATATACAAATTGATGGCGAGACTTACAAACAAGACGCAGAAGGTAATTTATATAGGGAATTAGATGACCAACCAGGCGTTTTTATAGAAGACCCTGAATTAACTGATTCTTACAAAAAAACAAAACGTCAATCCGGTATAAAAAAGAAAAAGAAAAGACGTGAATGAGAATCATTCTTAGTCATTCATGTATAAATAGGGAACTGAATCTTTTATTTTTTGCAGCGAATGATCATCAATGTGTTTAATTTTTTTATCACCTATTTTGAAAGAGAGAATTTCTTTCAGTATTTTTAAATTCAACCACAAAGATCTGTCTTCTTCTTTAAACTCGTATTTTGAACCCTTTTTAACAATATGCAATGGATTCTTTGTTCGAGCATAACCGAAAAGTCGTGGTGGCAAAATCGGCACAGGATCATTTCCATAAACAATTCTCTGAACACAATCAAGTTTATTGAATTCCTTAACAAAGGATTTATTACCAACATTTGCGCTACCAAAACAATAACAATGCATTTTTTTATCTTTAATAGTTTTTAAATTATCCCATGCTGCTATTTTACATAATGATCCACCAAGACTAAATCCAGTAAAAACAATATCTGTAATATTTTTATTGTTTTCAAGTAATTGATTCATACATTCTTTGTACTGACTTTCTAGTGATTTATATTGAAGTAAATGTCCGTTATGAATTCTCACTTTTGATTTAGAAAATAGGGGTGCAATTTTAGTTGGATAGAATTTAAAATTGTATTTCCAATCGATTTTAGAGTCTGTATACTTGAAAACAATAAAAAGTGTTGTATCGTCCACTATAAGTCCACAAGATGCATCAGTAGTTTTATCTTTAATGAGTTTTGCATTTTTATCCTTCCAGATTTTTATATTATAAGTTACACATTCTACAACTATTTGTTCCATATAATTATTCTAAATATATTCTTCTACGAATTCCTTCATTTTATTTAACTCACTAGGTGTAAAGATCTTTTTAGCAATACTTGGTGTACTAATTATGTTTGCAAGTATATTTTTTTGTTTGATTTTAATAGGTTTAGGCTCATTCGCATACAAAAATGCTTCTTGAAATACATAAGGATTGAAATGTCCGTTATATTCAGCTATTTTTGTAACAAACTCCTTTAATTTTTCAAGTATTTCTGAAGTATCGTAGTTTAATTTCTCGCTCGATTTTGCCGTCATCTTAACGAAGTTATCTTTAACTTCATCCACAACAAATTCAGTATTCCGAGCTATTAAGAATTCTGCTTCTCGAGATTCAAATTGTAGCGAACTAGTTGGTATATATTTTACACCTTTTGATAACTTAATAATGAAATAGCAACAATTACTCGTTGTTCTATTAGCGAAATTATATGCTATTATAGGATCAAGACTTGTTGATATATACTTTGATTCTTTGATTTTTTTGCCCTTTTCTTTATATATTTTATCTAGTTTTACACTTTTGTGTGATCTTACCCCTCTATAAACTGTATATACTTTTGTTTCACTAAATTTGTGGATTATTTTGTTAAGTATTAGTGATATTAATAAGTAGTAATAATCACTAATAATATTCTCTGTTTTATTTAAATTATTGATACTTGCATAACTATGTGAAATATAGGGACCTAAAACATGCATTTTAATAAATTCATTCCAATTCTTTATTGGTTTAAAATATTCATTTAGATCAAGAGATTTAGGAGTTTTCTCAAAATTCAAATTAAAGGGATCATTGATATCAGAAAAAGTTAAAACAGGATCTACTTTGTATTTATTTTTTGTAATGGCACCAAGATTCTTTTTGTTGAATTTTTTGTTTATTTTGTGGTATTCTTTTTTAATTTTGTCAACGTGTTCTAAAAAAGAAATGACGTTCATTTATTTATGACGTCATATTTTGTCTGCATTGGGGACATTTATCATTATTTTGATGCTCTATCAGATTATTAAAGCAGGTATGATGTATTTTCAGTTTACAGCATTTCACATTAAAACAATCGGATTCTTCAATTTCATCAAGACAAATTGGGCATTCATCAATATCTTCTTGTGTTTTTATTTCATTTATAGCTTTTCGTAATTCATTCATATTAATTGTTGATGTTTGTTGTGGTGTTGTTGGAGTATTGGCTTGACTCGTTGCACAAGCACTCGTACACGCAGTTGTAGTGGTGCTTGTTGTTAAACTAGTATTTGAACTACTAGTTGTACTTGATGGTGGAGAATCAGTATTAAAATCTACTATTCTTACACTATAATTACGCTTTGGTCTTGATCTTCGTCTTGATTTACGTTTTATTCTGGGTCTTGGATTAGATCGTGACCTCGACCTTCTTCTTATTGGTGGAAAAAATGGTACTATCATATTCATAAAGGTATTACCAACAGAGGTAAATCTAATTCTTGGTGAAGATCTTCGTGACACTGATTTTCGTTTCTTTGGTCTTGATCTTTGTCTTGATCTTCGTCTTGATTTACGTTTAATTCTAGGTCTTGATCTCGACCTTGATTTCCGTCTGCGTCTATTCATTTTTACAATAACATCCATAATTATCTTTAAAAAAATAATATAATGCTTATTCAATTTTAAACTTCTTTTTTCATACATTGTCGACAATGTGGACATTTATCAGAATTTTGTACTTCTACTACTTGATCTGCACACGATTTATGAATAATAATTCCACAACAATTTGCTACAATTCCTAGAGCTTCGTCTGTTTTTTCCTTTGGTATGTCTCGATTATGTGAGTCTTCAAAATCTTCTAAACAAATTGGACATTCACCATGTCGTACATGAACTTCAATGAATTTCTTTTCACAAACTTGTTCTGGGAAAGCTCTGTAAAAAGATTCTTCATGTGTTAATCTCATGTCTTGTACTCCTAATGCAACTAATTGCATTAACCCGCCTGGCATTTTTATTTATTATTCTTTAAAGTCTTTAAGACTGTGTTAATTCATCCCACACCTCTCTCCACTTAGTATAATGTGTATCCGTTACGCGTATACCGTATTCAGGATCTATGAATGATACTTCGATTTTATCAATAAATGAAGCTTTTGTAGTGGAAAATAGTTTTGCAAGATCAAATAAATTGTAATCCCGACGATAATCAAGTTTTTTTTCAGTCTTTGTATTATAATCAAAGACTGACCAATGATCACGATATCTTTTAAATATATATCCACTATTTTTTATTGTAGGATTTCTAAATAGTTTCTTGATATCATACAACATATATCTTCCCAAATATGGAACCCTTTCTTCACCTGTATCATATTTTGTTATGACCCAATTTTGCCCATCATAAATATATTCAAATTCATTGTGAAGTTCTTTTTCACAAATACATTCTGGGAAATCGTAATCATTAATATTTTTTTGATAATATTCTTCTTCATCATTTGTTAATAATCTAAATCGTACAGAATCAGTTAATTTCTGAGGAAATTTCCAGATATATTTACGTTTATCTGTATAAAATTTTTTAAAACAATTTATATGAACGAGTGTTGAACAACATGGAAGGATTATACAAATCTTCTTTTCTGTCGTTTTTTTACAAATAAAACACTTATTATTAGCCAGTCGACCACAAACTTGAGGATATCTAATAGTTGTTTCATAAAGATAATTACAATTTGGATACTGTTTTGTTAGAAAGTTAATTGCATTGTACAAATTATTATTAAAATATTTGATATCAATAATATGTGCAATTAAAGATTTATTAAATTTATGATCTACTTTAACTTTTTCATGATTATCTAAATTGATCGTATAAGTAAACATTATGTCTTACTTAAAAAATAATTGTACTTTAAATCAATTTTAAAATCGCGCAAGAGGTCTATCTACAACAGTATTAGGATCTCTGTATGAAGTTTGGTATGTAGTTGTCCAATTTGTTTCTCTAAAAGTAGGTGGTACATTTGGATAATGTCTTGACGTCGTAACTGAAGTTGTAACTGAAGTCGTAACTGAAATTTCTCTACCAAATAATGTTCTTCTTAATGAAAGTAATCCATGTCTTTGTCTTGTACCTTCAGTAAAATCTTCAGGATAAGTTACAACTGGTGTTCTAGGTTGTAATCCTTCTTTCCAAATACCTCTACAAATAGGACAAGTTCCTGTCCATTTTTCAATACAATCTTTATGAAAATATTTCTCACAACATAATGTTTGAATACAATTACTGTTATTTTCTGGAGTAAAATCGTTTAGACAAATACTACACTGTCCTTCTGTTGGTTTCATTTATTTATATATTAAATCTATTTTTTAAATAAAAAAGAAAACCCTTCAAAAGGATTTATTATAGATTAAATATTATAATTAACAGCGCTGTACTGCTAATAAGTCCAGAAATAAATGTGATAACTTCTTGATTCATTTTTGTATAAAATTAGATATTTTCAATTTTTTGTTTTAAGCCCTTTTTTTCTGTATCAATAATAAAGCAATGGCTGAGACTTCATGGGCTTCAGTATTATTATTTTTCATAATTGGAGGAGTTATTGGACTAATTGTTGGTTTGTTACTTACAAACAATATTATAGCAAATATTCAGAAATTAGTGAAACCATCAACACATGGTGGCGTTGATCCAAGAACATGGACTATTAAGGCGGAACCATTCAGTAATGAACCATTATTTAATAATCCTAAATATGCTAGAGGTCCTATGCCTGATGGTATTAATAAAATATTTGCAAATCCTGCATATGGAACCTCTTCAGATTTAATATATGGAGAGATTCCGACGCCTACAGATTTAATGGAATGGAGAATACCATTTCAATATAATAAACGTAAAGACGAAATGGTAAATAGTTTCGGACCACAAGACGAAAAATCAGTTATGAATGTAAATGGAGAAATAGGTATTAAGAATTGGATTGATGATACACACTATAAAAATCAATGGGGAGATACTATTTGTGACTCCTGTCAAGGCGGCTCTAAGAGTCGTCATAAAAAAAAAGATCTTAATTTGAAAGAAAATATGCTCAATCCCGGTGTTTATGATCAATGTGATGGTTGTTCACGAGAATTACCAATTATGTCAACACACGTGATCCCAACTTATTATTACAAAGATGAATGGAAATCTCGCTTTAGAAGAAACATTTGGAATAAAATATGGCATTAATAATTTAAAGATTGTTTATTTTTTAATTAATTGGAATAGGTTGTTTTGGATATTCGTAAGCATCACGTTCTGACAACTGTTTGACGGCAAAGACAAAATTATGCTGTCTTTTAGCAACTATAACAAACCCACCACTTCCTACTGCTGTTAATGCCACAGGAATAGTGAAAGTAGTTGCACCAGTTACTGTAATAATTTGTCCTCGTGGATTATTAACTTCATCAGTTTCTAATTCATTTCCGTTATCGAATCCCTGAACAATATAAACTCTATCTCCATTAATAAGATCATGCGGTTCGCTTACTGTTAATTCAGTTGGAGAAGCAGCTGTGGCATTTGTAACATTGAATCCGTCAGGACCGAAATCAAATGGTTGACCAGTTAAATCCAACAAATTAATAGTAAGACTGCTGAGTGATGCCTTAGTTTGTCTGATATTATATACTCTTACACAAGAAGTAGTGCCAAGTCCAACATATCTATTTAATGTTGTTCTGCTTTCTACATTTTCTAATTGACCAAACACTCTGAATCCAAATGGAAATGATGCATGAGTATTCCCTTCAACTTCATCTAGGTCCATAAAGATATATGGATCTTCTGAAGCCGGCGATACTAACAGTGAGAAATTGCTGAATGTAGCAGTTAATAACCTTACTTCAATAATATTAGTTAACTTAATTAGATCATAAACCTGTGATCTCGATGTTAGTTCACTATCAATTGCTACAAACTCGAATCTGTATCTGTTTGGCAATTTCCAGTTTCTTACATTTCTGTTTCTGCTATCAATACTTATAAAATATGTTTTAGTTGATTCTCCTAGTGCAAAATTATATTTTAAATTGCTTTCTTGATCAACAGCTATCTCATTACTTGGACTATCGTCGATGTATCCACTTCTTTTGATATTTTTTCTATGTTGTTTTTGAATATATTCATTAATAAACTGAGCAATTTCGTCTTCATCAACAATTCCCTTTTTTGCCGCTTGTAAAAGTGCATTTAATTTGTCAAGCGGAATATGTGATTGTACTAGTGTTTGAAAATGCTCTTTATTTGTGGATTGATTGTACAATTTTTTAATCTTCTTTTTTGTTTTTTCTACTTCTTCTAACTTTGATTGTTTTTCGTATTGATTACTAATAAACATCAATCCCTTTTCTTTTGCAACATGATTTAAATGCTGAATCGCGGAGTCATGATCTATTGTCATTATTCCTTTGCGCATTTCGGGTAATGACCATGTTTTATTCATTATAATTAACAAAACATCAACAAAATTAGTATTTAGTGGAAGTTTACTTGCTGCTTTAATTTCTCTGTAAACCTTTTTCATATTTTCCTTGGAAAAGAAAGTATCCTCTACACTATGACCTGGTTCAATTAGTGGTACATACCCACCACGTATATTCATTGGTATCTCGTCATGTTTGTTTTGAATAGTTACTTTTCGCAACCGTTTCATGTCTGTTTGTACTTAATAAAAATTGAACTGTCTTTTAATCGAAATACAAGTATGGACACCGAAAAAGAGATAAATTTGAAGTACTCTATTTGTAATAGAGTTTGTTATACAAATGGAAAAGAATATAGACAATGTATGGTTGACTGTTTTAATGCAGTTTTTGTCAAAAAAACATGTTGTGTTACACAAGTTGAAAAGAAGTAGTGACAAAGAATGAATAAAAAGGTTAACAAGCAAGATATTCTTTCATTTTTTTAATTAATTTTTCTTCGACAACATTAAAATTTTGAACCATAATTAATTTATCATCATGACTTAAAACGACCTCTCTTATAACTTTTAATCTTATAACTTCTTTGAATAATTCCCAATCTTCTTTTGTATTTTCTTTTGTCGTATTAACATATTTTAATTTCATAGTGTTTTTATTTACATCATGATTTAGTAATTTATACTCGACACATGGCGCAACAAGTATTTCTGCTTCATTATTTAATCCATTAATATACATAGCATGGGCTCCTTTAGGTATTTCAATTGTTAATAAGCAACATTCCTTTTTGTCAGTAAAGAAGTCTGATGATGCTATTTTTTCAGATAAACTAGTTGACCAAAAACGTCTTGAAGTTATGGAATCATTTGGATATTTTTTAAAATGTTCAATAAAATCCTTATTTCTTTCTGAATAAAGATCAATTAAAAGTTTATTAATTTCAATAGGTAATTGCATCAATTCAGTAAAATCTTTAATTAAATCCTCACTTTTCTTCTTTTTCATATAATCTACCTTAAAAATACCATCTAATATAAAATATATCTTATTTGTATATTTACCTATTTTGTAGTTATCTATATTTATACTTCTTTCAATCAATCGAGTCTTGATATATTCATCTTCATCATCTACTAAATTGATGTCTTCAAACTTAAGTAATTCAACATATTTATTACTTAAGATTGCTGGATCAATATCATTTATATTACGCATTAGCGTATCTAATTTAAAAATTTTATAACTTAAATCATCAATATTTTCATCTCTTTTTTTAGTAAGGTTTCCAAAACGACCAGAAATTCCCCTATATACCAAAGTTTGTCTAGGAATCTTATAAGAGTTAACTATAAAGGATAATAAAAATGCATCTATTAATGATTGATTATAATTATATAGTTTGATTACATAATTTTTAATTTTATCTGGAGTCCTAGCTTTTATATCTCTAATTTTATTTTCAATTTGATAATCTATGTCTTTTCTATTGACATTTTCTATTTGTCTATTCATGTTTTCTGATTGTGATGTAATGAAATCATATAAAAGATTATGTATATATTTTCTCCATGTCATTTCTTCCATAGTTTCAATAGGTTTACCAACAAAATTACTGAATAATTTGTTATATTTATAAGCTGATAATGTGTCTGGTTCAACAATATTAAAAATTGGATCAGTAAATTTAATTGATTTTAGTGGTAACTCTTTTTCTAGTTTTTCAATAAACTTACTTAAGAAATTGCTTGAATCTTCAATTATATCTTCATTTTGGCACATTACTTCAAGAATATTTTTAGTGAGAATACCATAGTCAGTCATAGGAACAAATACTAAATCTTCATCGTATTTGATACTCATTTAATTATATTTGACAAAAAAAAGGAATATCCCCAGTTAATTGTAAATGAATTTACATTGGTCTAGTTTATGGATCAGGTTGATAAATTTTTTAGTATTTTCATTTAATCACGGAAATAATAATCCCTACAATCAGCCATTCCTCCATCTGTCATTATATTATCGACCATAATATCTTCGAACGATTTACCATTTAGTCTTTTCACGATATAAGCTGTTGAGAATACACCACATTGACCATCTTTACGTTGATGAGGTTCTTTATTTATTTTACGAATAGCCTCTTTATTCATTTTCATATACAGGTAAATAGATAGATTCTTCATGTATTCATTTATTGATTTAAATGGTGGTTTTCCTAGTGGATCATAATATTCAATACTAGCTTTTGGACCAGTTAAGTCAAAGAAAAATGCTACCCAATGCTGTCCTGGTCTATTATGTGGATCAGTATTCAGAACAATACCTATTCTTTTGATTCCTTTGGTACATAATCTTTTCAATTCCTGTCCTTTCAATTCTGTAATTATTTTATCGAAATCACTTGGTAATGGACCAAAGAATATGAAATCTTTATATTTCTTTTCATATTGTCTCATAATGTCCTCGATGTCTAAACTAGATAACCAAGCATATCTTCCACCTTTTGGACGTACTGGTTTAAAATGTTCCTTAATTAAAGAACGTTGACCAGTATTTTTTGCCCAACAAACTTCATCATTTCCACATTTTTTCTGCATTACTTTTTGGATTTGTTTCCATAAGTCTTCTTTGCTACGTCCCTGAATTTTGATAAGTTGAGTTCCTTTTTTATCATTTAATGATTCAGCAATACGTATAAGCGCTTGTTTGTCGAAGCAAGTCAATTCAGCATCTTTTCCTGTAATATGATGGGCACAAATATTACTAGATTTATTTTTTCGTGATCCACTTCCGCCCTTTTTCATGTTACTATTTATTTGTTGGAAAATAATCCAAAGAAGTTTGAAATGTCTTGAATTAAATTAACTTTTGATTTATTTTTTTATCCCAGTATATTATAACGAGCACAGATGTTCAAACTAGTTTATTTAGAGAACGCCAACAAAGATCCTATTGTGCGCAAACTCCAGGGTCCTTCATTTAAATTTGTTGAAGTTCTTGAAAAAATCCAACAAAATAATAAAATGTTATTTGGTGGACTAAAGGCTGTAAGTACTCTTATTGATAGTCTCAGTGATCGTGATTTCGAAGTTATGAAAATTAAACAATTACACAAAACTAACTGGGGCATTACTGAAGAACTTTTCAAGAAATATTACCTTATGGCAATTGATCTTGTTAATGTTTTGTCCGGAGAAATTGACTCAATGACTGAACTTGGTCGTCTTCGTAAAATTCTCGAAAAACGGTATGGACTTGAAACTAAATCAAATTTGTTACTTAAACAAAAAATTTATAGTGACAAAACTTACCAAGGAACTGTCAAGAAACTCTTGATGTTCCAACACAAATTCAAGACCCTCAATAACCAACGTATTAAGGTAATTAATGAACTCTTAAGTCAACTTAATTCATTAATGGCTCTTGAACGTAATTTAATTGAGGCTGCTCAAAGAGATACTTCTCTTGATCAATACGATATGACTATTAATGCTGCTCATATGGAACGTGTTGTTGATAACATTAAGGAATATCTTAGGATTTTCGAACATAGTATTGGAGAACTCAACAAGAACCACAGAAATCTTGAGGGACTTAAGAGTCAAATTTCCGATATTGAGCGTGAATACAGAAAACTTAACTCAGTTGATCCCAATTTCCATGTCGCTTATAATGCGGTTGGTAGTTTTGAAGATATGTATCATCTTGCTAATAAGGTTTCTAGAGCTCTTGGTATTGAAATTAAAAACTTGCAACAAGAGGTTAATATGCTTAGTGCAAAAGAAAAGAATCTTGGACGCAAAGATAATCTTATTCTTATGCATCACCCCAAGATTCTTGGACTTGCTAGTGATCAAAAGACATTGAAGCATATGTTGAAGGAACATGTTAAGGATACTGGAACACTAGTGACTGAATTAACAGATTGTATTAGCAAAGCTGATGAAGATATGGATTTCTGTGTTTCTCATTTAGCTGCAGTTAAGAATGCCGATATTAAGAAGATGAACTCTCATATTGATTACATTAAAGCACAACAACAAGCTGCTACTGATAAGTTGAAGTATTCTAAGCTTTTGATGTTGCTTTACAAAGCCTTAAATAATGTTGTACGTAGCGCAGAGATGAAGGAACTTGATAATCAAAGTTTGGAACAACAAAAAGGAATTGCTAGTGCAATTGTGAAGCAAATGAGTGCTGCCAAGGAACTCGAAAAGCATTCACGATCACTTAATGCTTTGCGTGAGTTTTATGCTAGATCTCAAGTTGGAACACAAAAGGCTGCTGAAAAGAATTTGAAGAAGAATATGCATGCTCTTATTGATATTCAGAACGAAACTGTTGGTATTGCTGATTCTTTGGCTAAACAACATCAACAATTTGCTAAAGAAAATGTACAACGTGCACTTGTTGCACGTTCAACTGGACTCGATCGTCAAGGAATGCGTGATGAAATTAGAGATCAACTCAAGGTTGGTAAGCTTGTTCGTGAAGGTGATGAGATGATTGATCGTAAGATGTATCCTGCTGATTGGGAAGGGTTTGATCCCGATGATCCGGAACCACATCGCGTTGGTTCAATGAAGCAAAGACAAAGAGTCAGTAGTGTAGCAAGTTATGCTTCAGGACAATCAGATCTCATAAGTGGTAGTACTCAAAGCGGTGGTGCTGCACAAAAACAAGTTACACTTGGTATGCTAGCTAAAGCTATTCGTTCTGAACTTGGTGAAAAGGCAAACGCTGTTGGAGGATCTAAGTTGGATAAAGAATTAACCAAAGCTTTGGCATCAGTGCGTGATAGTGTAAAGAAGGCAAAGGGATCTAAGAAAACAAAAGGACAACGTGGTGGAGCTGGATTGGCTTACATGATCACTCAGCGATACACATTGCAAGAATTTATGAAGGTTCTTGATCAAGAACTCGCTCAAGCTCGTGCTTTGGCTTATCAACGTACTTCTGATCCTATGGAGCGAATTAAGATTGAACTTGTTCTTAATACTAAGCGTGAAGATATGATTAAATCTCAAATTACAAAGATGGGAGGACCCATGGGTGATGCTGATAGTTACTGGGAAAAACTTGACGGACAAATTGCTAAGGAATATATTCTTAATGCATTTTTCAGTAACATTGGTGCTTATCAGAAATTGTATAAGGTTGTTCATGAAGCTGCTCGCAGTTTTGAGACACAAAATTCATTGATTCGCAATATTTTCGCTAAGACTATTCGTAAGGTTGGAACAAACAGTCAAGATGCTGCTGATCTCCGTCAAGCTAATAATGAATTTGGTGACGCTGTCAAGACTTTACTTATGCAAGTTAACAAGGTCGATAACCTTTGTGCTTACAAAAAGATTGATGTTGTTGAAATCTTGAAGAACCCTGATGAAAATTCTGATGCATCAAAGAACGCTCAAAAATGTTCCAAGGCTATTCAATATGTTAGTGGTCTCAGTCTTGATCTTGTCGAAAGAACTAATGCTCTTTTGCAACGTATGGATTTCATTCATGAACGTGTTTCTCTGAAAGAGGTTCAAGAACAACTTGGTAAATTTAACTTGCGTACTAGTCAATCTCAACTTGTTTTGGCTGAAAAGGCACGCAATCTTGCACTTAGTTTGATTTTGGAAATGCGTGCATTCATTACTGAATATATGCGTATGGCTTATGCTGTTTCTAAGTACACTGCTAACAACCAACTTAGTGGACGCGAAAAACTTCGCTTAGATGATATTAAGGAAGATCTTGCTGTTATTGCTAGACGATTAGGTACTGGCGCACCAAGTGACGGTGGAAGTAATCTTCGTACTGAATTAGCAGAAGCATTTGAGCAATTAACGCAACATAATAATGGAATTTCTGAACTCTTAAAACCTGGAGCTAAAGCTGATTCTAACACGATTGTTAAACTTAATATTCTAGTTCAACAAAGACAACAAGCTTTGAACCATGTTGTCTCGCTCTTAAATGAAGTAGAAGATAAGCTTGCTAAGCAACGTGGTCTTCTTGAAGAGGTATCCAGTATTGATATCAAACACAATATGGCTATGATGCAATGGCTTAATAAGATGGCTATTGTTGTTTATGCTACTACGTATGATATTAAGGATAAGCTTGTTGTTTTAGGTGCCGTTCGTGATGCTATGAATCAACAAGTTCCTCAATCATCTGCACCTGGAACTTATCGTGAACTTACGACTTGGGTTAACCGTGTTACATCTAATTTGCTTAATGTTTGGTTCCAAATCAAAAACCAATTAGAAGAAGTACTTCCATCAGGACAAGTAAAGACTGTTGGTGGAGCTGATCTTTCTTCTAAAGCAAACAGCATGATGGGTCAAGCAACAACTGTTATTAATAATTACATTGATGGATTGAAGACTCGTATTGATGACCATTTATCTAAAGTAAAGAGCATTGATCAAGGCATTCTTCAAAGCACAACAAGTGGTGTTATTATGGAGGAACTTGCTCGATTCCAAAAAGAACTTGAAGACAAGGATACGAGCAAGATTCCAGCAGGGAACTTGGAAGAGGCTGGAAAATTGTCACTTAAATACTTGCAAAACGAAATTCTGGATGACAATGCATTACCAAAGGATGTCTATCAATTCTTGGATCAATTAGCAAACTTAAGTCGCGGTAATGATGTCGAAAAAATTAAGGTAACCCGCAAACATGTCATTAAGGCTCTTACACTTGATGCACTTCATGCTATGTTGGAAGGTGGACGTCAAATGGCATTATATGCTTGTGTACTTGAAACTATGGCTCGGGCTGAACATACTAAGTGTGAAGATCCTACAAATGAAAAATGTTCCAAGATGAATAATGCAGCTAATGAATTGAAAAGATGTCAACAAACTATTGCTAGTCAAGTACTCAATTCACTTAACACATCATTGAAAGAAATTTTCGGAAGTCAATATTCTGAAGATAAAAACATTGAAGTTGCTAAAGCAGCAATTGACAAATTGTATACTGAACTTAGTCAATCAAAGAAGAAGATTGATGAGATCTATGCTGAAATGAGTAGTTCTGTAACTGCTTTTGTAATTACTGGTACTAGTATAAATAAAGATCCTACAGAGGTTCTTGATGAAATTAGAACTCTTGTACATTCCGGTTTCGGTAATCTTGCTACTGAAGATATTTCAAATACTGGTACATTTGAAATAAAAGCAACAGAAGAGGCTCAAAAATTAGATAAGTGTATTGATGATCTTGGTGCCATTGCGAAGAGTATGGGCAATATGCTCAAAACCGTTGGTGAAGGAATTTATAAACAACCTGGATGTCAGGTTCAAGTTCGTGGTGGATTGTTTGGTGGATTACAAATTCAAACTGCAAAAGGACAATGGGATAGATTAAGTGATATTTTATCGAAATTGAATGCTAACATTAATAAGATGACTAAGATTGACGGAAATATTCGCGACAAGCTTATTATCTTGACTCGCGATATTGATGGATTCCAAATGGGATCTGGATATAATTCAGTTCTTGCTTTATGTCAAGCTGTTAATGCTCTTAACATGTATTGTCATGCTGGTATTCAACAAAATATTAGAAGTGGTGCTAAACAGGTAGAAGCGACAAAGAAGGCAGTGGAAAGTAAACCTGCACAAGCACCAACAAGTCTTGGTCACTTTGGACTTCAACCAACAAAAACTCCATCAGGACTCGCTGCAGAAATGGCAGATGCACCAACAGCAGGACAAGAATCAGCACTTAAGGCTGCTCAAAAAGCAGCAGCAAAAAAAATGACAGGTGGTGGAGGACGTCGTAAACGTCATTAAGTACAAAACCAATCATGTAAAAAAATAAATAATTTATTCTTAATTTTTTGATTCGGATTCATCATTATTTAACATAATATTACATGCCATGATTAAAGGCATAAATTGTTTAAACAATTTTTTTTCTATTTCTTGTTGTTTTTTCATTTTTTCTAACATTTTAGGATTTTTCTTTGCCTTCATTGAATATATAAATCCTTCTATATTACCTGTCAATGATACAATCTCTTGAATTAATTCTTTTAATTCAACAATATTTTCGTCATCAAGACTAACATCCTTTTTTATGACTCTATTAAGCTTCGTTAAAGACATACGCAAATCTTTAATTAAAGCATCTGACATCGCTGCACTTATTATAGGATTATATTTATTTTGTTGCATTTTTCGCAAAAAAAGAATTAAATTACACACATTATTTTTTATCAGTTTTTGCAATTTCTTCCATCATTTTTTCAAAGGGATTATCATTATTCTTCAGTTGTTCTGTAATATTACTTAAGTCCACACCATCAGGAACTCCAGCAGATTGCATCATTTCCTTTAGAATATTAGTATCATTGTCTTCAGCCTTCATCATATTGATAACACTACCAAGATTTTCCTTCAAATTCAAATCTTCATTGTTCATAACATTTTTGAATAGATTCTTACTACTATCAACTAATTCTTTTTCGTCGAGTTTTCCATCTTCATATTTATCAGTTAATTTTCCATACAAATTCTGGATCATTGCTGTTAATTTTTGTGGATCTGCATTACCTGCTTGTAAATGATGTTTTGACTTATCGAATTCACTAAGAATATCATCAATAACAACATCAATACTTGCGTTTTTACCAGCCTCTCCAAGAAGATCATAAATTTTCCCTTTCATTTCTTTATGTTTAAATTGTCTAACAGCTTTTCTTTGTGTAATAGCTTGCTTATTTTTACTACTAACTTTGAAAAGTTCCACTGTATCAAAACTAATAGTTGCCATTAATCCTAAATATGTCAGTACAACGTTTTTAAGCTGATCAGTAATATATTCAGATTTCCAAATATCGACAAAATCAATATTCAAATCAACAAGTGGTTTTTTACTAATACCATATTCAGCTCGTTTCTCTTGATCAAAAAGATCTAGTTTCTTTTCTTTTAATGCACCAATTGCCGGGAAAACATGATCTAAATAACCAACCATATATTTGAAAACAGCGCTCTTTTTCAAATCATTCAAACTGACATATTTATCAAGCGAGTCTTCTTTGATTGGTTTAAGAGTTGCCATAATGCTTTTCATATTTGTTTCATCAATCATTTCCGGGAATGCTTGTGATAGCTTAACAATAAATTCTAAAAGGTATTTTTGGAAATAAGAAATACTTTTTTTGGCTTTATTAAATTCAGGAATCGTGCTTCCACGACGTTTCTTTTTGGCTGTTTCCATACTTAGTTTACGATCAGAAAAATCAAAACTAAATAATAACGCAGGAGATTAAGTTATTAACTCAATTATCTTTAAATGAAAAAATAAATTGGTTTAATAACAACTATGTATAAAATTGAATGTGTTGTTTAAATTTCATTATTTTGGAGAATACCATCCATTAGTTTATTCAAAAGCTTTAGGTATGTCCATGCTACGGTTTTATCTTTCTCTGTCACACGTTCACTTAGAAACATTTTTCTGAAATGTTCAACTTTCAATTTCCCCTCTTGTGCATCAGCTTTTAATTCACTAATAACATTATTATAATCATTTTTTAACAATGCATCTTCATCTTGTTTATCAATTGCATCCCTATATTGATAAACGTATGTACGATATTCTTTTACAACTCTTTCTTGTTGTCCTGCTTGTACAGCCCACAAAAGTGCAGTATGTAAAAGTCCGAAATCTTCCTCTTCTGGAAATCTATCTTCTAATTTACTGAGAAGTTCTGTTAATTTACTACAGAACATAGGCACATATCTCGAGCGTTCCATGATATTATTGGGGGGTATAAGTTATTGTGATTATAAACGCACTATTCTTTTAAAACATTTAAACAATAATTTCTCTATCACGACCGCGTCCTCTTCTTTGTTCTTGTTGTTGAGGACGTTCTTGTTGTCGTCCTCTTCGTGGAGGTGGAGGTCTACCACCATGACCTCCTCTTCGACGTTTAATTGCTTGTTTATATGATTCTTCTGCTGCCTTTCGTTGATTTTCCATTTCTTTCATTCGTTTAATGAGATCTTGTCCTTTAGGAGCATTATAACGCGGATCACTACTAGTTTCTGAAGCCAAGAAAATACTTGGGTCATCATCATATTCACCATCTGCATCAACTGCCCATTCTGGCCATTCATCTGGTTCTAAAATAGTGTTAATACTAGTTCCCTTTCCCCACGTTTCAGGTCTATTAGTTCCACCCTTGTATCTAACATGATCAACTCCTGGATCTTCAGTAACTTCTCTAACGCGATCATCGTAATAATCAACTTCATCATCCTCCGTTTCACCATACATTTGTTTCATTAAATTGCTGATTAATGAAAATACATCATCTCCTTCATATACTTCAATTTCGTTACGTAATTCAAGATGGATTGTTGGAGTACCACGAACACCCTCAGGAAATCTTCCATATTTTCTATAATATTTATCAACAATAATAACAGTAAATCTCTGACGTAATTCAGGATTTTCTTTGAAAACTCTTATAATTTGACGACTATCATTGCATCTTTCAGAACAATAAAGTCTTAAATTACTTCGTTGTTGTCTTCTTGACATATTAACTTATATTAAACAAATAAAAATAAACTTTAAACAGGACGCATTAAAAAATGAAAAAAACTTTAATACTATCCAAATGACGTTTTTCACGTACGAGGGTATTGATTGTTTTACTTATATCAATATTTATGGTGATCAAATAGGGATTATGAATGTAGATAGTAAAAAGATTAAAATTAAAATCAGTAAACAAGTTTTTTGTGACCACAATGCTTCTGATTGCGAACCAAATTGTTCGTCAAGAAATTTCGACATAATTGAGCAACAAATGAAAGAATATATTGATGACTACTTGCAATTGGGACGAAATAAAAAATAAAAGGAATGTATCTTTATTCTTCTGTTTCCTCAATAATTGTTTCTGGGGTTGCATCATCCATAAACAATTTGATCACACCAAGATTACCTATTTTGTATTGTATCATAAATGGATGTTCATTACTAAGATGAAGCTTAACACTATCAGAAATACTTGTACATTTAGAAAACGACACTAAATCCTTGAGGTTATAAACACCTTGGATAATTTCTTCTGTTTTTTCATTCTTAATAAATTTCAAGTAATCTTTGTTTTCGCCGATTGTTGTTTCTTGAATTATTCCATCTGTTTCAAACCGAAGAAATAGTTGATTATCAGTACTATAAGTAATTTCTACTTTATCAACTAATCTATTGGCATCTCTACAAATTTTTTGGAAATAATTACTCGGCATTTCGATGATAACAGGATAGTCATCAGAATCAATAGGATCTAAACGCAATACTTTAATATTCAAACGATTAATAGTATAATTATGAATTGTATTGCGTTCTTTGATCTCGATTCGAGTACTAAGTCGTTCTGGTGAGTTTTCATCAACATACATAGTTAGTACATTATTTGCACCTAATGTACTAATGATTTTATAAAAACTCACCAATCTGATTCCGACAATATGTTCATCCTTTTTACAATGATAATATTCGAATCTATCGCAAAGAAGCTCGGCATTAACATTGATTGTTTCGTCCCGATTGAGAGCTCTAATAAATATTCCTTCTGGAGTAAAATATAAATTAATATTACTCAAAATACCATTTAGAGTCTCAAAAAGAGTTTTAATCGGAGGACATTGACTTGTTACCAGCGAGACAAGACATTTTGTCTCGTTAAGACTTTCAGAAGGTTGTTCATACAAATCAACAACAATTCCATTTTTTTCTGTGTCTTCAATAACAACTTCTTCTTCTTTTGCCTCCTTTTTAGACTTCTTATTTACCTTGACTTTATCATCCTTTGTGAGCTTTTTGATGTCATCTTTGTTATAGACTATGTTTTTGTGTCTCCCCATTGCCTTTAATTACATTTTTATCTTTAAAACATTTTTAAATTATCCAGTTTTTTATTTAATTCATCAGCTTGTTTTTGATTTAATTTGCGCAATTTAACTAAAGCGTTGTTTTGTAACTGTTGACTAATAATAAAATCGCTAAAACGTTTTAACTGAATTTGTAATTTAGAATAAAATTTATTCAAAAATATTTCTATATTAAATGTTTTATTGATTTCTACCATTTTACTAATTGAAATCAAATAATTTGTATCAGTATTTTTTAGATTTTGTAAGAACATTTCGTCAAATTTAAGAACGTATGCTATGCTTGCATTTTTGAGTGCACTCAAGAAAGAATTATTCAATTCATTAAGTGTATTGTTATATGGAAATTCATTTCCTGTTATTTCAGTATACATTTCTGCAGCTTTTGTATATTTGTGAACAATACTGTCTAATAATTCTTTCAGTGGAGTTTCGCGTAAGGTATTCATGTATCTTACAAGAAGTCGTTCAAATATAGACATTTTAAGCATTTCCTCGGAACCAGCAACATTAATATCATCAGTATTTTTTAGATTTGCTGTAACATGATTATTTATTTCTTTAATACGTTCTATCGGTTTGATTTTTTGTTTGAATTGTCCATAAACAGTTAAGAAACTTTCATAACCGATATTAATATTTTGTAAAGTATCATCCATTCTCTTAAATTCATCCAATGAGTTATTTAAGTATCTCGATGGTTGAATAAAACTAAGTTTGTTTAGCGAATAACGTTCTCTTAAAAGTTTATATAATCCAACACTTCCTGGTATATCAACAAAGAAAGTAAATATACCATTGCCTTTTGTATCTTTAAGTATTTCAAAAGAATTATCGTCAGTCATAAACAATACTACATACCCATTCGGATCATTACTAGAAGGATTAAAGATAATGGTATCTGAATAATTATTTGTTATATTTTCTAATGTAATTGGAACAGGTAATTCAACAGCACCAATATTCTTTTTTAAATTTGCCCGTTTTGTTGATAATCCATTGTCTCTTTTAGCTATTAAATCATCAATTTCTTCTTGTAATATTCGTTTATCACTTCTTAATTCTGTAATATTTTTATACAAAAAGCCAGAAACAGTAGTTAACTGATAAGATATTTCCTTTATTTTACTAATTTTCTCAGCAATTATTTTGTTCAATTCTCGTGTTTCGGGATCGTATATATCATGATATATACTCGCAATCGAACTATTTGGATATTTATTCAAAACTATAAATGCTAATCCAGTATTTTGTTGAAGTTCTTGGAGTTGAGACTGGAGTGATAAATTAAAGTCAATGTCTTCATTTAAACCAAGATCCTTGATTACGTTTTCGAGATTAAGAGTTTTTGTTGATTGAGTATTAAATGGATATAACACAAAATACTGGTAAAAATTATCAAATTGTGGTTCCAGATCATTTTCTGCAGCCAGAATTGGTTTAAGTAAATTCTTATCATTTTCGAATTCTTTTAATATTCTACCAAAACGAGCATGAGTTTCTTGATCAATATTTTGACCGATTGAACAATAAATATCCTTTATTATCTTATTTCGTTGAAATACATAGGCATCTCTGGTAACATTATAAGTAATTAATTGAAAATTACTTAACTTTTCCTTTTGTTTACTATACATTTTGGGAAAAATACGAATATATTTATTATATGCTGTTTCATTTTGCATTTCTTTTATGAAATCGAATTCTACATCAGCTTTATTGCGATTCTCAACTTCCTGGCGTATTATGATTAATAGCGCTTTGTATGTGTCACTAATTGCAGATTGTAAACTAAGAAATCGTGGACCATAAAGAAATGCATTTATGTTTTCATGAGCAACTATTTGCAAATCGTTATTTTCATTAGAATGAAAATAAGCTTTCAATTTGAAGTAATCCTTTTTAATAACAGAAATATATTCGTGAATAAGTTTAGAATTAAAAAGCATAGTTTCTAAAAGACTTGTATAAGCAATATAATTTGGAATGTAATCAATGTGTGTTATATTAATTTTTTGATTTATTTGTGTTCTAAGTTGTTCAAGAAGTTCGATGTTTTCTTTATCTTTCTGATCAAACTCCATTGACATCTGATAAAATTCTGGCATTCTTCGTGGGATTTTCAGTTCATCTTGAAAGGAACGAACTGAGGATTCAATTTCAAGATGAAGTTCTTTAGCATTGTGCTGAATTTCTACTATTTTTGTAATAGCCAATAAAATTTTAGCTTTATCATTATCAAGAGACATCTTTATTTTTTAGTAACAAAAAAAGAAAGCTTATGCGTGTGTATTAAAGTTTTTTTGTTATTCAGAACTAAACATTTTAGATATTTTGTGAAAAAGGGAATTTTGTGTTGGTTTTACGTCAAGATATGATTTACCATTATTGTCAAGAATACTGATGTCAGCTCCACGATTAATTAAGAGTTCAACAATATCTTCATGTCCTTTAAAAGACGCTAAATATAAAGCTGTTTCTCCTAATTTATTTCTTTTATTTATGTCAGCACCACGATTAATCAAGAGTTCAACAATTTCTTTATCACAAGTATTTTCCGCACAAACACAATGTAATTTTGTTGCATGATTTTCGTAGTCGGCAATATTAACATCAATACCATCTACATTCAATAAAAATTTTATTATTTCCTTTTTTGTTGCCCAATCTAATGCTGTAATACCATAATATCTTTCTCTGTGATTTACATTAGCTCCTGCATTAACTAAGGCTTTCACAATTTCAAAATTATCATTATATGATGCAAATTGTAATGCTGTCATATTTTGAAAAGTAAAACCTTTGTTAACATCACATTTATTATGAAGTAATACTAACTTAGTTAATGTTAAACTATTATGATTTCTAACAGCATATAACAAATCACATCCATCACAAAGTTTCTTGATTTCATCTGTTGCTAATGAATACACATTCAAAACTGTACTGAACTTAGCAACAGATTTTAGTGATAAAAAATATACAATTCTGTTTAAGAGTTCGTTTGGGATATTCATTGTACTTTAGAAACTAACTCATTAAATAATCATTTTTTTATTGAGTAAGTCAACTATATCGTTATATCCTTTTTGTGAGGCTATTTGAATAGGTGTTTTACCTTCATCATTTCTTATATTCATGTTAGCACCTGATTGTATCAAGAGTTCGACACATTCTTTGTGATTAAAATTACAAGCCCAAAATAAAGGTGTGCAAAAATATATACCATCAATATTTATGTCAGCTCCATTCGCTATCAAGAGTTCAACTATATCTTTATTACCTGAGCGAGCTGCACCAATTAAAGGTGTATCACCTTGCCTATCACAATAATTTACATTAGCACCAGCATTAATTAGGATTTTTGCTATTTCTAATTTATCACTAATTGCTGCTATTTGTAAATTCGAACATGAATATATTGAATCACTATATTCAATATTAATGTTGTATGATATTAATAGTTTAATATAATTGATATTATTTGATTCTATTGCATCTATAATATTATAACTTTTTGAACTGTATAAGCTTTTGATTTCATCTGTTGATAATGAATACACATTCAAAACAGTATTGAACTTAGCAACAGATTTTAGTGATAAAAAATATACAATTCTATTTAAGAGTTCGTTTGGGACATTCATTTAAATACATATATGAAATCTTTTTAAACTAATTCACATAATCCATTTTCGACACACAAAAATCGTAAGAAATCCTTGAGTTCGCGACCACCAGTGTAATCCTTAAAGTTGCCTTGGTCTAAGTATTTAATTGTAGGATATCCAGTAATATTCAAGTAATCGGCTAGCAAATTGTTGCCTCTTGTGTCATCATAACAATTGATTGCTCCGACAGGATATAATCCACGTGTCAAATTAGCAAGTTTAATCATTGTTGGAGCCATATCACGACAATGAGGGCACCAAGGTGCATAATTAACAACCAATCCATTTTTTCCACGGAATAATGGATTGATAAACTGTACTTGGTATTTTTCATTTCCAGTCTCTAAAATTTGAAAATCTCTGTCGAATTTAAGTTCGGCGACAGCACTGCCTCCAAAAATATCAGCATGTTCTTGAGGTTTCTTCATCTTATATATTTATTCTATATAAAAATTTTTATTACTATTAATCGTTATAAAAATCTATCCTTTTTTCTGCAAATATATCAGTATGAACACAAAATTATGGGGTCCATCAGCATGGGTAACTATTCATTCTTTCGCATTTGAATATCCATTAAAACCGAACTCAGTAGATAAAGAGAGGTACAAAAAGTTTTATACTGATTTACAATATGTTTTACCTTGCATTCATTGTAGACAATCATATGGAGAATTTTTAAAGATTCTTCCGCTAGATAATTATCTCGAAACACGGCTCCAATTAGCTTATTGGACATATCTAGTTCATGATCAAGTTAATAAAAAATTATCAAAGCAATCTGGTAAAAAGATTAAAAGTCCGACATTCATAAATGTTGTAAATAAATACGAAAAAATGCGTGCTAAAAAGAAATAATATTTAAAGCGCGTTATAGATAAATATATTATTAAGTGACAATTAATTAAAATGGCTGATAATAAATCTGTCTCAACAAAAGGGAAGGGTGATAAAGTTTCTGTTAATATTTTCGGAAATCTTGTTAGTTTTGTAAGCAACAATAAGGTAATAACTATTAGTATTGTTGGTCTTGTAGTAGTTTGTGTTTATCTTTATCAAAGATCAAGAAAGGTAAACCAATTAATGAATACTCCACAACAACAAGAAGTTGAAAGTAATCAACAGTATTATCAACAACAACAACCTATTCAACAAGAACCTGTTGCACCAAGTTCATTTGTTCAACAACAACAAACAATGACACCACAACAACAAGCTATGTTGCAAGCCATGATGCAACAACAGGCTCCTCATCAAGAACCATCAGATTCTGAATACGATTCTAGTTCTGAATCAGAACCAGAGAAAGTTTATAATAATGAAGAAGAAAAAGAAATGAAGGAAAATCCTTCTCCTCCACCCCCACCTCAACCCGAGGTACAATTTTCACGAATTCCTGATAATATCTCGGATACCAATTCTAGAATTATTGAAATTAAGGATCCTGAAAACGAATACACATTAGATGATCCCGAAAATATGAGAGTTTTGAATGAAATCAAGGATGAACTTAATGCCGATGATTCAGACAATAACAGCGTAATGACACAACAAGTACCTCCTGATCCAGAATCAGAAGAGGAAAGTCCCGTTGAGTATTATAAAAGAGGACCTAAAAAGGGACAACCTAAACCAAAAAAGAAAACTAGACGTCGAAAAAATAAAAATTGATGAAATTGAACTATTATTTTTTTATCATAAAAATGCAATTATCTAACGAACTCTGGTACACCGTATTCTCTTTTTTGACTCAAAAGAGTCAGTCAAAGTTCAGTTGTCTATTGAACTTGTACAATTTGAGTGCGAAAGAAATACTATTGATTTGGATTTCAAATGATTTGTGGGTTGATACTGCTAGAAATGGTTATATTAAGTTAATGAAACTTTTGATTAAAGCTGGTACTGATTTAAATATTCAATACAATTATGGTCGAACAATTCTATACTTATCAACTATGTTTGGAGATAAAGAAATTGTTGAACTATTGATTAAAGCTGGTAATATTGATTTAAATATTCGAGATGATTTTGGTTATACGGCTTTACACAATGCAAGTCTACATGGAGATAAAGAAATTGTTGAACTCTTGATTAAAGCTGGTGCTGACTTAAATATTAAAAACAAATATAATAGAACAGCTCTAAATTTGGCAAGTTTAAATGGTCATAAAGAAATTGTTAAATTATTAAAAAACTGATTAAAAAATAATAATTCAATTTTATGTAAAGGATGCAATTATCTAACGAGCTCTGGTACGATGTATTCTCTTTTTTGACTCAATGCAGTCAAAGGAAGTTCAGTTGTCTATTGAACTTGTACAATTTGAGTACATATGAAATAGAATTAATGCATATAACAGATAAGTTGTTGATTAGTGCTGCTGCGAAAGGATATACTAAGTTAATTAGATTATTAATTAATGTTGGTGGTGTTGACTTAAATATTCGAACCAGATATAAGGAGACAGCTCTACATTTTGCAAGTATGTATGGTCATAAAGAATGTGTTAAATTATTGATTAAAGCTGGTGCCGACTTAAATATTAAAGACAGTAACACTAATACAGCTCTACATTGGGCAAGTAGAAATGGTCATAAAGAATGTGTTAAATTATTGATTAAAGCTGATCGTATTGACTTGAACATTCAAACCACTTATGGTAGAACAGCTCTAGATTATGCAAGTTATAATGGTCATATAGAAATTATTAAACTATTGATTAAAGCTGGTGGTATTAACTTAAATAATCAAGATTATTTTGGTTATACAGCTTTACACAATGCAAGTAAAAAGGGTAATGTAGAGATTGTTGAACTCTTGATTAATGTTGGTACCGACATAAATATTCAAACCAGATACAATGATACAGCTTTAGATTTAGCAAGTTTATATGGTCATGAAGAATGTGTTAAATTACTAAAAACAGCGACTATTAATATACTTCAAATGAATCAGTAATAAATACATCATCGTCATCGTACGATTGTTCATCATCAAGTGTCTCTGCATATTTATCAGTATCTTGTGCTTCATTATAATTATCAATAGCTCTTTCATCTTCTATGGTTGCTGCTTTTTGAGCCTCTTCATTCAACAATTCAATCTGTTCTTCTAAACCTGCTTCAAAGAAACCTTTTGCTATTTTTTCTTCAGGAGTCATTTTCATATAAATTTCCATATTTTTTCTTTTTCGCAAATCAAGTTGATCTTCCACAAATTGTACATCGGTTTCTGATGTATCTGCCAGTTCTACATCATCTTTCGCTCTTTCAAGAAATTCCATCGCAAATTGTGCACTTAATTCGGTTTGTACAATAGAATTCATAACATTAATAAATATATTCAAAAACATAATAATTCTGCGATTAATACTTATATCATTTGTATATTCAATATCATAATAATTCCCAACATTGTATTTATCAGGTATTTTATCCTTGAAATCATTCTTCTTTTTATCATCAATAAATTTACTCAAATACATCATACTTGGACTATTCAAGAATATATCAGTTTCACTTGTTCTTATAAGTCTATAATCACGCTGCAATCTCTTAATAATATTATTTAATTCAGATAATCTGGACCATTCTTGATCCCGTTTGAGAGACCTGGCTTTTCTATCTTTATCCTCTTTGGATATAAATATATCTTTTTCAATATTTCTTGTTTGTTCTTCAAATACATTACTAAATTTACCTAAATCAATAAGAAATGACATTAACGTTTCTTTATCTTTGAACTCTGTCTTTATAAGATCAACGTGTTTACGTATTTTATTTATTAATGATTCTGCTCCATTTTTGTCAAAAACTATATTCTCCTTTTTTGTCTTAAAATCTACAGGAATGCTTGGTTTATCAATAGAAAGTTCAGGAAAACTTTTTACTTCTGATTCATATTTTCTTTCTTTTTCAAGACCATTTTGTATTTTTGATATCAATGCTTTATTGGGCTTTCCATTCAATTCAATATCATAACCACAAAGTATATCAGTTCCCCAGTAAATTTTCTGACCTGGTGCACCAGCACATGCATTTTGTACAACATCAACAATTTCATTCACAAGCTCTCTTTCAAACACCTTTTCTTTTAGTTTTTGATGATCTTTGGGTCCTTTAGTTTTTTCTTTTTGCGTAGCCTCTTTCTTTGTTATATTTCCACACTGAGTGTCAATCAATTCTCGTTCAAATTGGTTGATATTTTCCACATTTATTGTGGAATTAATTGTAAAGTATTTAATACTGAACGCAGGATCAAAATTCATATCAAAAGCAGTTTTTTGTGCTTTTAATTTTCTCTTAAGATCCGAAGTTTTTATGGTTGTGCTTGATGAATTTCCACGAAGTTTTGTTAAATCCCATTTCTGTTTTCGTCCATCTTCACAATAAACATTAAGTGTATAATAAAAGGATGGATCATCTTTCGGAGGATTAATATTTTTTAATTTAACAAACTTCAAGAATCGCCTATTATATTTCTTTGGTATTCTATTATAAACCAAAGAATCAAATAGATAATTCAAGTTATTATTATCAAACGAAGTATCAAGCTCTTTCCAAACTTCTCGATTTTGGATTGGAGTTTTGAAAATTTTTCTAATTTTTGATAACCTGATTTCGGCAGCTTTTAATAAAGCTTTATGAATTTTTTTATCATCATCACTATTTACATCCAATTTATCAATTATTTTTGTTACTGTATCCTCATTTTGGGCATTTTTAATAAATGCTTTTGGTGTCCAATTTGCACCCCAGATTCTTCTAGCGAGATTGAATGTTGCTACATCTTTTCTAAACGCCTCTTTTTGTAATGTATTAAATGCTGATTTAATTGCGACAGTAAACTTACCTTTCATTTCTTTCAGTCCAAGTTTATCAAAGAATGGACGATCACGATCCCTAACAATTTTGAGAACCGCTAATACATATGGATTAATATTATCTTTTGGCAGATCATTTCTATCACCAGGAAGATACTCTTTTCTGAATCTGAATCTAAATCCACTAGAAATCATATCTTTGATGAGTTTTGCATAAATAAATGCCACAGCATACAATCTTTTTAAAAGTTCAGTATCTTCTGTACCTAATTCTTGTTTTTCTACTTGCACCCATCTATCAATAATACTAGCACCTATTTCATCTATTAATTTCCAAGCATTAACTGCCCCAGATAAACTAGAGTGTAATATAACTGTACTAGCCAGATTTCGTAACATAATAATATCATCATCTTCGTTAACAATTACTTCACCAGTTATTTTGACACCATCTTCATTGTATTCAACTTGTTCAGAAATATCAGCATCAGCAATTTTTCTGCCACAAAATTTACACGAAATAAATTCTGCTCGTGAACCTGTTGACTTATTAGAATAGAATACATCTTCTAATATTTTTGTTAATTCTTCATCTTTATTCTTATCTGCGTATCGTTCCATCATTATTACTTCGTGTTGACACCCCATATTAAAATTACAATTCTTACAAAAGAGAAATTGTGTTTCAGGATCTGGATTTTTTGGACCGAAAGTTGAAATCATTCTTTGAAATACTGCAAATTTCTCTTCTAAACTGACAAGATTATCAAATTCAGCACGAAGTTTAAAATGAGGGCATTTATTTTCTTCATATTCTTTTCGCGAATTAATTGATTGTTGAATGTATTGTTCTACTAATTTCTTTTGTTTAGTTGTTAATACTGTATCAATACTAACAGCCTTTTCTTTTGCTTCTTGTTGCAATTTTTCTAAAACAAATGGACTTAATTGTTCATGAATAGCTTGTTCATAAATATCCATTCTCCTTTCAATATCTTTTTCATTAATTAATCGTTTCTTATCTTGTTTCTTAACAAAATCATATAATTTTGCACTGTTAATAAGATTTTCAAATCGTGCATTATTTGATTGTGAACTAAAGAGATAAAAAGGTATATTCCCAACATAACTCTGTGTTGTCCAAAGTTCTCTTTGTTCAGGTATATCAGACAAAGTATTTTCGGAATAATACTTTCCATAAAGAGATTTAATAATATCTTCTTTCATAATACTTAATTTGATACGTTCTTCTCTCTCTTGAACAAGATTTTCTGGAATTTCTTCTTTTATTTCTTTAATACTTTGAAATAACTGATTGGTATGAATTAACTCTTCTTTGTCGAAATCGTGTTTATTTCGACTAAATCTCTTAAGATCTTCAATTAATAAGAAAACATCCATAATTTTTGGAATTTGTTTATTAAATGATTTATCATCCTTAAACTCGAAGTATTTTAAGTAATCAACACCTTTTAATGGAAATTGATTTTTAAATAATTGTGTTAGATTTAGATTTTTAAACGATTGATCAAATATAAGATTGTCTTGGAATGCGCGTTTAAGATCAATAACAAATCCTTTTATAACAATAGTTTCATTCTCTGCTATTGGGCGAAGAATTAATTTACCCTTTTCAAGATAAACATCAAGATCAACTTCACGAACACCAAATCTCGAAACAGGCGATCTTATTGCATAACTATGATTTGAATCGACATTTTCGTAAGGCTTTATTGCGTCTGTTAAATCTCCAGTAGGTCCAGCATCATTGACTCTTTTTTGCCACTGATCTCTTGAAACTACTTTAACCCCTTTTTTATCTTTTCCAACATTCAACACAAGTTCTACGTCATTTATAACAGGAACTATCCAATTCACACTAAGTATGAAATTAACTGTTTCTCGTGTTGGTTCTCCATGCAGAATTTTTTGTAATTCATCCTTTTTATTTACATCTGTAAAAAGCTCACTTAAAACTCTAATAGTCCTTAGAAAATCGCGACGTTTGAAAATTAAATCACCTAATTCACGTATAAGAAGATTCGCACGCTCATCTTCAGTTAATTTATCCCAAGGAATAATGGGTTCTTTTGCTTTTATAATGAAAACCTGTTCTGGTGTTTCTGATTTTTCACGATTGATTGACATATTACTAATAAAAGGACAGAAAATATCTTACCTCACAATACACCAAACTTTAAAAATTGACTTAAAGATATAATTAATAACTAATTTACAAAACAAAAAATGGAAGTCCCCTCCTTCATCGAAAAATTGAAGGTTAATGTACCAAACGCTAATCAATATCCACGAACTTTGCGAAATGTTCTCGGTCAGAAACCATATAGTATCACTGTTAATTGGAAAGATGAACTATTTGTGTTGAATAGTCAACGTCGTCAATCTGATTTTGGTATTGTTGCAGTACGTCAAAGCAATGGTATTATTATGGAAACTCCTGAACCAACAACAGGAAAACCTAACATTGTTGCATTTTCTTTCAATGTTATTCGCGATTATGCGGAATCAATGAAGGAATCACTTACTAGTGATTGGACAGATTATCAAGTAGAAAATCTTATTGATGGTGCAGTAGTACGTTTGTATTGGTATAAAAATCAATGGAATGTAGCTACATTGAAGTGTATTGATGCACGTGACGCAAATTGGAGTAGCAAGCGCAGTTTTTATGATCTGTTTGTTGAAGCTGCTGGAATTTCTAAGTTAGATTATGAAAAATTAAATAAGCAATACTGTTACACATTTATTGTACGTCATCCAAGTAATCATATGATTGTTAAATACGATAGAAGTTCGTTGATTCATCTTTGTACAGTTGACATTAACGCTATTTCTGAAGAGAATTCAATTGGTTACGTTGAGCATGATATCGGTATTCTTCGTCCCAATCAATATGATTTCAGTACTTTTGATGAATTCTGGAAAGAAGTACAGAATCCTGTTGAAGGACCATTTAATGAAACTAGTATTCTTGGATTCATCTTGACTCACAAAACAACTGGTGATAAAATTAAGATTGAAAAAGATAATTATAGACTTGCACGTAGAATGAAAGGTAATTGTCCAAACATCAATTATCGTGTACTTGAACTTCTTCGCGAAGATCAATTTAGTCTTGAAGGCGAACAACGAAGACAATTCTTGTATTTCTTCCCACAATATGAAGGTAATTACACAAAAATGGAATCTAATTTCCAACGACTAGTAAAGCGAATTTATGAGACTTATGAAGCATTGTATACTCGATCTTCAGTTAGTAGTCAACAAATTGATCCAATGGAGAAACATATTCTAGATGATCTTTATTATACACAAATTGAAGAAGGACGTCGCGTTGGATATCATAGAGTTGAACGATACTTGCGTAATTTGTCAGTATTCAGATTAGCTTACTTGCTTAGTACTCCTTATTATATTCCAAAGAACAAGAATTATAATCAAAACAAACAATCAAGTTATCAAGTCTATGCTCCACGAGCCAATGGACATAATCAAGTATACTTTTAAAAAAAACAAAAATGAGACAATTGTCTCTTAATTTTTTTTAATTGAATTTACTACAATTTCAATAATATCTTCCCGACCTGATATTCCTAACATTTCAATAATGTCTTCCCAACCTGATATTCCTAACATTTCATTTAAAAATAATTCTGACATAACATCATCATTTTTAACATCAACACCATTCGCTATCAAGAGTTCAATACAGTCTTTATGTCCAGCAACACATGCAGAAGATAATGCTGATCCACAACCACTACTTTGTATATTCACGTCAGCACCATTCGCTATCAAGAGTTCAGCACAATCTTTATGTCCAGCAACACATGCTAACATAAGAGGTGTATCTTTCCACATTGCGTAGGAATTTACATCAGCACCATTAGCTATTAAAAATTCAAGTATTTCTTTATGACCATATCTACTTGCACAGTGAATAAGTTTATCAAACCCGTGTGATACTGAAATATCAACACCAAACTTAATAATAAGAAGTTTAACAAGATTTATATATCCATGTTTACATGCGTCAAATATAAAACATGGATGACTTGAAGTCCATAATAATTCTATTTCTTTTTCACTTAAATCATGTAAGTTCCACAAACTACTGAACTTTGACATACTCCTTTGACTCAAAAAAGAAAATACATTGTACCATATCTCGTTAGGTAAATCCATCTTTTATTTGTGATATAAAAAATAATGTTAATCAGTTTTTTTCTAACAATTCAACAATTTCTTTATAACCACGATTACTTGCTATATGTAGAGCTGTTTGACCAATATTGTTTTGAATATTTACATCAGCACCAGCTTTAATCAGGAGTTCAGCACATTCTTTACGACCATAATAACTTGCCGAATGTAGAGCTGTCTCACCATAATCGTTTTGACTATTCACATCAGTACAAGTATTAATCAAGAGTTCAACACATTCTTTATGACCATACATACTTGCAAAATGTAGAGCTGTATAACCATGATTTTCTTGTTTATTCACATCAACACCAGTTTTAATCAAGAATTCAATAATTTCTTTACAACCACCATATTCACTTGCTATATGTAGAGCTGTTTCACTATGATAATTTTGAATATTTACATTAACACCAGATTTAATCAAGAATCTTATCAATTTAATATAACCTTTTTCAGCAGCTCTAAACCACAAATTGTTTGAACAGTGTATTAATTCTATTTCTTTTGTACTTAAGTTGTGTAGATTCCATAAACTACTGAACTTTGATATACTTTTATTAGTCAAAAAAGAGAATACATTGTACCAGAGTTCGTTAGGTAAGTTCATTTTTGATAAGTGAATAAAAAAATTAATCAGTTTTTTTGGTATTATTAAATTTGTTATCAAAAATATCTTTAATAAGTTCTATTGAATTATCTGTAATATTGATATCAATATAAACAAGATTAAATAATTGATAAAGTTCAATTGTTGAAAGTAGTATAAAACAATGGTGTTCTGTAGAATTTCCAATTATCTTAGATGATAAAAATAAATCATCACCAAAAAACTTATTTATTAAATATGAAATAAACTCTTTTTTTAATTCAATCACTTTTAGATCGTATGGATTATTTGTATCCATATGAACAATAATTGTCATTAAACTCCCAATTTTAGATTTATTATTCATATTTTCAAATATGAATTTAGTTTTATCAATTTTTAAATATCAATTTCATCGAACATACAAATAATATTTTCATATTCTCTTTCTTGAGCCCATTCTTTTGGAGTTCTTTGTGTCATTTGATCAATAATATATTTATTAGCACCATTTTTAAGTAAAATTTCTACTGTTTCAGGTTTATTGTTTACTGTTGCCCAAAATAAAGCAGTATATCCTTGTACTGTTACATCATTAATATGTGCACCATTTTCTAGAAAATATTCAACTAAAGAAACATCTCCTCTATTTGCTGCATTCATTAATGGTGTCATGTCACCTCCAGCTTTATCATTAATATCAGCACCATTAACCATCAAGAGTTCACAAATTTGTTGAGTTGCATACATTGAAGCTAAATGCAGTGGAGTTCTAAAACATTCATTATCTTTAATATTTGGATTAGCACCATTTTGTAAAAGAAATAATACAATATTATATCTATTATATTCACAAGCTCTATGTAATAGTGTATTTCCTTTCCCTATATCCATATTTATGTCACATCCATCGACCAAGTATTTTAATTGATCTAAATCATCAAGGGCAATTGCAGAATCGAATTCCATTTATAATATAAAAAAAGAATCTTCTTTAAATAATTATATTGTATATTAAACTAAAAACTGGATTTATTAGCACCAGCATTAATCAAGAGTTCAACAATATCTTTACAACTATAATTACTTAATATTTGTTGTAAAACTGTGTGACCATCATTGTTTTGAATACTTACATCAGCACCATTCGCTATCAAGAGTTTAATAATTTCTTCATGACCAAATTTACTTGCTAAGTGCATAGCTGTCCAACCATATTTGTTTTGAATGTTTAAGTCAGCACCAGCTTTAATCAAGAGTTCAACAATTTCTTTATAATCATTTCTACTTGCATTATGTAGAGCTGTCCAACCTATATTGTCTTGACTATTTAAGTCAGCACCAGCTTTAATCAAGAGTTCAGCATATTCTTTATGACCATATATACTTGCTATTTGTAGAGATGTGCTACTGTAATTATTTTGAATATTCAAATTAGCGCCATTTTGAATCAAGAATTTCTTCAATTTAATATAACCTTTTTTAGCAGTGTCAAACCACAAATCATTTGAACAGTGTATAAATTCTATTTCTTTTGTACTTAAGTTATGTAAGTTCCATAAGCAACTGAACTTTGACATACTTCTTTGAGTCAAAAAAGAGAATACATTGTACCAGAGTTCATTAGGTAAATCCATCTTTTATTTATATCACAAATAAAAAGGATTAATCAGTTTTTTCTAACAATTCAATACAATCTTTATAATTATATATACTTGCAATATGTAGAGCTGTATAACCATCATTGTTTTGACTATTTAAGTCAGCACCAGCTTTAATTAAGAGTTCAACAATTTCTTTATGACCAAATTTACTTGCACAATGTAGAGCTGTTTCACTATTATTGTCTTGAATATTTAGATCAACATCAGCTTTAATCAAGAGTTTAACACAATCTTTATGACCATATTTACTTGCTAAATGTAGAGCTGTATTACCATAACTGTTTCGAATATTTAAGTCAGTACCAGCTTTAATCAATAATTCAACAATTTCTTTACGACCACGAATACTTTCCCAATGTAGAGCTGTATCACCATAATTGTTTTGAATATTCATATTAGTACCAGCTTTAATCAAGAGTTCAACAATTTCTTTATGACCATATTTAATTGTATAATGTAGAGATGTATTACCATAAATAATTTGAATATTTATGTCAGCACCAGCTTTAATCAAGAGTTCAACAATTTCTTTATGACCACTAATACTTGCTAAGTGTAGAGCTGTATAACCATCATTGTCTTGAATATTTAGATCAATAGCACTAATTTTAAGCAAGAGTTTTATCAATTTCGTATAACCTTTTTTAATAGTACCAAACCACAAATTATCTGAAGACCAAATCAATTCTATTTCTTTTGTACTTAAGTTATGTAAGTTCCATAAACTACTGAACTTTGATTGACTTTGTTGAGTCAAAAAAGAGAATACATTGTACCAGAGTTCATTAGGTAATTGCATTTTGTGATATAAAAATAACAATAAGATTAATCAGTTTTTACTTTATTTCATACTTTTAAGTATTATTAATAATAATTATCATTTTTTGTACTAATAATCGATTTATTTATTTTTCTATGTTTACAATAAAGAATGGATCCATCAATGTATTATCAAAAAAATCCTGTTCCTCGGAATTTGAAAAAAAAGAAACGAGGTGGGATTCCAATTAATTTATATGAAGGACCTATTCAGTGTCCTGCTAATGTTCCTTATTTCAATGTTTATAAAGTTGAATGTGATCTTAATAATAATTCTGTTGCACAGGAATTGCAAAATCCTGATGGTCCCAATGGTCCTGATAAAAAAACACCACTTGGTACTCGTCAATATGTTGTAAATAGAAATTATGAACGATTTAAATCAAATACACCTTTGGACGATTTAAAAAAGGAACTAGATCAACTTCCTAATTATGTTAATGAAGAAGAATGCGAACAAAGTTGTTCATCAAAACCAAAAAAAGTTATTGATGAAACTCCTTTTTGGTTTGATGATCCATCTATTTTAATTGATAAAGACCATATTCTTGATATTATTCCTAATCAAGAAATGTCATCTAATCAATTACTTAATTCTGTAGTCAGATTTTCTATAGTTTTGTTTTTCTTGATTTATTTAGTTACACAAGAAATTAGTATGTTATATTTTGTTGTTGCAGCAATTCTTGCTACAATGTTTATAGATAAAGAACGTGGTAGTGACGAACAAAGTGACGAACAAAGTGATGAACAAAGTGACGAAAAATTCATTGGTTTACCATCAAGTGCACCTGGTGGCGTTGGAACCAGTAATAACCCGCTAGACTACAGAGTTTTAAATACTCCTGCTGAATTTGATGATAGACTTTTCAAAAGTAATGAAGAAAATGCTGGTAATTATATGATGGAACGTAATAAAGTAAAAAGCTGGGATCCATTTTGTCCACTTAGTATAACAGGCGGTGGATTTGAACATATTTTGTATGGTGATAATGTTAAACGTCATCTATTTTATTAAGGAATTGAGTATTTTTTTTAACCCATAATAAAATCTAACCAGAAATAAATGGGACGTGGTAGTAAAGTGAAGTTTGCTCCTAAACCATATAGTAAAGGAAAAAAGGAAGGTTATCAACAATTAAATCTGGTTGGTACACCACAACATGCAGCTGAAGTTGATGATTCAGTTTTTCTAAGCGAAAACAAGCTTCTTGGAACTTATATGGAACCTAATTTTAAAAAACAACCATACGTACCACAAGCACATGAATGGACACAAAAACTTAATTTATTTACTGGCAGAAACTTGAAACCGCTTTTAGATAGACCAGAGAAAAAAGAAAATGTACCTTTATTTAAACCATTCAAATATGATTATTTACCGAATAAGAATGATGTTATGGAACGTACTCTCGCTATGTCTTCGCGATATCGTGATACTACGAGCACGATAAGTAAAAAATTCGAAAAGCCAACGCCAGAAATTAAAGTTGCTCCTGGTGTTGATATCGGTTATAATGCCGAACCTACTGATCGTCCATACCATCCTTGGTACAGAACTCCAGAATACAATATTGATGAACTCCGTGGCGAAGTCCGTCCAAGTTATGAAATTAATAGAACAAAGATAGGTATGAAAGGAGATAAAGGTCATTTCATACCGAAAAAGAAAAATCTTAAACGAAGACCTGAAGCTATTTATGGTCAAGGTAATCAGGCACGTGTTATTCCAGGAATTGGTACATTCAGTAAAGGTGCCAATGATCGTTTAGCTGGAAGGATTGAAAGAATGGTAAAGAAACCAGAATCAGTTGAACACTTTGGAAATGAATATCGTGAACATGATTACACACCATTGCCAGAAAATCGCAAACCATTTGTGGAGGCTACCCGACTCCAGAATCGTCCAGAAGACACATCACGTACTGGACATGCATTTACAAATCGCCATGAAGACATGGGTTACGACAGAACAATGAATATTAAACCCAAGAATACTAAGCGAATGCAATTTGGTCATCTTGTTAGCGAACGTGATGGAAACATGAAAGCTTTAGTAATGGTTGGTCCAAATGACACACAAGGTAAAGGAATGCATAAAAGTCTTCATAATAAATCACTTTCAATTAAAGCACTTCGTGATGGAGTTGTTGATGTTGATTATCAAAAGAATCCATATACAAACAAGAGAACTCTACTTGCTAGAACACCACAAGATTACGATACAAGACGCGATCATAGACCAGACACACAAGAATACGGCAATAGACTTAGAAATGAAAATGATATGCTTTTACCGGAATCTCATGCATACACATATATTGATGGACAAAGAACTGTTGGTGGTGACATGCATTTACGTGCTGGTCGTCAAAATGACAAATCTCAATTTAAATTTATGCGGAATCCTATTGAATATGGTGAAGATGACAGGCGTGGTGTTGGACATTCTAGTTCTAAAAAGACACCTAATCGTGGTTCAAAACACGGATTAAGAAATGGACGTGTTGAGAATTTATATGTGGATAATGTTCAAATGACTGGACGAGTTGGTATTGGTCATGCACAAGGATCTCATCAATTCACAAAAGCTCATGCTAAACAAACTAAACGTGAAGATGTAGCTGGTACTGAAAGATTTGCTGGTGGAGGAAGAATGATTGGACTTGAACACAGAAATAATAGAACAACTAAACTTAACAACAAGCGTCCAGTAACAGTTAATAGACAACCTATTGGACAAATGGCACAAAAAAATTATTCTGATTATGATAACCAATTTGTTGGTTTAACCAGAACTAATGTTAATAGAAGTGCTGCTGATCAACAACCTATTCCTTATCCAAGAACACCTACTGCGGCATTGTATGGTCTTAATAACCAGATTGTTATGGGAGCCAATACGCTAAATGACAGCAAAAGAGGAAGTGTATTAACTCAAAGTAATCGCCAATCATTTTTGAAACCTATAATGAAATTTAAGTAAGGTATTTTACCAAATAAGGTACCAAGGAACATGTTCCCCAAGTGCTTTAAGCACTCTTCTTGATCTTCCTAATTTGTTTGCCCAATAAACGGCATCATAACCATTTTTATCTTTGATTGTTTTATCAGCACCCCTGTTTATTAAATTTTTTATATGTTCGACATTGTGATTAAGGCATGCATCATGTAAAAATCTACCATTGTTAAAGATAAATGGTTCATTCACATTTAGACCTCTATCAAGTAAAAACTTAATTTTAGTCATATCTCCATAACAAAGATGTGCTGCTAATCTAAGATCTTCATAAGTAAATTTATTAAATAATCTAGGATATTTGATATGCGTATTCAAATTGAATGCAATATGAAATGCTTTATACCCATAGTTATCTCTTGACAACTTTGGATCTTGTCTTAATAAGTATTCAATTGTTTCTTGATGATCTCCTGATACTGCCCAGTGAAGTAGTGACCAATTATAAGTATCGTAATTTTGATTATTGTACATCTCTACTTGATGTATCTCTGAATTAAGTCTTTTCATTTTTCTTTCTGTTTTTCGATCGAGAATATTGATATCACCACCATTTTTAATCATAAAATCAAGAACTTCTACATTATTTTTTGCAGCTGCATAATGAAGTAATGACAAACCATTTTCATCAAATTTATTGAAATCTTTAATAGTTTCACACACTTCTAATGCCAATTCAGTATTTGCAAGTCTAAGGTGATTTCTGATAATATCCATTTATATAATTTTAATTATTATCTTTAAAATTCTTATTGTGTTAAATGGCGACAAAAAATTGATTAATAAGTTTAAAGTATTTGACACAACAATGTCCTATAAGAGAACAAGACAAATCAATTTAGAAAAAGCTTATTTTTCTAAGAATCTTCGTGAATTTATTTATGAAGTATTTCCTGACGAATGGGCTCCTATTGCAGCAAGAATTATTGAAAGTGGTGCAGAATTTGGTGAAACAGATAAATTCGCACCAAGATGGTCTTGTATTCCATTTACAGAAAGAAAAAGTAAACGTGGAAATGTAAAAGAGACTTATTTGAAGAGTATTATTTTCAGAGTTCATGATTGTATTCATCAACTTTGGGGTCTTCCTATTCCAACTGTATTTGATGAAGATGAAAAATATATGTTTAAACGTATGTGGATGTGTGCAGAAGTAGCTACTTTGTGTATTACGGAATTCTTGTATTGTCAGTGGTTATATGATACACAGGAAGAATTAAAGGAAATGTTAGAACATCGAAATACATTGTTATTTAAGTGGACTACTGAATTATCTGTTAAGAGTCCAGTACAATTAGCAGGACGTCTAGATCAATTGTTACACAAAAAAATTTATCCGAAATGGGTTAGAGAAAATGAACATGCTAAGAAATTTGTGGCAGATTATGTCCCAATGCTGGAACAGGATAGAACTAATATTGATTATAATTGGAAACTTCTTTTGGAACAAACAGATAGGTCTTACTTGAATCTGTTGCCAAATCAACGATACAGTAGAAAGCTTGACGGATTAGAATTAACACAGTGGATGGTACAAGATTTCTTACATCTTTTGAATACTGATGATGTCATTGATACAGGTTTGGCGGAATTTAATCGTGCTAGAAGAAAGAATGTCAATTTACCTGATGGATGGAATGAACCATTTAACTAATAAATACCCGTCAATTATAAGTGTTCCTATTGCGAGAACAATTAAGAATAATCTATCTAAATCAGATATTTCTTTTTTCCACACGATCCAGATTAACCATGGAACAACAATCAAAATAGCTATTGCTTCAGAAACAATGTGCAAAGTACGATCTTCTTGCGGCATATAATTAATATTACTTTTTTATCGTTTGATTCGCTTCACTCGTTCACTCTATTGATTGAACAGAATATATAAATTAGAGTGTATCGAGTGAGCTTATATTTTTTGATTGTGCGATTTTTTGTTTACAAAGAATGTATTGATTTAAACAAAATGAGTTTATTAACAAGTCGACTCAAGGACAACCAAGACTTTTTTATTAAGACAATTCTGTATCCTATGGTTCGTCGTAAGTTTGATACCATTCATCATGGAGCGAAACGAAGATATCAAAAGGCAGAAAAGAGTGGTGAAAAAACAAATAAACTCAAGGAATTACAGAAACTTTTAGCTACTGCGAAGGACTGGAGAGAAACTGAATTTGTTGATGATGATTGTATAACTTTCCAAGATAAAACACGTAAGCGTTTTGGTGATGAATATAATCCCAATCATATTAGAGATCTTGTTTGTGATATATATCTTCGTGCAGCTAGTACTTTGTGGGACAATATTCAATTGTATACTGATAAATGTTCGTCTGCAAAAAAGGAATTAAATGATAAATCTATTAAAAAAATTCTATTTGATTCAATTAAATCTGGTCTTAAGCATTTTAAACCTGTGGAAGAACCTGATACAATTAGTGATAACGATAATCAATCACTTTTTGATTATCATGGACAAAATGATTTTATGTTCGGAGGACATGAAAATAACGATCAAGAACCCGAACAAGACTTTAATCCAGAACCCGAACAGGTAGAAGAACCTGACAGTCAAGAACTGGTACAAGACTTTAATACAGAACCCGAACAAGTAGAAGAACCTGACAGTCAAGAACCCGAACAAGAACTTGTACAAGACTTTAATCCAGAACCCGAACAGGTAGAAGAACCTAATGACAATCCAGAACCTGAACATGTAGAAGAACCTGAAGATCCAGAACCAGATGTCATAATTAAACCTGCTGATGAAGATAGTGATTCTGATACTATGTCAGATTCTGATTCTGATGATTTAAGTGAAACAGATAGTGATTATTCTAGTTTTTCTGAAGAAGAAGAGGAAGACAATGATGTTATAGAAGTTGATATGAATAATAATACTAGAAGTGATGAAGATAGTCCTAAATTAAAGAAACGAGGCGGTTCCAGATCAAGCTCTGTTTCATCTAGAGAATCTAGAGAATCTACAGAATCTAGAGACACAGTTCTTAAAGATTCTCCATCAATGATTGTGCGTAAATCAGATTTAATTGAAACAGAATTTAAAAATAAGGAAAAAGCAATTGCTTTATTATCAGAAGCAGAAAAGACTGTTGTTCAAGAAGGTTCTGGATATACCAAAGAGCAAGTGATGGAATTTCTTAAGTTCAAAAAGTTTGTTGAACTTAGTCAAGGAGCGAAAGTAGATAATTTTGATGAAATTCTCAAGAGTGCTTTAGAAAACAGTGGTCTTAAGAAACCAGAACCTGTTCAGGAACCAGAACCAGTACCTGAACAGGTACAAGAACCACCAACAAAACCAACAAAACGTAAATATACAAGAAAAACAACTAAAACTGAAACTGAAAAACCAACTACATCAGAAACCGAAGATACATTTAGTATGTTTGATAAACCTATAACAAATATAACAACAGTACCACCAACAAAGAAAAAGAGTGGACGTGTAAGACGTAGTCGTGCCACCGTGTAAATAAATATATTTGTATTTTCTTTTTTTAGTTTATAATGGATCAAGAATATATGCTTCAATTGATCACAACACCAGTAGGTGCCAGTATTTTACTTATTATTCTTAGCACAATAGTATTTTATCTTGCTTCAGAAAGTGTTACATTAAAATCTGTAGCAAAGTTCTTGATTTATATTTCAATTGTCACTTACTTAGTTATTAGTCTTAATAATTATTATATACTTTCTGATTTTGAAAATGAAGCAGTAATTAGTGGTTCTTTAGATGATTTTAGTGCTAGTTTGTAGATCGCGATAAACAATGCTTAGAAGTTATATGTATAAAAATAAATGAGTGGCAAGAAGAATGACAACAAAATTAAAATATTTAGATTTGACCCTCATCAACGAGATAGAAAAGGTAAGCTTGTCCATTCTCTCTATAATAAAATTATTGTTGTTATTGGTCCAAGAGGTGCTGGTAAATCATTTCTTATTAAAGATTTGATGACTCTAATTGCCAAAGTTCCTGTAGCTAAAATTATTAGTGGCACAGAAGAATCAAATCATTATTATGGTCAATATAATCCCGATATCTTCATTGAAGATGAATATAGTGAAGAAATGCTTGAAGATTTCGTTGATCGTCAAAAAGAAATTACAATTAAGGTTAACGAGGATCCTAAATTTAAAAAAGTGGATAATAGAGCATTACTTTTACTCGATGATTGTCTTTGGGATGATTCGTGGACAAAGCATAAATTAATGAGATTCGTTTTTATGAATGGGCGTTGGTGGGGAATCACTGCTATTTTCGGATTACAAGAACCTTTAGGATTACCGAGAGGGCTTCGTGGCAATATTGATTATGTTTTTATCTGTAGTAATGGAAATCCGAGAGAGCGTAAGGTTATTTATGAAAATTATGTATCAGGATTTAAGAATAAAAAAGAGTTTGACAAGGTTATGGATAATTGTACGCAGGATTATAATGTTCTTGTCATCAAGAAGTCAAGTAATAGTAGTAAACTTCGTGA
>Ga0180433_10000861_pt1 | contig 51662 bp, 58 predicted proteins | sample SS_ome_8_FD_132980 | JGI IMG/M metagenome (GOLD analysis project Ga0180433, IMG submission 132980) | Hypersaline lake sediment archaeal communities from the Salton Sea, California, USA - SS_1_D_1 metaG | ecosystem: Environmental > Aquatic > Non-marine Saline and Alkaline > Hypersaline >...
CAAGAAAATGGCGGCGAAGACTAAGGCCAAGGAGGCCGTAGAAGTGAAAGTATTGAACGACAAACTGGCTGCGATCGCGTATAGAGGTGGAAATAAACTATCTAAAAAAAAAATATCTAAAAATAAAATATCTAAAAAAAAAAAATTTAAAAATAAAATATCTAAAAAAAAAAAATCTAAAAATAAAATATCTAAAAAAAAAAAATCAAAAAAAAAATATAAAAAAAAAAAAAATAATTAATTAAAAAAAATTTTAAATAATTTTTAATTAAATTTATAATAATTTAAAATTATATATATTAATATTATTATGACACCTAAAAATATAGATATAATTAGTTATTATTCAATAGATAATAGTTTATTAGAAAAAGAAATTATTATATTTTTAAATAAACATTTTAATCTAGTAGGTGATAATGAAGGTCTTTTTATTTATACTTTACAAAATTTTAGAAGAAAATACCCATTTATTAGTAATAATTTAAGAGATATAATTACTAAAGAAATAAATAATTTAAATAATATGATATAATAAATACAATAAATATAATGTGTGGAATAAGTGTAATTATTAGTAAAAATAATAAAAATATTTTACCTTTTTTATTACAAAGTATTAAGTTATTAGAAAATAGAGGTTATGATTCTGCTGGTATAGCTTTTTTATCTAATAAAATAGAAATTATTAAACAAATAAAATCTAATAAACAAGATTCTATTGAATATATTAAAAATTATATAATTAAAAATAATTTTATTAGCACTATGGGAATTGCTCATACAAGATGGGCCACTCATGGAGGAATTACTTTAGAAAATACTCATCCACATAATTCTATTGATAATAATATAGTATTGGTTCATAATGGAATAATTGAAAATTATAATGAATTAAAAAATTTTTTATTAGAAAAAAATATAATTTTTAATAGTGAAACTGATTCTGAAGTTATTTGTAAATTAATTGAATACTATAATTCTATTGAATATAATACTAGCAAAAGTATAGAAATTACATGTAATAAATTAGAAGGAACATGGGGTTTGGCAATTATAGATGTTAAAGAAAATACTATATATTTAACTAAAAATGGTAGTCCTTTATTGGTTGGTTTTGATGAAAAAATAATTATAGCATGTTCTGAAATTTATGGATTTAATAATTATGTTAATAATTATACAAAACTTGAAAATAAAAAAATTTATAAAATTTATAATAATGTATTTTCTGAAGTTACAAATATTAATACTAGTCTAAAATTTAATAAAATTACTAATAATGATAATACATCTCTCGGTAAATTTAAGTATTGGACTTTAAAAGAAATTTTTGACCAACCATATACAATATTAAATGCTATTAATAATGGTGGACGAATATACAATAATAATATTAAACTAGGAGGATTAGAAATAATAAAAAAAAATATTAATAATGCTGAAAATATAATATTATTAGGTTGTGGAACAAGTTATAATGCTTGTTTAATAGCTAAAAATTATTTTGAAGAATTTGAAGTCTTTAATACTATTCAAGTATTTGATGGTGCTGAATTTACTAGTAAAAATATTCCTAAAACTGGTTTATCAATAGTTATATTTTGTAGTCAATCAGGAGAAACTCAAGATTTATATAAAAATATTGCTTTATGCAGAAATAAACATTGTATAACAATTGGAGTAATAAATGTTGTTGACTCTATTATAGCAACAGAAGTTGATTGTGGTGTATATTTAAATGCTGGTAGAGAAATTGCCGTTGCTTCTACAAAATCATTTACATCTATGCTTATTATATTAGCATTAATAAGTATTTATTTTTTTAAAAATAAATATCTAAATAGTGATGAATATAGAATAATTAATAATAAAATAGATGATATAAGAAATTTATCTAATAAAATTACTAATGTATTAGATGTTAATATTTTAAATAAAATAGAAAAATTTAAAAATATTATTTTAGAAAAGCTAGCTGTTATTAATAGTAATAGTATTTTTATATTAGGAAGAGGTAAAATGTATTCAATTGCACGTGAGGCCGCATTAAAAATAAAAGAAATATCATATATTCATGCTGAAGCTTATCATGGAGGAGCTCTTAAACATGGTCCACTTGCATTAATAGAAAAAGATATATGTGTATTTTTAATAATAGATGAAAACAATAAAACAGATATGTTAAATTGTTATCAGGAAGTAAGAGCAAGAGAAGGATTTTGTTTTATTATAACAGAATTATCTGAATTAAATAGATTAAATGGAGAGAATACCGAGGTTTTAATTATAGAAAAAAATATATATCAAGAAATTTTATTTATTATAGTATTTCAATATTTGGCATATCAACTTTCTATTTCTAAAAATATTAATCCTGATAAACCCAGAAATCTTGCTAAGGTAGTTACTGTTCAATAATTATCGTATTTGTCTAATTTTTTGTTTTTTCTCTCCAGTAACTAAATTTGTTTCAATTATAATTTCTGTCTTTTGACCATTTTTATTTTGAATAATTTTTTCTAATTTAATATTTCCTAGCATATATATTTGTCTTGTTTCATTAATAATATTATTATCTACATTATTTATATTCATAGATAAATTATTAAATAAATGATTTATATTTATATTACTTTTATTTGTAGATAAACTCTCTCTATAATTAAATATATTATTATTACTTCCAGAGAAAAAAGCCTTAAATAAATCATTTGCATCCATTACAGAATTTAATTTATTATTTATATTATTATTATAATTTTCACGTTTATTTGAATCTATTAAAATCTGATATGCCTCTGATACATCTTTAAATTTTTCTTCATCCCCACCTTTATCCGGATGATATTTCATCGCTAAAATTTTATATTGTTTCTTAATATCTTCTTCACTACAGTTATTATCTAATTCTAAAATTTTATAATAATTTTTCATTATTTTTTAATAATATAAATTAAAATGTATTTATATTTATATTATCCAATTATAATATGGAATTAAATATTGATAATTATTCTATTTATGAATTAAAACAAATTTTAGACCTACCATCCCAATATTTAGATATCAATATATTACAAAAAAATTTATATGAAAAGATGGATCAAATTAAAAATATAAATGATAATGATTTACCAGAAGATAAAGAACTATTAATGGAATTTTATACAAAAAGTTTTTTTAAATTATTAAAAAACTTATCTCTTCTTAATCAAGAATTTAAAAAAAATAGTTCTATATTAGATGATTCGCAAAATGCGTATGGTAATATCATAGGTAATCCTTATAAAGATAGTGCTAATTTAAATAATGTTAATAATAATTCTATAAGTATTAAAGATAATCTTCTTCCGCCTATGCCTCCGAATTTAACTATCAAAGAAAATAATAATTTTGTATATTCACATAATAATCAACCATCTATTAATACCTTTAATAGTGATTTACAATCAGGTGTCTTAAATCCATTAAATAGAAAATCATTTAAAAAATTAATTAATATTAATACTCGTTTTAGAAATAATTATACTACAACACCTTCCACTCAATTTGATTTTTATTTACCTTCACAAATTAAAAAAGTAGTATCTATGAAAGTTCATGATGCTTTATTTCCTAAAATGGTTTATACTGTTTCTGATAAACTTGGTTCTAATTTCTTTTATATAACTGACAAGACAACTCTTACTGACTTAGCTGATTTATCTAATTGGTATTTAGTTACTATTCCTCCTGGTAGCTATAATCCTAATCAAATTGTTGCTGCTATTAATCATTCATTAAGTTTTTTACCACCACCTTTAAATAGTGTAATCATAGAATATAATCCTATAGATGGGACTATGACATTTAGATCTACTTTATTCGGCGGGATTTTTGCTTTACGATTTGATTTTGAAATTCATGAAAAATTACAACCAGATCCTTCTGGTTGTATATTTATAAAACAAGCAAAACAAATATTACCTTCTAATGTTTATAAAGATCAATTTACACTAGGATGGTTATTAGGATTTAGGGGAAATTTTATTTTAAAAATCGAAGCTGAAAAAATTAAAAGAGTTAATCCAGGAAAAAAAAGTGGAAATAATAAATTATTACCTTATCCTCCTGGATCTACAAAATTTCCATTTACTTGTGCATGTGATTTTTATGAAGATGATATAAATATAGCTTTTTTTTATTATAATAAATCTAGTTATACTAGTGAAGGTTTATATGATATATTAGGAAATAAATATTTTTTATTAGCAATTGATGATTTTCAAAATAACCATGATATTAATGTTATTATATCTCCTTTTCAATTTGAAACTCAAGCAGATAATAATATTATTGCTAAAATTTCCGCAGATTGTTGTTCTTCATGTTGTGAGCATCAGCCTACTAGAATTTATTTTGGACCAACTGAATTATCTAAATTAAAAATTATTTTATATGATGAGTTTGGAAGAATTGTTGATTTTAATAATGCTGATTTTTCATTTACATTAGAATTAGAAATACTTTATGATCTTTAATATATATATATATATGTTTGCATGTCAATATAATAATCCATGTTTAATAGCACCAACAGGACCAACAGGACCAACAGGACCAACTGGACCAACTGGACCAACAGGACCAACTGGACCAACTGGACCAACTGGACCAACAGGACCAACAGGACCAACAGGACCAACAGGACCAACAGGACCAACAGGACCAACAGGACCAACTGGACCAACTGGACCAACTGGACCAACTGGACCAACTGGACCAACTGGACCAACTGGACCAACTGGACCAACTGGACCAACAGGACCAACAGGGCCAACAGGACCAACTGGACCAACAGGAGCAACAGGACCAACTGGACCATGTTGTATTCCAATTATTGAAACAGAAAGATGGGGTTATTCTCTTTCTAGTATAGATGATCCTCGAGATGCACCGAATGGTATTCAACCATTTAAATCAATTTCTTTATTGGGTAAGCGAGGTGGTCTTCCATATAAATATATTGATAGTAATTCTAATATTGACCCAAAAGATGCATCATTTTGTTTAATAAATGTTTATGATTGTAATGGTGAACAAAATAGTGATTTTACTAAAAATACATATGATAAATTAATTGGAAAATATATTAAAATTATAGGATATAATAAATCAAAATTTTGTAATGAACCTTTTAAACCTAATTTTTCTATTATTTATAAAATATTAGATGCATCTTATATTGATATAGAAAATTGGCAACCTCTACTTCCTCCATTACCCTGGGATTCCCAAACAGTTTTATGGAGAAGAGCTCCACCTGCAATAGATTTAAGTAGTTCTATTCTTATATCTGGATTTAATAAAGTAGCTGGTATTTATATTAAATTAAAAATTAAACATCATTCTTCAGTTTTACCTATAACTCCTTTTATTGCAAGCTCTATTCCTGAATACAGTAACATAAATGATATTAATCTAGATTGGCCAACAGTAGGAGGACCATCATTACCTCCTCCATGGTATGATAATAGTCCATGGTATAAAATAGGTATTTCATCTAGTTTAATTTTATTAAATGAGTATAATAATGGGAATAGTGGGGGAGGAACAGGATCAGATTTTGATAGTTCCTTTAATTATTATTTTATGAAAAAACCATGGAGTCCAGGTTATATAACAAATTCTAGTTTTAATCCACCATTAACATATAATAGAGGAATATTTGATGCATCATCAGGACAATATGATGCTGTTGACCAGAGAATTGAATTAAATTGGGTTTTACCACCAAGAGAAGCGGCTGCTTTTAATTTTGCAGTTTCGCCACGTCAATTAAATGATGGATCTGTAAATTTAGCAGCCGGGGTTTATAGTGGAGCTGCTGGTATTAATGATGCTTGCTATAATTATCTTCCATATCACGAAACATTACATATAGATAAACGAACAAAAATTGGAGGAACTATTTCAAACTGGACTACTTTAACAACTAATAATTTAGCTTTATCTGGAACTCCTCGACCAAATCTTTATGCTCAAACAAGAGGTGCATATTTTGTTGCAGGCAGCGGCACAACATCTGGTGCGTATGGGCCTTTATTTGGTCCTCCAAATGTTCCACAATTTATATATCAAAATACTAATTACTTACAATTAGGTTCTACTCAGTATCAATTTAGAATATATCTTAAAAATAAATCTGAGGAAATATTGCCTAGTCCTGATTATTTTGGAACAGTAAACCCTGAATGGAATTATCTTTACATGCCCGATAACTCTGGATCTTTTTTTGTATTTGGTAGTTTTGGACCAGCTACACCACCTCAACTAATTAATTTATCAGGTACTGATTATAGAAGATTAAATATTTTTGGAGCTAATAATTTTCCAAATCCTTCGAATCCAGTAGCAGATGCATCATTAAATACTCCTTTTCCTGATTTATCCCTCTATAGTTTACATGTAAATTATGGCTTTGATTTATCTGGTCAGCCAGACCCTTCATCAAAACAGGTATTTTTACCTCCCGCACCATATTTAACTATACCTAATATTTCATATGTTTCAGATAATATAACTTCGAATAATTGGTTTCAAAACCAGATTTTAAGTAATTTTACAATTCCAGTAGCAGAAAATTTTGCAATTAACAATAATACTATAGTATTCCCTGGATATAAGTATCAGGTATCCGAATATTTTATGAAAATAAACTCAGATTTAAGTTATAATGTATATACTGATAAATATCCAGTGCCATTAGCATATCCTACTACAGTTGTAAGTCCACCAACACGTAATCAGGTCTCAATAATTTATACACAATTATTAGGTGGCACTGGTCAAAATAGTTTTTTCATAAATACAGACCTCTCAAATGGTCTAGTCTCAGGTCCTGCAGCAGTAATTGCAAGTGCTTATCCACAAAATTCAAATACTATAAAAAATAATATTTATTTCTTTTCCGCAAATTCAGTATATCAGCTATCAAACAACACATATACATATGAATTAGTGAATAAACGCGATACAAATGAAAGTAGTGATTTAGGTACTGATTTGAGCGGTAATAATATGTGTCGGTTTAAACTAAGCACGACGGCTTCTACACCTACTGACCTTACATCTGTATGGCGTGTTGGATTTACTGGTGCAGATACATCGGTACAGCCAACAAATTCTTTTTTTGAAATGAGTATATCAGAAAGTAAAGATGCAACACAATTGCCTGGCGGTACAACAGCAGAAGCATATAGATTAAGAGGTTGGTATTTAGGTGTAGATCTATCAAATGTAGTAATAAAAAATATTAATATAACAAATTATCCAGATATATCAAATAATTCATATAATGATTGGGATATTACATTAACGCAAGATTTTGCTGGAACACAAACAGACCAAACATTAACATATGATTTAAGAATTGGTGAAAAACCTACTATCCCGGTTTCTATCAGTAATTTTCAGGCTATTCAACAAACACCTACTCTAGCAGTAGACTTTTTTGGTTTAGCTAGACCAAATACAGCTACTGTTGCTACAATTCCAGTTAGCGCGAATTTGTCTGGATTAAATCCTACTTGGCGCCCAGTACAATCGCAGTGGTTAATGAATGGTGCTCTTTTTTATGCTAATGCGAACTCTTCTGCAAGTGGTAATAGTTTCGACACATATGGTCAGATTTGGAGTAATACTCATCCAACAACCGTTAATATGAGTGAAAGTGTTCAATTACTTAAATCATCCTCAACATCAACCGCATCCTTAACATCAACCGCATACAACTATTCACGCGAGAGAAATTTTAACCCACAATTTTATATAACAGGAACATATACTAATAATGTTACATTAACACCAGCAACAACTACAGTATCACCATTAGATGTAAATTTTAACCAGAAATTTTTATGGTGGGATTTTACATGGAACAATACCTCAAATAATCCACCAGGAACATGGACATCTCAAAGTGGTACTATTACGTTTTCTACAGATTTCATGAATGTTGGTTCAGGTTTATATCCAACTGTTAATAGTGGAGGTACAACAGATCCATTTAATGCATATACACATACAACCATTATACCAAATAATATGATGATGTGGGCAAATGGGGCAATTCGAGCTGGTCAAGGTGGTAGTCTTACTTATAATAATCCTTTTATAGATTATACTCAATATTATGAAGATAATAGTACACCATCTATTCAACAAGATTATAGTTCATATGATGGAAATGGATTAACTATAGGAACAATTAGTTATACTCAAAGTGGGGTCAATATATATTATGATGGAACTAGTAGCCAGCCTACATGGCAAACAAACACTCCTGCAAAATCAATAGTAATTAAAGTAAATAATCCAATCGATACAGCTATTTCTGGTGGTACAAACAATATACGCATATTAGTTAAAAATGGTGGTTCAACATTAACATTAGGGTCAGACTACTTTTTACAAGTTCTTGAACGATATACTGGTTCAGGAAGTGCACCATATCCATTAGCATCTGGTTCTAATGCATTTTTTACTGGATGGAGAGATGCACAAAAAAGCAATCAGTTCGCAACAGCTCCAAGTGCAAAAACAGGAGATGGTGATCCATGTTTCATGAATGGTCTTAATACTACAACAGATTTCTTTGTAGAAACAATTAACCAAAATACTGGAGGAAATACTGTTGTTCAATATTTAAGAATAACGATTCCTCATAAAAGTACAAATAAAATAACACAGATTGTCGTTAATTTTGGATAAATAATATTTATTATTATTATATGAGTTTACTTACTAATGATAGAAAAACAAATTTATTATTTAGACAATATGTTGGTACAGCAAATGCATTATTACCTACTAACTCTAATTTTACAAATGAACCTTTAAAAAATATTAATTATGTATTTAATAGTGAAATACAAAATCAACCAGTACCAATTACATTACCTCCAGAATTAAGAATTGAGCAGTTAGATGCGTGTGGTAATATACCATCAGATAGTAGTTTTAATTTGGCGGCATATGGTTATCCACAATTAACATTTTATAAAGAAATTCCATTAGATCCAGTTCCTGGTTCAGCATCACAGGTATGGTTTAAATATAAAGATCTTTCAGCTAATCCCCTAACAAATCAACAAAATAATTTATTAACAGGTATGATACCATTTAAATATGATGATATTAATGTAGGGATAGCACCAAATAATCCAACATATTTACCAATTATAAAACGTAATTTTACAGTGCCTCCAGCGGGTTCAAATTTTTTAAATGTAGGTGCGCCAAATAATACACCTTTATATTGGATTCAAAATTCATCAACTGGTTTAATACAATTTTATGCATCAACAGCTGTTCTTAATAGTAATAATATTCAAGATATTCAAAGTGGTGGTGTACAAGATCCAGCAAAAGCCCCAAAATTATCTTTTTATAAATATACTGGTACATATGGTGCAGGTGGTGGTAGTGCATCAGATATTAGTGGTTTAGATCTTGATATTAGTAATATTAATCTTAATTTAGAAAATTTAAATCGTATGATTTTACCCGATGGTTACGTAGATATATCAGGAACAAACTATGATCTTTGTGGTAATGAAGTAGTGAGAACCAATTATACATATAATCGTAAAAATATGTATATTGGATATGAAAATCTTCCTATATTAGATGGAAGCGCAGTAGATCATTCAGAAGATCCTAGTCATAATGATCCTAATGGAATTGGACAACGATATGAGTTAGATATTTCAGGTAGTATTTATTTTTCTAATAAAATAATGCAAGGTTTTAGTTTTGCAGGTGCTCCTAATTCTAGTGCATTTGGAACACTTAATCGAGCTTTAAGTTCCAATTCTTTTGTAATAGGTTTAGATAATTCTGCTAATGGAAATCATTCATTTGCATCAGGAACACAGACAACTGCAATTGGAACTAGTTCACATACAGAAGGATTTTTAACAAAAGCACATGCCAATTATTCTCATGCTAGAGGAGAAGGAACTATTATAGATTGTTCAGCTGGTAGTAGTATAGGTAAATATAATGATATAAGTCAAAATGTTCTTTTTATAGTTGGAAATGGTTCTTCTGATAGTAATAGAAAGGATGCTTTTGCTATTGATCTAGCTGGAAATACACTATTATTTTGTAATAATATAATTGATACAAGTAATATATATTTTTGTAATAATACAGCATTATTAGGATCACAATCAGAAATCTTAACAATAAGTGGCGATTTAGATATGTCTATGAATCAAATAATTACAATAGCTGATGCAACCGATAATTCTGGTGTTCCTAGTTGGGGTCAAGTTCAACAGGCCATTATTGATTTATCTAATTCTATTATTAGTTCATATTGGACACAATCTGGTTCAGATTTATATTATAATACGGGGAATGTTGGGATCGGAATAGCAACACCAAGCACAAAATTAGATGTTTCTGGTAATATTAATTGCAATAATTTATTGGTTGATGGAAATGTTTCTTCAACATCTACAGATTTGACATTACTAACAAATACAAATAATATATCTCACATTACTTGTAAAGCAGGAAGTATAGCACAAGTAGGTATAGGCAATAGCAATCCACAATTTACATTAGATGTGAATGGAGATTCTAATCTCTCTCAAAATGTTTTTATTTCAAAAAGTATTAATCAAAGTATAGTGTCAATGGACAAAAATTTATATACAAGAAATACGAATTTAATAGATACATTAAAAATTACATATGATACATTTTATAATAGTATTTGGAGACCTATGATACAAGCTAATATAACAGGTAATTATACAAATACTTCTACAGGTATTACATATAATTTAAGTTCTCCTAATCCAGGTAAAGCAAATGCAGTACCAACCTTTTCAGGTGCATGGGGACCATCTGTAATTCCGATTGCATATTTGGATATTAATCAAAATTATGCGCCCACACCTTTTAAGCCAGGCGGAGTACAACCTTATCAAGGTATTGCAGAGCGCCCTTATATAGCAAATACATGTGCATATTTTACAATTAAATTTGCACAACCATATGATAATAATGCTACAAATCCAGCAGTTGATTGGAAAACAGCATCATTGTATGAAAATTATGGTGGTACATTAAAATCTGGATTTGGCGCAATAACACAACAAACAATAACATTTGTAGCAGGTTATACTGATAATTTTAAACGTAATCCAGGAGATGATTATAGAAAACCTAAGCCGTTTATAAAGGTTATTTCTACTAATATACCAAATTTAAAATGTCTAAATGGAATAACCACTCCAAATGGAGTTGATGCTGCCGATATAAACACGATTACACAAAATATGAAATTTTATGGTTATGCTTCTACTACTCCAAAAATTGGAGGATTATTTAGAATAATAATTGCAGAAGGTTGTCCAGGTCCTCCAGCAGACCCAGAAATACAAAATAAAGCATGGTTATTAATAGAACAACAATGGAATGTAGAACCATGGCAAATTGGTTTAGGTGTAGATAACACTAAAATAATACAAAGTTTAGTAGGAGACCATATAATAGATGTTAGAATGTATGCAAATAATCTTGGTGATTTAAATGTCAATCGTAATCCTCCTTTTCCAAATCAATATAACACAGATTGGCAATTAGTTACTGAAAAAAGTATTCACGAAGGTCAGCAATATAGTTGGGATAAATTTGTTTTGCCTATGGGTAATTATGCAATTCCTGCAGTATTTAATACACCCACAATTGTTCCACCCACAGATGTGTCATTTACACTTATGGTAGGAGGCACAGAGTGTCCTAACCCATTAACAGGACAAATAGATGGCGTATATCCCCAAATTTTTCCAACAGCAAATTTATGGGAAGTATGGTTAAATTTAAAAGATTGGGCGTATGGTATTACTACAACAGAAGAAGTTTTTGAAAATAATGTAGATATATGTGGAAATGTCATAATAGATGGAACTACAACAGCTCAAGACATATTTTGTCAAAATATAGATGTAAATAATTCGATAGATGTTGGAACAAGTCAAGAATTAAAAATTGTTGAAAATAAAATTACTAGTACAAATACACCTACCTCATGGGCACCAAGTTTTCCAAATAATCCAGGTCCTTTTGATCCTGGTTTCTGGTTGGCAGCAGAAAATTTTTATTTTGATTGCACCTCTTCATTATCAACTCGTGGATTTATTGTATCATTAGGAGATAATACCTCAAATACTGTATTTCGTATTGTAGATAATAATAATAACTATGGTACATTTTATCCAGGTGGAACTCCACCATTATTTCAAGTTGAAGGTAGTGGTTTGACCCAAACACAATGGATGATTCCATGGCAAGATATGACATATGATCTTGGATACAAAAATCCTAGTAATAATACTCAAAATAGGCGCTATAGAAAACTTTATGTTGGAGGTATTGATGCAAGTGGAAATATTACAGCAAGTGGAAATATTACAGCAGAAGGATCTTTAATAGGAAATGATTTATCATGTAATGATATTTCTGCAAATAATATAGATGTTTCAAATAATCTTAATGTTAAAGGATTAATTACTGGTGTTGGTGATACTACTTTTGTAGAATATAGAGATTATTTAAATGATATAACATTCAATGCTAGCGGATGGTATTGTATTGCTAGAACAAAAGATACAAACTCTACTGGTGGGGCCGATAATGCAAGAGGTTTATTTATTATAGATGATAATACATCAGGCAGACGACAACAAATTATTTTTTACGCAGGGACAGCATATTCACGAGGCAATTATATTAATATAATAGCTAATAATTGGTATGGATCTACACCAACTATAACAAATTTAAAACTTGAAACTGGTGGAATATATGAAGGAACTAATCTATATATTTATAGAGTTGCTACTACTGTAGTTGATCGAGTTTATGTACGTTTATATGAAAATACTCGAGTTTCAAATACAGGTGGTCAGTGGGAATTAACTGCTACTCCAATTTCTGGTTTAACAAATACTCCTGTTAATTTAGAATTAACTTATAATCCAAATAATAATCGTGCTAATAGTATTTCATCATTAGATACTTTTATAACTGGTGAATTTACTGCACCTACAATACGTTCTAGTGATATTGAAATAGCTGCAGCCGGAAGACTAAAAGTTAAAGATAATAATACAGGTGCATCTGCTAATGATGTTATTGATGTAGATAGTACAAATAATCAAGTTAATTTTGGCGGTTATGATTATACTGGTGGAACTAATATAATTGGTACTCCAACTGCACGCGACAGAGTAGTAGTGAATTTAAAAGCTGGTTCTACAGAATTTGGTTTAAATGTAGCTGACAGTGGTTCAGTTATTCAAACATTGGGTGGAATTAAAATTTTACCGTTACAGAGTAATAGTCTTGGAGCACCTCCTAATTATGCAGCACCTGGATGGGGAAGTAGTTTATTTTTAGGAGAATGGGGATGGGGTAATCAAAGTTGGAATAATCAAACTACAGTAAGACTATCTCAAAAAACAAATGACCAAAATAGACCTGGTTCTGGTAATGTATATTGCAATGCTGTAAGAGAAAATATAGTATTTAGTGAACTAAATACACAAGGACCAACATGGAATGCAGGATATCAAGGTGCTTCTGCAAATAAAATGTATTATAATCAAGGAGATATACGATATATAATAATTGATCCAACTAATGGTTCAAATAGATATGCTACTGTTACATTACCTGCTATTAGTGAACCTATGTTAGGACAATGTATAACAGTAGCTAGAACAACGGTTCCTACTATTTTTAATAATTATAATGCAGGTGTTTTAGTTAAAGCATCAACTGGTGATAGAATCAATTGTCCTCATAGTATATTTATAGATGATAATGCTTTTGGTGGAATATCTATAGATCCATATGGTATAATGGGAGTTTCGCTTGCAGGATATCCAGGATTTACATTACCAACTGTATATAAAGGAGATGAAATATGTTCTGTAACACTAGTTGCATCCCAAAATGGTTATTATAATACAGGAACAACCCCCTCTAGCGGTAGTCAAGTTACAACTCAATTTGTTTGGCAATTTATTAGTTCAGGAGGACCTGGTCTCTAAATTAAAAATTTAATATAAATTTTTAATTTAATTAAAACATTTTCCATAATTTAGGATGATTTCTTGGTTTATTTATAGGTTTCCAGTTATTTAATACATTTGTTGCAGTTTTTTCAGCCCCAGGTCGTGATATATCACGAGAGTAAAATTCTTTAATATCGAATGGATATTTAGTTGTAAAATGATATACTTGAATATATTCATTATCAAAATTGAATTCTAAATTTTTAATATCATTTATTCCTTCATTGGTTTTTATAATACTAGATTCTCTATCATTAATTAGCCGTATTGGTTTGTCCAAAACTTGTAAAATTTCAAATGATCCTATTTTATAAAAATGTGATCGATCAATTAATATATTATTTTCTATTGCTCGTTTATTTAGAATATTATCTTCTAACCCCCATCCCCAAAGATTAGGAAATCCATTACATTTTTCAAAATCTGCTCCTGTTATAGAAAATATACCACCTAAAGCAAATTTAAAACCATAAAAATGTTTAATAATACCATGAGTTGTTTGATATTGTAAACAATTTTTTCTACATGGTAATGTATCTATATCATTAAAAACAAATGTTAAATTTTTATAATTATTAGGATATTTATTTTTAATAGCTAAAAATCCTATATTTTTCATTGCCCCTCTATTAAATGGTCTTGTATCATTTTGATGAACAAAAAATATTTCATAATCTTCTTTAGGTATATCCTCTAATAAATATTTAATATAAACCATAAAATGTATTTTTTGAGGTTCTCTATCTCGGTAAGGTATAATAAAAATAATTTTAGGATAACCCATAAATTTTATTAATATAATAAATTTTTAATTTGAACAATTAATATATTTTGCAATTATTTGGGATGGAATTAATTCATCTTTTTTATTTTCTAATTTTTTAAAACATTTATTAATTGTAACTTCGCTTATTTCACTTACTAAATTAATATTTTTTTTTGATATATTTAAATTACAAATATATGAAATAAAATAGACAATTCCAGCTGCAATTGAATGGGGTGTATTTTCAGGAATTAAGTTATTTTTTTCTATTCTAATTGCAACAAATTTACATAGATCTGTTAATTCTTTGTTAATACTTAATTTACTACAGTATCTATCTATAAAAGAAACAGGTCTTGTTTTTCCTAATGAAATTTTTTCATTATTTTCCATATCATGTTCTAAGCCATTAATAATAGATAATGCATTTTTACATCCTTTAGTTGCACTTGTATTATCTAAGAAAAATATAGATGCAATTTCTTTTGCTGTTCTTGGATAAAAATTAACTCTACAAGCTACATATATTGATGCTGCTATTATACCATCTCTATTTAATCCTCTAAATGTTTTAGCTTCTGAAATATTTTTATGATATCTAATAGCATCATCTATAATTAATTTTGGCAGTCCTGCATTATGTGCAATAATATTAATCCGTTGAAATTCATCGTATTGTGATTTTTCTTTATAGGGCATTGACTGCCACTCAGTATATCGTCTGATTTTTTTCATTTCATACGAACAATTATTATTACATACTACTTTGCAGCCAAAAGATGATTCTTTTAATAGAGGATTAATTGGCATTCCACATCTAGTTGGATCAGTATTATTATTATCTTCTGCCCCATAATATCTCCATTCTGCACTATTATCTAATGAATCTTTATAAATAATTCCACAACTATTATTTTTACAAACAAGAAATCCTTCTTCTGATATATATAATTGAGTATTACAACATTCACATAATTCTCTTTCTCCCTCTTGTCTATAAATACATTCAATTGTATTATTTTCATTATTAGATACTTCTTTATCAAATAAATTCCATAAATGAGATGTAGATTGTTTTTTTTTAATTTTTTTTGTTTCTTTTGATGATAAATTTATTTTAATTTCATCCATAATAATTTTTATTATGTTAATATATTTTTAATTCAATTTTATTTTATAATTATTTAATATATGGGTAATCAACAATCTAATATTAAAATGGATAATGAAAAAGTTTTAAAAAAAGCAATTGATGCTATTGCTGCTAAATATATACTAACTCAAAATTTTCAAGATATGATTGATTTAAATAATCCTGAAGTTTGTAATAATTTAGTTATTATCACTTCACAAATTATAAAAAAATCTTTAAATTGGAGAAGCATATTATATTTAGACCAATATTTAAAGGGTAAGAATATTATAAATAAAATAACTAAAGATAATATTTTATATTTTGATAAAAATGATTTAAATGATTTAGATATTAAAAATAGCACCCAAAAAAAAGAATGTGTATTGGTATATCAAAATTTTATATTAAAATTAATATGCTTTTTGCTGCTATTGCTACTACATTAAGACCTATTATTGAAATTGGTGAAGATCTTAAAAGTGATTCTGAAAGTGATTCTGAAAGTGATTCTGCAAGTGATTCTGAAAGTGATTCTGAAAGTGATTCTGAAAGTGATTCTGAAAGACTACCAAAAGATGACAGTGAATCAAAAGCTGATAGTGAATTGAAAGCTGATAGTGAATCGAAAGATGATAGTGAAACTAAAGATGATAGTGAAACTAAAGATGAAAGTGAAACTAAAGATGAAAGTCAAAGTAAAAAATTTGAGTTAGAAGAAAAGGAATTAATTATGGGTGATTTACCAGTAGCAGTTTCTTTATCGCCAAGTAGTTTATGTGGAAAAAGATTAGTAGCTTTAATTAATAAACATGATTATAGTCCAAATAATACATCATATACTATTAATCCTAATTTATGTTCTTTCTTTCAACAACAAAAAAATAAATATCTTACACAAGAACCTGGTATTATGGAATTAGAAGCTTTGTATAGAGATCAGTTTGATTATCAAACAGGTGAATTTTTAAAAAAAATAACTCCAGAAACTAAAGAAGAATATCAAGATGCGGTTAATATATTATATGAAGCATATTCTGGTAAACCAAATCCAATAAATTCAATAACTAATAAAAAAGAAGCTAGAAGATTTAGTGATATTAAATTAAATAATTATGATATTAGTGATAAATGTAGTGATAAAGGTGATTTTACTCAAATATTTAAAGGAAATGAGGCCATATTTAGAGAATATGTTAAACGGATTCAAAAATTAATAGATGATAATAAAAAATTTAATTTACAATTAGTAGATATTCTTAAAAAAGTATTTATTATAGATAAATCTGTATCTCCATTTATTGTTACTATAAATCCTAATTTAACCGAAATTATGTTAGATAATTTAATTAGTCAAACTAGAAAAATATTAGTATCATTATATTCTAGTTGCGAAAAAGATTTTTTATATGTTTTAGAAATATACAATGAATTAATTAGTAGTAAATCTATTAAAAGTGTGGGATTTAATAAAGAACAAAGTATAAATCCGGAAGCAGTTGTAACTAATAGTGAAGCTAGTGCTGCTTTAAAAAATCCTAATATATTTGATTCTGCATTAAATGAAGCGCGTGATGTAGTTACTAATATAGTTCCAAAAAAAGAAGATTCATTTATAGAAAGTACTGATATAGATCAAACTGGTGAAACAAAAGAAGAAAGTAATCCTTTTGAAGAAACTGGTGAAACAAAAAAAGAAAGTAATCCTTTTGAAGAAACAGGTGAAACAAAAGAAGAAAGTAATACATCGCAACAAGCTGATGAAAAAAAAGTTGAAAGTAATCCAGCTGAAAATCTAGAAATAAAAGATAATCAAGCTCAAGGTCCTAATATACAACGTTTTATAAATCAAGTTCATACAGAAAATCCAAGTAAAACAAAAATAGAATCTACAAAAAATGAAAATACAGCATTATTTGGTGGTAAAAAAAGTAAAAAAAAAAAAAAAAAAAATAAATTATCAAAAAAAAAATAATTATTTAGTAGATTATTTTCTATATAAATATATATATGGTTTTAACAGGATCATTACGAAGACGTGTAGCTATTTCTAATCGTAGAAGATTACGAGCATCTAGATGTGGACGAAGAAATAAAGCTAGCTGTAAAAGAAATGCGCGTTGCACGTGGCATAAAGGAAAAACACGATCATTTTGTAGACGCGTCGGTAATCGAAGAACAAGACGCTTTAGAAGAAGATCTATATTTGGACGTAGATAAATAATTTATTAATTATCTTTATAATATTTAATAAATTAATGAAAAAAAAAAAAGAAAAAACAAAAAGAAAAAATAAAAAAAAATTAAAAAATAATACTATGAAGAATATTTATGGAAGAAAACTACAGCCATGTAGATTAAATACAAATGATTATAATGGTTCATGGGACTCTAATGGTTATTGTAGTGAACTAGATGGAGGAGTTCATCAAATATGTTTTAAAATAGATGATAATACTAAAAATTTTTCAAAACATACATTTCAGAGTGATTGGTCAAATAATAGAATAAACAATAATCATTGTATGTGTCTTGGTGCTTGGAGTTTATATAAAGCACGTCAAAATAAAAAACAGATTAATAGTACAAATAATGAATTAAAATGTGATGCAATCCCAGAAATGGCTTTATCAAAAGAATATATATCTAAATGGAATAAATGGAATGGTTATGAACATAATAATCAAATTGTAGATGGAATAAATGCACTTATAAAACAATGTAAAAATGTTAAAAACTTAAATGAAAAACAATATTTATTAAATAAAATTAATATACTAAAGAAATATTATCCAAATATAATTATTTAATATTAGTATAACAGTTATCACGATTTGCATTATCATTTTTTTTTTCCCAATCACATGTATATTTATATATAGGTGATGTATTATTGCACCATCTATGTAGTTTAGTAACATTATCTATATTATTTAAATAATTTATAAAATTAATAAAATATTTATTAGTATTTGTAAAAGTTGTTTTAAAATATTGTTTAATTATATTCGAATACATTTAATATAATATTAATAATAAATTAATATTATATTCAATTTTCTATTTCAATATCAGAAATATTGAAATTTTTACTAATAAGTTTTTTTATACTTATTTTGTCTTTTTCTTGTTCATTAATATCTGAACTTCCCATAATTTTTTGTATTAATTCCATATAAATTTCTGTTAATTTTTCACATTCTTGCCAATTAGGATTATTTAATTCCCATTCTTTTAATTTACTTATTTGTTTTTTTGTAACATAATCAATTCCTTTAGTTAATTTAATTCCTGTATCTTTTTCCCATTTATTATCATCTTTAATATAAAGTATATTATTTTTATTATTAGAGCAATGGATAGGTCTCTGTGTAGGTTCTAATTCTTTTAAATTTTTAATAAATATATTACTAACTCCTTGAATATATCCTTTATTTTTAGTGTATAAAAGATCTTCTAAACTTAATTTAATTTGATCTACAAATTGTGTTAAATTCATTGCATCTTTACAATAATCATTTAAGACAATATTAATATTTAAATTATTATTATTAATAATTTTTTGTTCTATTTTATTATTTTCTTTTAATTCTCTAACTGCACTTTTTAAATTATCCATATCATATTTTTGATAATCATATAATTCAGCTTTTGTTAAAGCATTTAAATGTTCTTCTTTATTGACTAAAATTAAATTATTAACTTTTGAACATATAATTTTATGTCTACTGAGTCCAGATAAAAATTTATAAGATTTTCCACACCATTCACAATCATGTTTTTTCTCAGCTCCTTTTGGCTCCTTTTTGTTATCATTTGTTATCATTTTGTGTTTCAGTGTCAAAAAATGTCTATTTAGATTAGACAATTTACATGTTTCATAGTCACAGATATTGCATCGATATTTTTCTGGCTCCTTTTGGCTCGTTTTTGTTATCATTTATTTATCATTATAAAATTTTCTCTAAATTTTTTAAAAAAAGTTATAATAACAAAAAATTTAGGGTTTTTTAAAAAATCAGAGCATTATCGTCTAAATTGATTTTTTATAAAATTTTCAGATTCTAAATTTGAAAAATTAGAAATTTCCCTGGGAATTTTTTGAAATTTCGAATTTAGAATTTAAAATTTTTTTTTAAAAATTTATAAAAAATATATATTATTTTTTAATTTAAAGAAAATAATCAGAAAAAGTCCAAAATTGTTTGTCTCTTAATCCTACTACACATTTATCAGTTTGATTTTTTCTTATAATAAGTATCTCTCTCTGAAATTCTGGTTTATAATATTTAAATAATAATTTTCTAAAATCAAATTCTTTTTCTAAAAATTTATCGTATATATTATTAAGATAGGAAGGTGTAATTTCAGAAAAATCATTTGTCCATAATATTGGTAATCCAGAGAATTTTTTTTCTAAAAAAGGATGATAATCAATAATTGGAATACCTTTAGATATCCATGTTTCATAATGTCTGTGACAGTCTAATCCATTACCAGTAGGTGATGCAACAAATTTATATTTTCCTATATTATCAAAATAATCACTAGTAATTAATGTTGTAGTTTCAAAATTTTTACTTAAATTTTGATGATAATTTAGTCTAGAATTTATATTAATATATTTATTTATATTTTGCATATTACTTAATTTATCAATAGCAAGGCGATGTTTATCTGTATCTGGTCTAAATGAAAAGAATAATAATTTAGAATTTATTTCAGGATGATTTGTAAAATTTTTGCATGAATTTATTTTAAAATAGTTATCAAATCCATGTGCACATCCAATAGGATAATTAGGATGATCTTTATCTAATCCTGTAGGATCAGTGCAACGTAATAAAATATCATTTTTATTAATATTATATTTAATCCAATCTTTATATTTCATCATAATATATGAAATATAATTATAAATTATTTTTAAAATCTAATCGTTTAAGTTGATCATTATTATAAATTAAATTACCAGAAGGTTTATAACTACTAATATCTTTAAAGTTTTTTTTATTATTAATAATAGAATTATTATTATTATTTTTATTAAGCATTAATGAATCTAAATTTTCTTCTCTTTTAGTTTCTTTGTTATTATCTATTTTATTACCATAACCATCTATATGTATACCAGTTTTTTTTTTTAATTCATTTCTTACATAACTAGGTATCCAATGTTTCCATGAAATAAATAATAAATTAGGATGTGTATATCTTATATTAAATCCATTCTCTCTTAATTTATCTATAATATAAGCAACACATGCTCCATGATCAAATTTAGGTATACCTATCATTATTTCTGGTATAATATACCAACAAAATTGTTCATTAATTTGATGTTTTGATACAGTTTTAATGCGAGTATGAATTCTATTTAATATTTTATTATATGAATCTAGAGTATTAAGATCTCTAACTTGCTTTCTTTCATATAAATCATCTAAATTAATTTTAGTTTCAACTTCTTCATCTTTTGAATTAACATGAATTAAAACATCCATAATTAAATTTTAAAAAGAAAAAAAAGTTATTAAATATACATTAATTATAAATTATAAATGACAGTTAAACATTTAGTTATTGGGGGAGGAGGACCTGGTGGATTTATTAATTATGGGATAATTAAAAAATCAAATTTAGAAAATATATGGAAATATGATAATATAAAAAGTATTTATTGTACATCAATGGGTAGTGTAGTTGGATTAATTGTATTATTTAATATAGATTGGAGTTGGTCTGATGATTATTTAATTAAAAGACCATGGAATAAATTAGTAAATTTTAATACAAATGATTATTTACGTGTTATTAAACAGAAAGGTTTATTTGATATTGAATTAATGGCAACTATGTTAGAACCTTTATTAAGATCTGTTGATCTTAATACAAATAGTACATTACAAGATTTATATAATTTGTTTCCTAAAGATTATCATTGTTTTACTTGTAATGTAAATACTAATAATTTATTAGAATTAGAAAATATTTCATATAAAACTCATCCAAATTTATTAATTGTAGAAGCAATATTTATGAGTTGTAGTATACCTTTATTAGTTAAACCTATATGTAAAGATAATAAATGTTATTTAGATGGAGGATTTCTTGCTAATGTTCCAATAAATGAATGTTTAAAAAATACAAATTGTAACATAAATGAAATATTTGGTGCAAAATATTATAGACCTTATATTTCTCCTAATATACAAGATAATTCGTCAACATGGAATTATATTGTAGAATTAATTCAATGTTTTGCATGTAAATTAGTAATGCAAAATGAAGATTATCAAAATAAGGAAGTATGTATAGTAACAGGTTCAAGTGAAGAAAAACCATTAGCAGAATGGAAATATTGGGTAGATGTTTTAAATAGTGAAAAAGAACGAAATGATCTAGTTATTATTGGTGAAAATTGTCTTTTAGATTATTTAGATAAAAATAAAGAAATTATTTTAAGAATAAAATTGAATATTGATAATTTAATAAAAAAAAAATTTAAATATTATAAATCTAAAAATACTATTTTAAAAAGAAGTTTTAGTTTTTAGAGAGATCCATTAAAAAATTCCATTAAATGATGAGCATTAGGTTTAGCATCATAATTAAATATTTTATTATTTTTTTCTAATTTAATTGTTGGATATCCTTCTACATTGAATTTTTTGGCTAAATCAGCATTTTTATCGCAATCAATTTCTTTAAATGTAATATTAAAAGTTTGTTGTAATAAAGAATTATCTTCTATTTCTTTTTTAAACTTATTCCACTCAATTCTAGCTTTTTTACAATATGGGCACCAAGTAGTATAAAAAAAATATATAGTTATATTGTTATTTTCATTATCTGGAATAAATTCTTTATTAGGAATATAAGTTTTATCTAATATTGGTTTTACATAATTATCATAACCAATTGTAGCAACAAATATAAAAATTATTACAATAATCATTGCAATTAATAATGTTACTCTATGTTTATTAATAAAATTTATATTTTCATCTCCAACAAAGTTATATACAGATTCTTTTGCACTATTTACCAATAACAATATTTTATCTGATAATTCATCTTTGGTAGTACTACTCATATTATATTATATAAATATAATATAATATAACAAATTAAAGATTACGCATAAATAATTATTATGTTATTTAGAGATAATAAAGGTAAATTAATAAATATAAATCGATTAGATTATTTAAATGATAATTTATTTATTAGCGAAATATTAAAAATTTTCGATAATAAAATGAACACTGAAATTAAAGATATACCAATTTCAGTTATAATAAATAATTTTTTAAAAGAAAATAACATACCAAACATAAATAATTAATATGATTAGTAATAAATTAACAATGCTTGATAACATAAGTGTATTTCTTATTGTTGTTTGATCATCTGTATTATTATCGGTATTTTTTATTAATTTTATATTAACTTTAAAATTTTCTGTTAATAAATATATTAATGCTATTATTATAATATATTTTGCTATAGTAGAGAGATATTTTGGTATTGGAAAAGGTAATATAATAAAAATCATAATTAATCCTAAAACTAGTGCAATATTAATATATATACTTTTTGTATCATTAAAAAAAGTAGTTAAATTTTTAGTTAAATTCATTTATATATTTAAATACTTTTTTTCTCACTAATGTTTAATATGTTAAATAAAACTAATAAAAAAAAACAAAAATCTAAATCTATTTATACAAAAAAACATTATTATAGCGGTGATGGTATGTTAACTACTGTTTGGGGACCAAGTATGTGGCATTTTTTACATACTATGAGTTTTAATTATCCAATAAATCCAAGTAAGGAAGATAAAAAAAATTATAAAGAGTTTATGTTAAATTTACAGAATATTTTACCATGTAAATATTGTCGTATTAATTTAACAAAAAATTATAAAGCGTACCCTTTACAATTATGTCATTTAAAAAATCGAGAAACATTTTCTAAATATGTTTATAAATTACATGAAATAATAAATAAAATGTTAAATAAAAAATCAGGATTAACATATTGTGATGTTAGAGAAAGATATGAACATTTTAGAGCAAGATGTACGTTAGATAAACCTAAAATATTTAATTTTAATAAAACTAAAAAAAAAAAGCCAGAAAAAGGTTGCACTGAGCCATTATATGGTAAGAAAGCTAAATGTATAATAAAAATTGTTCCTCAGGAAGAAAAATGTGAAACTCTTCAAATAGACAAAAAATGTCTAAAATCAAGATAATTTATTTACTTTTATTATAATTAAATAAATTAATAATTTATCTTTTTTTATGATATCGTCGTCTACCACCTTTTATTATATTAAATTGTGGGAATTTATTGTTTTTAGGTGAATGTGTTATTCTAACTCTATGAGGATTTGTAGCACTCATTTGATCTGGACTTCTACGACCTAATGGCATTTATATATAATATTTTAAAAGTAAATAAAATTAATTATATAATATATTTAATTAAATGATGAATCCATTTTTATATAAAATAGGATGTGCTGGGATTTCGTGTCTGGTTACACTTCCATTAGATATAACTCAAACAACATTATTAACACAACAAAGATATATTTTTAATTTACGAGAATTAAATGTAATTATCTGTGCAGGATTACTATTTTCAGTACAAAATTCATTGTATGAAAATAGTAAATTTTTAAACAATAATATTTTAAGAAGTGGATTAAGTGGCTTATTAGTTACACCAATATATATGCTACTTGAAATAAATAAATTTTATTTAAGATATAAAAATTTACCTATTTTAAATTTTTCTGATAAATTAAATAATTTTGTATCAATTATAATGATACGGGAAACTAGTATGTATATATTTTTATATTATTCATTATTACATAAATATATGTATGTAAATATTTTCGGTGTTATTTTAGCTAATATATATGGAACAATAATGCGATTATATAGTTTAAAATTAGGTTACCCTTTTATTCAACATACCTTTAATTTATATTTTTATATTATTGATATTTGTAAGAATAGTATAAGTGATTATATTATATTTAAATTATTATATAGATTGCCAATTTCACCTTTATACAAATTAAGTTAATTTGATATATATTCTATTTGTTCGTCCAAATTAGTTTTAAAAATTAAAATTACAGGTGCAATAGGTTTTTCTAAAAAAAAAATAAATTTAAATAAATGAAATATGTATTTATTATAAACATAGATAGTGCTTTTTGTTAAATATTGTATTGGTTTTTTTTTTATTAGTTTAATAAACATTGCCATATAAAAACAATATTTAATATCTATTAATCCAGCATTTTTTGTATTAAAAATAAATTCGAATGATTCTTTATTATTATATAAATTTAACCATTGTTGTGTAAAAGAACAAAAATCTTCATTATTAATAATTGTTCCACTAATATCTACTTTTACATATGGAAATTCATCTAAATTATAACTAGCAAACATTATAAAATTTTTATATATAATAATAAATTTTTATTATTATTTAAATATATATATATGAAAAATTTAAGTATAAAAGATCAAAAAAATTTTTTAGATAAAAGTGTAAAAGTATCATTAGTAGTTCAAGTTATTGCAGGAATAATTACAATATTTGGTTTATTTATTAAAGTAAAAAAAAAAGATATTATTTTAAATAATATACTTGTAATAGATGTAATTGTTCAGTGTATAGAATTTATTTTTTATATATATTTAGCTATGAATTTATATACATTAGATAATAATATAATAGCTTCACAACGTTATGTTGATTGGGTAATAACAACACCAATTATGTTGTATTCTACTGTATTATATATGGAATATGAAAATGTATCAAAATTACAACCTAATAAAATAGTTACCTTAGAAAAAGTAAATGAAAAATATGGGAAAGATATTATGTTTATTTTATTATTTAATTTTGCTATGTTGATATTTGGATTTTTAGGAGAAACAAATATTTTAAATAAAACAATAGCAATACCATTAGGATTTGTATTTTTTGGATTTTCATTTAATAAAATTTGGGAAGTATTTGCAAATGTAACTGAAATATCTCGTATTTTATTTTATATTTTAATATTTATTTGGGCATTATATGGTATAGCTGCAATGTTTTCTGTTCTTCCTAAAAATATAATGTATAATTGTTTAGATATTGTTTCTAAAAATTTTTATGGTCTTTTTATATTTTATTTGATTTGGGCTAAAAATAATTAATTTATATTAATTTTAAATTTTAAAAATTGAAATTTAAATAATAAGTATTAATATTATTGAAGATGGATTTGGTATATATTTCTGATTTTACAAAGGAAAATAGGAAAGAATTAATAATATTAGTATTTGAAGCTTTTTATCCAAATAATAAATTAGAATATAATGATAAATTTATAGATTCATTGTTACAAAGTTCATTATTTATAAAACAAATATATAATGATGATGCAATAAATTCATATAATTTTGATAAAGATTTTGGGTGTGGAACATTTCAAGATTTAGTAACTTGTTTAAGAGATAATATTCCTAAAAAAGATATTTTTGATGATTTTACAAGTTTATCTATAAATAATTAATAAAAATATATATTGAATAATTAATGTAAATATATATTAAATATAATATATATATATATATGAAACTAATAATTTGTTATTTTTTATTATTAATATTGAATAATTCAGCATTTAATATGATAATATTTGGGAAAAGTAAAACTAAATTAATAAAAAATAAAATTAATATGTATTATGAAAAAAGTAAGGATTTTGAACATCCGATTACAGTATTGCCTCCTGTTCAAAGTAAATTAATTATAAATAATTGGTTAAATGCTAGTATTATATTAAATAATAAAAAAAGAGAATCGATAATTAATAAATTATCGATAGATGAAAATAAAAATTTATCATTGATAACAGTAGAAACTGATTTATATGATAATATATATGAATTTAAAGTATTTATGGCACTTCATACAGATAATATTAATACAGTATATTTTTCATGGATTCCAGAAAGTCATAAAGAAAATAACCAAGTAGTTTATTTAATAGTAGGTAAAATTTTAAAAAATGAATTATTTATATATAGAATTGCTCAAAATCCTTATGCTATTAATTCATTGGATATTAATAGTAAAGATTTATTAGTAGATTTATATAATTATCATAAAGATAGTAAAGTGATAAAAAATATAAATTTTAATGAATTACATAATCATGATAAGCGATATTATTTATCATGGTGTTTTCATAATAATTAATATTATATAATAATTATATAATATTATATAATAATTTTTTTACGCTATATATGAACTATTAAATTGACTAAAACTATTTAACCATGGCACGGGTAAATAAGGATTAGTTTTAGCAGCTTTATAATTAGGAACTTTTTTACATTCGAAAGCTGGCTCCGGACAGCGTGCCGGAGGTGGACAAGGTTGGCATTTTGTTTTACATGAACCACAATTTACAGGTGGACATTCTGGACAGACTGGGGGAACGATTTGAGATTTTAGTATATAAAGATTTTCATCTCCTACTGGTATTTGTGAAGCAGGAATACCTTGTGTATTAGTAGTTATTGAATTATTAGCATTACATTGTTTTAACTTTTGTTTTAGTTTTATATTTTTATTCTCAGCTTCTTTTAATAATTTTTTATAAGTATGTCTTAGTTCTTTATTATATTGCCCTTGCGAATATTGATCTACTGTCTGATCCATATTATTATCATAATTAGAATTATCAAAATTGTCTAGTTCTTGTTCCCATTCATTTTTAATTTCTTGCCAACTTTGATTAGCATTTTGTTCAGCTTCATCTTTAATATATTGTGGTATGGTAATATTTGGATTAACACTTTTTAAACATAACCACCAATCCGGTGAATTAAAATTATAAAATTTACATTGTTCAGTTATTTTATCACAATTTTTTTTACATTTATTTTTATAGTGAGGTGTATTATTTGCTTGGGCTTCTTCTTCACAAGCTTTAATACATCCATTATCAAATGCATTTTGAACATTTGAACTTTGTTCAAAACCTTCTAAAGTCTTTTTGTTACATGATTTGCCAACACAGGCAAATATAATAATTGCAATTAATATTAGAATAAAATATAAATTAGTATCTTTCATATATATAAAAGGTGACGAAAAAAGTTTATTTAAGATTTTTAAATAATATTGAATTAAAAATTAGCTAAAATATATAAATAAATGATTAAAGATAGTAAAAAAAAAGTTATTTTAAATATATCATATAATAATAATGCAAATATAACTGAAATAGGACTAGATGAAGTTGGTAGAGGTCCAATGTTTGGCAGAGTGTATACAGCTGCAGTGATATTACCTGATTCTAATTCTAATTTTGATTTTAGTTTAATGAAAGACAGTAAACGTTTTCATTCTGTTAAAAAAATTAAAGAAGTTGCACAATATATAAAAGATAATTGTATTAAGTATTCGATAACTTGGAAAGATGAGAAGTATATTGATGCTAATAATATTAGAATTGCGACATTAAAAGCAATGCACGAAGCAATTAAAAATATTATAGATAATAATACAAAAAAATACTTTTTATTAGTAGATGGAAAAGATTTTATTCCTTATAATATAATTGATGATAATAGTATGTTAAAATCTATAGATTATAAATGTATTGAAGGTGGAGATAATAAATATTGTTCTATTGCAGCAGCATCGATATTAGCAAAGGTAGCGAGAGACGATTATATTGATAAATTATGTCAAAATAATCCTAAATTAGATAAATATTATGAATTGAATAAAAATAAAGGATATGGGACTAAAAATCATTTACAAGGAATAAATGATTATGGAGTAAGTATATGGCATAGAAAAAGTTTTGGAATTTGTGCTACTACTTTTGAAAATAATGAATTTATTTAAAATTTATGGATGGAGATCACCGCCTTCACTACTTTTATGTCCAGGACTAAAATGAATTGGATGCACAGGAATTGGACCTGGTGGGTGAGGTGGATGGGGGTGAGGTGGAGGGGGGTGAGGGGGGTGAGGTGGGTGAGGTGGATGGGGGTGAGGTGGAGGGGGGTGAGGTGGAGGGGGGTTAGGAGGGGGAAATGGAAATGGAAATGGAAAAGGGCGTGGAGGTGGGGGAGGTGGGGGAGGTGGGGGAGGTGGTGGACCCCAGGTTGCTGGATCACCTCCAATAATTTCTGGAATAACTATAGGATTTGTTCCACCTCCTCCGCTTTCTGATCCAGAATTAAAAAAATGTCCCTGAAATAAAATAAATATTATAACTAAAATTAAAGCAATTCCTAAAAACGTTACCGCAAGTTTATTCATTTTATATATAATATATATAAAATAAAATTAATTTTTTGATGGAGTCTATATGCTTTCAATTTAAACTAAATTCATAAATACTATAATTAGGAATAGTATTATTAATATATGAAATTTAATTACATTGAAGGTGGCCACGGATATTTTGGTAAATAAGGTCCTAAAGGAGGTCCTAGTTTTTTAAAAGTATTACATCTATTTTTATTATATTCAATAATATAATTTTCCATAACATTATTGGGTGTATTTATATTATTTTGTTTATGATTTAATAATAAAGAAACTATAATAATTATTATTGTAACAAAATACAAAAGTTCATAAAACTTTCTCATATATATTAATTGAAGAAATTTACCATTTTTTAGTTTTTTTTAATTTTTTTATTTTTTTATTTTTTTTAGTTTTTTTAGTTTTTTTCTTTTTAGTTTTTCTAAGTTTTCCTCCAATTCTAGTTGTTATTAATTTATCTTCCATATTTTTAATTAATTTTTCTAATTTTTCTTTTTCTATATGTGTTAAACTTCTTTTTTCATCAATTGAATCCTGCATATTCATTATAAATTGTTTTTTATCTTCATCAATATTTTGTAAAATAGATCTTGCTGAACCAATAGTCTCTTGTATAATACTTGGTGATTTATTATATGATTTTTGAGAAGTAAAATAATCCAGTAGTCCTCCTCCATGTTGAACTTGTTCAATTAAATTTTTTAAAATTAATCTATCTATATTTAAACTTTTTTTTAAAGTATTACTACTAAGATTATTTATATAAGAGTCTATAATATATTGACCACTTTTTTCTTTAATTAAAGGTGATAAAGGTGATTTTGCATCAATCCAAAATTCTGCATATTTTTTAATAAAATCAAAATTATTAATAAAATATTCATTACACTCATCAATAAAAAATTTATCATCTCTTTTATCTTTATCACTATCTATATCAAAAGTTTCTTCAGAATTTTTATATTTTTTTAAATAAGGAATAATTATGTTTATTATAAATTTTTCATTTAATAAAATTGGTTCAGGTAAATAATTAAAATTACTCTTTTTAATTTCTTTAGTGGTCTGTTCTATAATATTATCAATATTTTCTCTCGGGATACCTTCTTCATCAAAAAGAATAATATATAAAATATTCCAATATCTAATATGAGTACTTGTATAACTTTGTCTATCTTTCGATACAAAATGTATTACACCATGTTTATAAGCTTCTTCTTTATTAGTGCTAAACTCAAGTAATTTTTGTAGACATTCTAAAATACTTTCACATTGTGCAGCATACATACTAATCATAGATGTTTTAATTCTAAGTTGACTATCTGTTAATTCGTCTTGTTCTGATTTTATTAAAAAATATTTATCAGGTAATTTATCAAATTGATCGTTTTGATAAATAAATTCTAAAATTCCGTTCGCGGCTTCACCTCGTTTTAATTTTCCACCTTTTAAATATTTATAAGGTTTCATATATAATATATATAATAAAATTGAAATATTAATATAAATATATATTATTTTATGATTTGTCATTTAACAAAAAAAAATATAAAACATCCTGTTATAGCTAAAGATGGATATATATATGAACATATTGATATTTTATTATATTTACTTCGTTATAATAAATCTCCAAAAACTGGTGAAATCATGACCATATTAGATTTAATTATTTATAAAATTTAAATATCAATTATAGCTCTTTTAGCAAAATAATCAATAAGATTAGATGTTGATTTAGTTAAATGTTTTTGATTAAGATATTTTTTAGTTTGATTAGACCAGTTATATGTAGTCATATCACTTATATTATTATTATTTTAAATAAATAAATTCACTAATTTCATTTACAATAAATTTTCTATATTCCTCTCTTTTTTTATAAATTTCATTATTTCTATTTTTTTGTTTTTTATATTTCCAATCTTTAAATTTATTAATTTTTTTATCAGGTGAAGCCCCTTTCCATAGAGTTGAAAATATAGCTAAATCTGCCCATGCGTTATCTAAAATATCAGGATGACCAACTTCTTGGTATATTGTTTCACTATATAATTTATTATTTAAAAAAATAGGATTTTGATATTGTGGAAGTGTTAAATCAGAATTATATAATTTTTCAGCTTTTATAGATAAAATTTTTGCATTAGACCGAATTTTTTTATTTGAAAATCCATCAAAATTAATATTAGGAATAGTTATAGGATCACATACAATTATTTTATTTAATTTATCAGATTCTAAAATTTTATTATCTATCGAAGAATGAGAAAATAAACTAATGTAATCAACTTCTAATTCATCAACAATATTATCTATGTCACTATATTCTATAGGTTTATAATCTATATTTAAAAGTAGAGTAAAATTTTTAGCTAATTTATTTTGAATATTACTATATAAAAAATTAGGCATAGTTCCAAATAGTCCTGTAGAAAATAATAAAGGAGGTCCTTTACCTTTTAATTCTATTTTTTTTCCAGAATCTAATTTAATTGTAGGGGTTAAAAATGAAAATAATAGCAATACTGCCGAATACATTATATATATTAGTAAGAAATATTTATCTATTTTTAATATATATTATGAATAAAATTAAAAAAAAAAAAGAAATTAAATATAGAAATTATTTTTTATTATTTCTTACTATAGTATTTTTTATTAATATTTATTTATTATATAGAACTAAAGATAGAAATATATTTATTATATTATTATTAGCACTTATAACAGAAATATCTATTTATATAGCATTAATAAAAGACGAATATAAATTATTAAAAATTTTACATAATATTTATTTTATTTTGTTGATAGCCGGAACATTATTATTTAAAAATATCTATTTATTATTTATTATATTTATTATATTTATTGCATTTATTACGAGAGAAATATTTGATGTTTGTTTATTTAGTTCACATGAAAAAAAAACATCTAATGGCACTAATACAATAATTGTATTATTAATAATTATATTATTTAGAATTTTTAGAGAGAAAATATATAATAATTTATTAAAATTTTAATATGTATATATATATATATATATGAATAAAATTTTAGTAAATAGTGTTATCTATGCTATAATTTTAAATGTTGCTATTTCCTTTGCTATAGATTTTATAGCCACAGAAAAAGAAAAAAAACCACCCAATGGTGCAAATAATTTAAATTTTAAAGAACAAATAATTCATATGTTTGTTCACCATAAACAAGTTATATTTGCAAGCACTATGATAGTGGCTGTTGTTGTAGGACTTTCAATAGCTTTTGCTCAAAAAATACCTATTTTAAAATAAAAATATTAAAAATATTTAAATAGTATAATATATGAAAATTTTAGTATTTGATACAGAAACTAGTGGTTTGCCACCAAAATCAGGTATAAATGTATTAGAGTCAAGTAAATGGCCATATATTTTACAGTTAGCCTGGATATTATATGATACAGAAAATAATTTAATAGTAGATAAATTTAATAGTTTAATTAAAATAGATTTAAATATAGTTATAGATCCTAATAGTATAAAAGTGCATAAAATAACACAAGAAAAATTACAAAAAGAAGGTATTGATATTAATATAGTATTAGATAAATTTAATATTATATTAAATTTGACAGATGTGATAGTCGGTCATAATTTAATGTTTGATAAAAATATGATACAGGTAGAAAGTATACGTAATAATAATCCTATTAATTTTATACAAAATAGTATTAGTATTTCTCAATATTGTACTATGCTTAATTCAATTAATTTATGTAAAATTCCTTTTGCTAATAAAATAAATAATAATTATAATTATAAAAGTAATTATAAATATCCAAAACTTAGTGAATTAATTTATTTTTTATTTCGAGAAGAAAATATAAATTTTCATGATGCATTTATAGATGTAATTTATACATTACGAGCATATTATAAATTACAAAAAAATATAGATATTTTTACAGTAGATTTAACTTTAAAAAATTTATTGAATTAAAATAAAATTGAAAAATATTTTATTTTAATTTATTAAATTAAAAAATGAAACCAATCTTACTAGTAATTATGTATATGTTAACAGTGCAAGGATTTGCGACCTGGCATACAAAAAAAAAATCATTTCCAAAGATAACATATACAAAAATCCATGACGTCTCATATAGAGTTCCAATACGAATTCGTCGGATGGAACCATTTGCATTTACACTAGTAAAACAGATAAGAAATATTTTTACCAATTATATTAATGAAAGATATGCAATGGCATCTTTTCCATTATCATATAACTTTGCGAATCAATTAAATGAAACTAAATTAAATGAGAAAAAATAAAAACTTATTTAAATAAATATAATTTATAATTTTTTATTTTATTAACATTATAATATTAAAATTGATTATATTTATATTATTTAAATTATTTAAAAAAAATAATGAAAGATATTGAGGATTTTATTAAGACGAAAGGTCTTAAAAATAAAAATCTTAAAACATATGAATATAATATAATGAATCACGATCAAATTAATAAAAATCTTTTAGAATATAATAATATAATTATAGAATTACTTAATTGGATTAAATCAAAAAATCATCTAACATCATTAGAACATAGTAATGAGTTATATGAATTATTTAAAGTAGAATTTACAAATTCACTTAGACGTCATAAAATATTAAAACCAAATAATACACGGAAATCAGTTATTTTATATGTAATTAAGCATTTTATTATAAAAGAAGATTTACCGCAAGATTTACAAAAATATTTTGAATTATTAAAATTATTATTACGAAAAAAACCCTTTAGAAATAGCTCAGGTGTTACTATTATTACACTTATTACTGCTCCTTTTCCAGAATATATTGATAAAAATGGAAATAAAAAAACTCAATCTTTTAGTTGTAAACATAATTGTTATTATTGTCCGAATGAACCAGCTCATAAAGATAATAATTGGCAAGCTCAACCTAGAAGTTACTTATATTGGGAACCAGCAGTTCAGAGAGCTAATGAACAAAAATTTACAGCAATTGGGCAAATGTTTTCACGATTAGATAATTACTATGCAATGGGACATGTTTGTGATAAAATAGAACTAATTGATGAAGGTGGAACATTAACTGAATATCCTCCTGAATATGTTGAAGAATTTCATCGAGATGCTTTCTATGCAGCCAATATTTATTTAGAGTTTAGAGAAACATTTCCAAATTATGATATTGACTGTGGCGATCAATTTGATCTTAAGTTATTAGATAAACTTAGAAAACCACTCAGTATTCGTGAAGAGATTGAAATTAATAAAACAGCTAAGATTCATATTATTGGAATTTGTGTTGAAACTCGTCCAGATGCATTAGATGATATATGGTTACAAAATTTTCGTAAGTGGGGTGTAACACGTATTCAATTAGGTGCTCAACATGTAGATAATGCTATTCTAAAAAAAATTAATAGAGGTCATACTATTGAACAACTACTATGGGCAATGCAATATCTGTTAGATAATTGTTTTAAAATTGATATTCATATTATGCCTGATCTTCCAGGGGCAACACCACAAATTGATCGAGATATGTTTGATTATGTCTATAGTATTATATGCCCAGATCAAATGAAAGTTTATCCCTGTGAAGTTGTTCCCTGGACAATAATTGAAAAATGGTATCGTGAAGGAAAATATATACCATATTTTGAAAAAAATTCTAAAGATTTATTTGATGTAGTTAGATATTCAATGGAAACTTGTCCAAACTGGTGCAGATTGCCTCGAGTTGTTAGAGATATTCCATCTAATTATATTGAATGTGGAAATACTCATGCAAATCTACGCCAAATAATTGATAGAGAATTAGATAATGAAGGTGTTATTAGCATGGATATTCGTTCTAGAGAAATTGGTCGACATACAAAATATTATAGTAAACCAGCTCAATATAGTTCTACATATTATTATGCTAATAATGGACATAATTATTTTATTGAATATGAAAGTATTGATAAACGAGTATTATTTGGATTTATTAGACTTCGGTTTGTAGAAAAGACTAATATGACAATATTTAATGTATTAAAAAATAGAGGTCTTATTCGTGAATTACATGTATATGGAGATACTACTGCTGTAAATACTTATAATGAACGAGGATCTCAACATAAAGGAATTGGTAAAGGCCTTGTATGGGAAGCTGAAAAAAAGACTATGAAATATGGTTTATATGGTATTGTAGTTATTAGTGGTGAAGGAGTAAAAGGTTATTATGAAAAACTAGGATATAGAGAGGTTGATACATTTATGATTAAAGATTTTCCATTTTGGAAAGTTTGGTTTTGGATGTTTATAAGTTTTATTAAAACTTATAGTAAATATATTAATGTTGAACCAATTTAAATTAACCGATTGTAGTTAAAACAATTATGTCTCTATAACCAATTTTTTCTTTATCTATTAATTCAATATTTGTAACATCATGATAATTTTTTATATCATTAATAATTATCATCTCTCCTTCTTCTAATTGTTTACTATAAATTATATTTTTATTTATATCATAGATGCGATTTATACCACCTTTAATATTTTTACGCGAAATACAACAAATAGCTATCATATTAAAACCATCTTGATGAATTCCTTCTGGAATAAGATTAGTTAAATTTTTATTTGCATAAACTCTTATTTTATGAATTTGAATATAATTATTTTGTTTATTAGATTTTTTACTAACAATATTATTAAATGTAAAAATAATATCTTTAAAACTATTATTATTTAAAATATAATTTGATATATTATCATATTCTCTTAATAAATTACCATTATAATTATTATATTGTGATGATTGATAAAAATTAAGATTACCGATAACTTCTATAGAATTATTTACTTTTAATAATGAAAATGCTCTATTTCTAGTATTTGTATAATATTTATCACGTGGTAATTTATTAAATGAATTTTGTAATTGCGGTAAGCTATCTATATTAAATTTATATTCTCCAAAAATATAGTTTAAATCTAATTTTTTAAATAAATTAATATAGTCTGTTATTTTATTTACATCACTAATAGTATTATAATGCATTAAAGAAATTCGTAATAATCCTAATGATTTATCTAATTTATAATTATCAAAAAAACGATCACAATAAAATGTGCTATTTTTACATATTATTCCTAATTCATTTAAAATAAGAGATACATTATGTAAATTATAATTTTTAAATTTAATAGAAAAAATTGGTATTTTTTTAGATAATTTACATTCTACTATATCAATTTCACTATTATTTTTTAGCCTAGAACTTAAAATATTAATTATAGTATTTTCATAATTAATTAATTTTGTCATTATATTACAATATATTTCTCTTGTAAATTGTTTATTATTATCTATATCTAAAAGATAATCTTTTAATCCAAGTATACTATATGCAGTTTCAAAATTTATTCCACCAAGATCTAATTTTTTATTAACATTATCCTCTAAAAAATAATGATTTTGATTTTTTAACAATTTTTCATTATCTTTTTTACAATAAAGAGTACTTATCCTCATTCCACAAAATTTATAAAATGATACTAAATAAAAATCTATATTATAATCTTCAACATCAATTATATCATGAGGCATATTAGCAACTCCATCTGCTAAGACTAAAGTGTTAGGATTAATATTTTTTATTTTATTTGTAATATATTTTAAATCTATCTGATTTCCTAATATATTACTTGCATGTGGTAATACAATTAAACTAGTATTATTATTTATATTTTTAAATAAATTATTATAATTTATATTAAAATTATCTAATTTCCAAAATTTAATTTTTAAATTATTTTTATTTGCAATTCTTTCAAATGGCGTTAAACACGCTTCATGATTAAAATCATTTAAAATTATTTCATTATTTTTATTTAGTGAAAGATGTTCTTCTAAACTATTGGCTAAATTATAACTCAATTGACTAGTTGAAGAAGCAAAAAATATTTTTCCTTCTTTATTATTTAAAATAATATTAGTTGTTTTATAAATTTCATCAACATCATTTTGTAATTTTTTTGAGAGTTTATTTGTTAAACTTGGTTGTAAATAATTATTTTTTAAAAAATTTACAGATTTATTAATAACTTGATATGGAATTTGACTTCCTCCAGCATTCTCACAAAAAATATAATTATATTTATTGAGTGAAGGAAAAAATTTTTTCATACTAATTATATATTAATATAATATTTATATCATTTTAATAGGTGTTATGTAGAAATATTATTAAAATTTTTACATTATAATTTTGAAAAAAGTTAAAGATAATTTATAAATATTATTATATGAAGATTGAAAATGAGGTTAAGCTTACATTTGATGATGTAATGATAAAACCAAAAAGAAGCACTTTAGTTTCTAGAAATGATGTTTCTTTATTACGATCATTTAATTTTAGACATTCATCTCAAAAATGGGAAGGTGTTCCTATAATTGCTGCAAATATGGATACTATAGGAACAATAGAAATGGCTCAAGAATTAACTAAGCATAGAATATTAACAGCTCTACATAAATTTTATACAGCTGAAGATTTAATTAATTTAAATTTAAGTAATTCAATTTTAACAATTGGTGAAGGTAAAATACCAGATTTTTTATCAGATAAAAAGTTTTATGATAAATATAAGTTTTTATTAGTTGATGTAGCAAATGGATATAGGGAATGTTTTTTAGAATTTATTAAAGAATTAAGAGAAAAATTTCCTAATAAAATTATTATAGCAGGTAATGTTGCAACACGGGAAATGACTGAGGCTTTAATTTTAGCAGGAGCTGATATAGTAAAGGTTGGAATTGGCCCAGGAGCAGTTTGTACAACTCGTAAAGTAACTGGAGTAGGCTACCCACAGTTATCTGCTATTTCAGAATGCGCAGATGCTGCGCATGGTTTAAATGGTCATGTAATTGCAGATGGAGGTTGTAAATTTTCAGGTGATGTTGCTAAAGCATTTGGGGCTGGTGCAGATTTTGTTATGTTAGGAGGTATGTTAGCTGCTCACGATGAATGTGCTGGAGAAGTAATTGAAGAAGGAAATGAAAAATATAAAGTATTTTATGGTATGTCTAGTAGACCTGCACAAGAAAAATATTATGAAAAAGTGGCTGATTATAGAGCATCAGAAGGAAAAAGAGTTAAACTTAAATGTAAAGGTCCAGTAGAGGCAACAATTAAAGAAATATTAGGAGGATTGAGAAGTTCTCATTCATATATTGGAGCAACTAATATAAAAAATTTTCCTAAATGTTGTACATTTGTTAGATGTACACAAACAACTAATGAGGTTTTTGCTAATTTATCTTAAATAAAAATTGATTTATATTTAATACTATTAAATATAAATATAATGAAAAGATTTTCTATATATAGATGGAACCCTATGAATAAATTAAAGCCTAAAATGCAAGAGTATAATATAGATTTATCTAAATGTGGCCCAATGATGCTAGATGTTCTTATTAAAATTAAGAATGAAATTGATCCTACCTTAACATTCAGACGTTCTTGTAGAGAAGGTATCTGTGGATCTTGTTCGATGAATATAAATGGAACCAATACATTAGCATGTTTATGTAAAATTCCAGATACAAATATTGTAAAAGTTTATCCTCTTCCACATATGTATGTATTAAAAGATCTTGTGCCTGATATGAGTAATTTTTATGAGCAACATAAAAGTATACAACCTTATCTAATTAATGATAATAAATCCAGTACTGAAAACTACCAGAGCAAGGAGGACAGAAAAAAATTAGATGGTTTATATGAATGTATTTTATGTGCTTGTTGTTCTACATCATGTCCTTCATACTGGTGGAATCAAGATAAATATTTAGGTCCAGCTGTTCTCCTACAATCATATAGATGGTTAGTAGACTCAAGAGATAGTAATACTAAAAATCGTTTAGAATTTTTAGATGATGCATTTAAAGTATATCGCTGTAAAACAATTATGAATTGTTCTAAGACATGTCCAAAACATTTAAATCCAGGTAAAGCTATTGCAGATATTAAACTATTAATGAATCATTAATTAAGTATCGTTAAATATTTGTTAGATGTACACAAACAACTAATGAGGTATTTACTAATATATCTTAAATTGCTGCTATATTTAAAATACTTGCAAAAATTAACCATATAATTAACGGTAAAACTGTAAATGATGCATATTTATTAAAATTTTTATAATCATAAAAAAATAAATATAATGAAATTAATAAACAAACTATAATATCTATTAGTCCTATATACTTATTATTATCGTATAATATAAACCAGATACCTAATAAAATTATTAATAATATATAGATAAAATTAATAATATATCCTTTTTTTCTTCTAATAAACCAACTTATTCCTAAAAATAAGAGTAGTACTGGCCATACTATAGCAAATACATAACCTGGTGGCCTAAATGATACATTACTACCTATTTCATCTGTTACCGGATAAAAAATAGTAGGTAAATAAACAGCTAACATTGGTATAAATAAAAGGCTATATTGACTTTTTTCACTTATACTCTTGCATGTAAAATTCATAATAAGTATATTATGTTATTTTCTTTATTTATTTTTAAAAATTCATTTGTTAGATGTACACAAACAACTAATGAGGTATTTACTAATATATCTTAAAATTAACTCTCTTTAAATAATGTTTTAATATTTAAATTTATAAATTTTAATGATAAATTTAAATATAAAATTATCCTGAACACATAAGACAACCCTCATTGGAATCTAAATTATTAGAATTATTGTCTTTTTTTTCAGGTTCAATAGTAAATTGTTGAACTTGATGTTGGGCTTTTCGTCGTAGATAATATATACCAGTTTTTAATCCACATTTCCAACTATAAAAATGCATATTAGTTAATGATTTAACTGTTGGATTTTCTAACCAAAGATTAAAACTTTGTGATTGACAAATAAATTGACCTCGATCTTTAGCCATATCAATTAAGTCTTTCATAGGTAATTCCCAAACAATTTTATATTTTTGTTTAATAATATCTGGAATACCATTTATATATTGGATGCTACCTTTATTAGTAATAATATTATTTTTAATATTCTCATTCCATAAATCTAAGTCTAAAAGTTCTTTCATTAATTTTTTATTAACTAATATAAATTCTCCTGCTAATGTTCTTCTAGAATAAATATTACTTGTATATGGCTCAAAACATTCATTATATCCTAAAATTTGACTAGTGCTAGCAGTAGGCATTGGAGCCACTAGTAAACTATTTCTTAATCCATATTTTTTGATATTCTTTTTTAATTTTGTCCAATCATATCTATTAGATTGTTTACAATCCCACATATCAAATTGTAATATTCCTTCACTAGTAGGTGATCCTTCAAAAGAAGAATATGCTCCTATAAGATTAGGATCTCTTTTATTAATAAGAGAAATTTCTTTTTTATTTGGTAAAATATTTTTAAGAGCTTTTTCAATTTTATTATCATTATCAATTGCTTTATTAATACTAGCATCAGTTATATTATAAATATTATACTCTGTGCATATATCGGTATCGTCTTTAAATGTCCAATTACCATAAATATATTCATCATGTAAAAATTTTATATCTTCAATACGGTGTTTAGATAATTCATTAGATTTTTCTAAAGCAGCATGATATATAGTTTCAAATATATTTTTATTAATTTCTTTTGCTTCTATAGAGTTAAATGGTAAATCAAGTTCTATAAATACATCTGCTAAACCTTGAACACCAATTCCAATTGGTCGATGTAGAATATTGCTTCTTTTAGTTTTATCTGTGGGATAAAAATTAATATCTATAACATTATTTAAATTTTCACATATTATTTTGGTAATTTTATGAAGTTTGTTATAATCAAATTTTGGTCTAAGTAATTCTAAACAGTTATTATATCCACCGATTAATTGTGTTTCATTATTATATAATTGTGGAACAGTTAATAGATTTTTTTCAAATTTAAATATTTCAAAAGTCTCAACCGTTAATAAAATTTCTTTATAATTAATATTATTTTTTTTAAGTAGATTTTTTAACATTTTACACCAAATACAGTTATCTTTAGTATAAATAATAACATTATTTAAATTATGCTTTGTAGGAATAATAAATTTGGGTAAAGCTATAGAAGCTAAATTACATACCGCACTTTCATTTTTATTACTATATTCAATAATTTCTGTGCATAAATTACTAGATTTAATAGTTCCTAAATTTTTTTGGTTACTTTTAAGATTACATGCATCTTTATATAAAATATAAGGTGTCCCAGTTTCCATTTGTGATTCTAAAATTTTAACCCATAAATCTCTTGCGGAGATTTGTTTAATATATAATTTTTCTCTTTCATATTTTTCATATAATTCAATATATTCTTTTCCATATACGTTTGAAAGATTAGGAGCAGAATCAGGACAAAATAAACTCCACATTTTTTCTTCTTTCACTCTCTGCATAAATAAATCAGATATCCATAAAGCATAAAATAAATCACGTGCTCTAGATTCTTCATCACCATGATTTTTTTTTAGATCTAAGAAATTTTCTATATCTGCATGATGAGGCTCAATATAAATAGCTATACTTCCATTTCTTTTTCCTCCTCCTTGGTCTACATATCTAGCAGTGCTATTAAAAACTTTTAACATAGGAACAATTCCATTAGAAGTTCCATTAGTTCCTCTAATATGACTACCTGTGGCACGAATATTATGAATATGTAATCCTATTCCTCCTGCCCATTTAGAAATTTTAGCACATTCTTTTAAAGTATTATAAATTCCATCAATACTATCATCTTCCATTGAAATTAAGTAACAAGAACTTAATTGTTGTCGAGGCGTGCAAGCATTAAATAATGTCGGAGTAGCATGAGTAAACCATTTTTCAGACATAAATTTATAACTCTCTTTAACTTTTTCAATATTTTCTCCATGTATGCAAATTGCTACTCGTAAAAACATATACTGTGGACGCTCAATAATTTGATTATTAATTTTAATAAGATATGCTCGTTCTAGAGTTTTAAAACCAAAATAATCAATTAAGAAATCTCTATCATGTTCAATTAAATTATCAAATGTTGTTTTAAATTTATCTATAATTTTCCAAGCATTATTATTTATTAAGGGCGAAGATTTATTATTGATATCTTTAAATTCATATGCTTGTTTCATAGTATTGTAAAAAGATTTATCTGTTTTTTTATGTAAATTAGAAATAGAAATTGCAGCAGCTAATGTTGTATAATCAGGATGTATAGTGCTCATAGCAGTGCATTGTTCTGCAGTTAAAACATCAATTTCTTCAGTAGTAATACCATTATATAATTGATCAATAACTTTTATTACAAGAGCTGAGTAGGGTATATTTAAATTAGATTGAATTCCTAATTTTCTAACACGTTGAAGTATTTTATCAAATGCAATTTGTTCACTTTTACCATTTCTTTTAATAACATGCATTTCATCGGAATCATTCATTTTATTAATATATTAATATTATTTTAAATCTATATCAATTTTATAGTTAAGTAATTAAAAATACATATTATATATATTTAAATAATACTGAAAATAATTTTAAATGAAAAACGAAAAAGAAATATTACAATGATTTATAATATATTTTTTAAATTTCGTAAATTAAATTCAAATAAAATAAAAATTTAAAATATTTAAAAGTATATTTATATATTTTAAATATGAGTGTTAAAATTTTTAATAATCAACAAAATGAAGCATTAAGAAAATATAAATTAGAATTAATTAATAAAAATTTATTAATAAATTATCAAAAAATTTTAAATAATGAACCAATTAAAGGTATAATTAATAATCAACGTAGATTTGTTATTAAAATGGATTTACCTGGTAAATATAAAAATAAACATTCTAGTATTAAAGTATTAGAACATTATAATAATACTAAAAATAAAACTATTGCGTTAAATCAATTAAATAATTATTTATCTAATAAATTTATTTTTTAAAAAAAAATATTAGATTATTTATATGAATAAAATTTTATTAGTTATAATTTTTTTAATTTTAGCTTATATATTATGTAATTTTTTAAATAAAGATATTATTAAAGAAAAATTTACTAATTTAACACCAGCCGCTTATTGTGGATGTTCACCACATATATTAGATAATTTTTATAAATGGGCAAATCCAAAAACTTTATCAAATTTTAATTATGCTCGCCAGTCTCCTGCTTATCCAATTTTTCCAGCAAAATCATTAATAAATAATAATCTAGAATTTTGGCCAACCCCTCCTAATGGAACTTGTGCTTTCCCTGAATTATGTAATAATTTTTATGATGTATTAGATTGTAAAAAGCAAGAAAATAATCATAATGATACAGTTTCTATATGGCCATCTTGTAATACTCCTCGAGTTAATTTTTGGTGTTCAAATAATAAATAAATTACGATCTATTAAACAAATCGGGTTTTTTATTTGATTTCGTTTTTTAGGAGCTCTATGTTGATAACCAGTAATTTTTTCTGTAGTAATTATATTCCAAAAATTTTCTATAATTGGCAATGCTTGATTAAACCAAAATTTATTTCGTAAAACTAAAACACAACTAATTTTTTCTAATTTCCAAAATATATCTTTAATAAAAGTTAATTCATTATTTTTTTCTATTATATTTTTTTTCCATATTAAAAATTGATCATAAGATAAATCTAAAGGCATATATTCATAATATAGATTATTTTCTTCTTTTTCGAATACTAATATAATGCCTTTATATTTATTATCCAAAGATAATTTAAATGTTCCATCATTATTAAATTCTTCTTCATTTAAATATTCAGTAAATTTTGTTTCAAGAAAATCACATTCATTTAATTGACAAACTTCCATTTGTAATTGCATTTGAATCCAATACTCAAATTTTGGTATTCCAGTAATTTCTCTACTAACTACATTTTTAATTTCTAACATTCTACCATATAAATTAGAATCTTTAGATGTATTTATTCCATCTGGAGAAGCGGCTATAAATGAATATTTATTATGTTGAATACATCCAAAATCAGATATTATAGTATTATAATATTTTTCATAATATAAAATAGAAACAGGTTCATATTTTTGGCCCCAGTGCAGCGGAGAATTTATATTAGGTTTATTAAATTCTTTAATTGGTTCACATTTTTCAAAGATTAATTGATTTCTACTATGTTCTGTTTTAAATATTTTCCAAATATTGCTAGCAGTTAATGTATTATGTCGAAATTTATACCATTCATCTGTTCTTTGTTCTGGTTGATAAATATTTTTTAAATATTCTAATTTTTCCTCTAATTTATCATAATTTGGTTTAATTTTATTAAAAGTAGTAGAATATGATCTAGTGGGTAAAATATAACAATTAAATAAATTTTTTGTTAAATAAATAATAGTTTCTAATTCTTTAGTAATATTTTCTTTATTATTAATATTTATAATACTCATTATTTGCATAGATAAAATATTTAATAAATATTTATTAATTAAATCATCATATTTATCTAACATAAAAATTAATGGATTCTGAATTATAAAATTATATAAAATAGGTAGTAAAGTTTGAATTAATTCAAAAATTTCTTTTTTAGAGAAATATTTAAATTTATTCTTATTAATTAGATGTATATTTTTTTTAAGAGGATAATAGTCAAATTTTTTAATACTGCGCATTTATTAATTTATTAATTATTTTTTAAATATTTTATATATCAATTTTATCAGTAATCTCTAATTTTTCTAGATCTTTATCTAATGATTTAGAAATTTTTTTAACACTTAATGACTTAATTGTTGATACATGTTTTTCAGATTTTTTTAAATTAAATTTTCGTGTTATATTATTAAATTGAAGATTAGGAATATTTTTAATAATTCCATTATCTCTATCATAAATAACATCTTTTACTTTGTTAAAATTTTTTCTTTCAAGACAATTTGATAAAAATTTAATTAATTCTAGTTTTTCATTATCTACTAAATTAAATTTAGTAGTTAATAAATCAGCGTATATTGATAATTTATTCATTTTTAAAGTTTTATCTAATTTACACCAAGGTTCTAATTTATTTAAAACACTTTCTTTTTCAAGTATTTCTTCTATATTTAATATTGTTTCGGTAGCTGGTGTTAATTCTCCCTGTAAAAGCATAGTTTTATATTTAATAGAAGCTAATTCATGACAATTATCAGACATTATATAAAATAATATATTTTTAAGTTTAATTAGTTTTAAAATAAATTATTTATTAAAAATAAAAAGAATTAGTATGAAACAAATAAATTTTGAAAAGCCAAAAATAATTAAGGAATCTACCAAAAATATTGATACAGATTTATTTTTAAGAAATAAACAAATTTCTCTTATAAATCAAATTTATTTACACCAAAAAACTAATTATGAAAAAATATTAATGAGAGAATTAGATTTAAAAATTAATAGTTATAAACATCAAGATTTAGAAAAATCTTTACAAATAAATAATTTAATAACTAGCGAAGAATTAGTAGAAAAATTGGTTGCTTGTAAATTAAAATGTTATTATTGTAAACATGATATATTATTATTATATAAACACCAACGCGAAGAATATCAGTGGAGCTTAGATAGAATTGATAATAGTCGTGGACATACTTGTGAAAATACTTTAATATCTTGTTTAAAATGTAATCTGGAACGGCGCCGCAAACAATCAGAAGCTTTTAAATTTACAAAACAATTAAAAATAAAAAAAATATAAATTATTTATGATAATAATATGAATATTTATACAGATTTTTTTTTATCTAGGAGATAATTTTCATGTTGAACCCATCCACTTTCTGTTTCAAAACCCCAATCTTTTATTTTTTGACCAGGTATAAATAATGTCCAACAATAAGGTATATTTTTATCTAATTCAATCCTATGGAAGGTATCTGCTGAATTATATCTATAATTTAATGGACCACGCCAAAATTTACCTTTTTTAGTATATTCCCAATAACCTCCCAATAAAATTATAGTTCTAAATGACCATGGATGATCGTGTAAATCATCTGGATCAGATTTAATAAATCTATGTAGAAAAATATTAAATGGAAATAAATTTCTCTCTCTTAAAAATAAATAATATCTTTCTAAATATGGTTCTTCATCAATGCGATCATAAATAATCCTATATCTATTAAAATATTGGAAAATTGTAATAATTCTTTTATGTAACCAATGCATTTTTAATAAAAATATTATTTATATTTTAGAATCAATTTTAATATATAAATATTATTTTAATTAATAACTATTTAAACCAATAAATAAATATACAAATAAAATGAATTATACAACGCAAAATGATTTATTATTAAGTAAATTATTGATGTATTATAAAGATTCTAATAATCTTGAAACAATGTTATCTATTATTAATGGTGATTCTAAAATATCTTTACGAATAGTCGATTGGTTTGCTACAAATTATGCAAAAAAAAATTATACAGTTTATAATAATGAAAATAATGATAGATTTAAGGTTTATAATGACTATAAATTAAAATTAAAAGCTTATTCAAAACGTCGGTTTGATCCTTTTTGTAGATGGGATAGAATAACAATTCCATATAAAGATGAAACATTAATACAAACAACTATCGGTCAATTAAATTTTTTTAAATGGGCATTAGAAAATAATGTTATTAAATTTATAGAAGATAATTATAGTCATATTGAACAAGATATGAATTTAAGAAATAGTACTTCTAAACGCAAAGAATTAGTAAATCTGCAAAGTAAAACTAGAAAAAAACGAGAAGAATTATCAATTTCTGCTACAAAAAGTATTAAAAAAGAAGATGTTGAGATAATTGTAGAATTTAATTAATTTTAATAAATAATTTATTTATATATATAATAATATGGTAAAACCTAATATTACAACAAAATCTTTAAAATTAGAAAAATCAGAAACTATTAAATCTCCAGGTAAAGTAATTAGTTTAGATAGATTAAATTCTTTATATTTAAATAAGCCTATTAAGTTTTGCTTAGAAGCATTTACTAATGTAGAAAAAATAAATGATTTAATAACTATTTTTGAGCAGGAAAATAAAGTAGGATTAGCATCATTAAGAAGTATTTTTAAGGATTTTAATCCTATATTTCAATCTGAGCAATCCGCATTTTTAGAAATTCCAAAAGCTTTATTTCCACAAGCTACACCTAATATTTGTCTTAATACTAAAACTCGTAGACGACCTTATCATACAGAATGGATAAATATGTGTTTTTATTGTGGAACACAAATTCAAAAAGGTCAAGAAACTCAATGTGATCATGTAATTGATATTTTAAATACATATGTATCCCTTAAACCAAATGAAAATTTTTATAGAAATTTTGAAAGAGTCCATAAACAATGTAATAATAAAGCTTCAAATAATAATTTAACAGATATTTGGAATTCTATTGGGAATCCTCAGTTTTTTCCGCCACCTATTCCTGCTAATTATTGTGTTACAACCCTTCTTCCCTCTATTTCTTTAACACCTGAAAACTTTATATTATATAATTCAGCTATTTGTAGATATTATTTATTTGAAAATATTTTACAATATTTACAACCGTGGTCAATCGAAGTTTATACACAACGAAAAGATTCTATTCAAAAAATTTACAGTGAATATAAAACATTTTTACAAACAGCTCAACTTAATTTAAATATTTCTCCACAAATAAGTGCGGCACATATTTTACGTGAAATGCCATTAAAACTTCATGTTAAGAAAAGTGTTAAATTTAAGAAAGATATAGAGAGTAAAAAAAAAACTCTTAAAAAAAAAAAATCTTTAAGTCCTTCTGATTCAGAATCATCTCCGATGCAAGATAGCACTAAGTATTTATATTAAAAATAATTATATTTTTTTAATATAAATATTTCATTTCCACAGTCATATTTATGTTCTTTAATATATAATCCACTTTTTTTAAATAAATTATATATTTCAGATATTTGGAATATATAATAATATCTATCATAAATTTTTCCAAATTTATTCCATGATATTAAATTGTGTCCATACTTATTAAAAGTTCTACGTGTTTTTTTTGGTTGATTAATTGACCAAACAGATAATAAGATTTCTCCATTATCTTTTAATATTCGCTTTAATTCAAGAAGACATAAAATTCTATTGTTTTCATTAAATAAATGATGAAAAGCTGCAATACAAATAATAGCATCACATGATTTATTTTTTAAAGGAATTTTAGTCATTTCACCTAATACTACATTTAAATTTTTTTTTATACAAATTTTTAATAAATTTTCACAATTATCAACTCCAATAAAATTATAATTTTTATTCATCATATTCCTACCATTTCCACAACCAATATCTACAATTGTGCTATTAATTTCTTTATTTTCTATAAAATTTTTAATCCAATTCCATGTATATGTTCTTGTATTACTAAAATGAATAGCTATATTTTCATATACTTCTTTTACATATTTTTGTTCATATTCATTCATTTTACTAAAATAATAATTAATTTAATTAGTTATCAATTTTATTTTTTTTATATTTATTAAATAATTTTGATAATTTCCATATAGGAGTGGGTTTATTTAAGGTCCATTTAGTTAATTCACGACTATAATGTCTACAATCATTAAATCCTAATATATATTTTTTATTTAAAGTTTTTTCAAATTCAATAATTTCATTAAGTGTTTTATTTGTACTTCCCCAATATATATCTATGGTTTCGAATTTATCGCCAGATCTTTCATAATCAATTAGTCTAAATGGATATATCTCTCTATTTTGCCTCATAGGAAATTGTCTATTTAATAATTGTATATATATATAATTAATTGGATTATTTGTATATGTCATAAATGAAATTTGTTCTTCTGATTGTCTAAAATCAAAACGTGCACATTTATTTCCATTTACAAAAGATACGCCAATATGAAGTAAATTATACCTTTCATTAAATTTTTCTAAGTGTAAATAAGTTTTAGTTTTAGGTTTTATTGTAGATGGTAAATTATATATATTAGGTAATTTTGGAATTAAATATGATTCGGTTGTAAAAATTAAAGTTATTAAATAAAAAAAATTCATTAATATTATATATAAATAAAAATTTATTAAAAATATAATTATTAAATATTCATATTAATTTATGGGAAATACTCTAAGTATTAAAAAAATTAGTTTTAAAGATATGCAAGAAATACTTTATAATAAAAATTATTATATTATTAATACATTATCATTAGATAATCAAAGTTGTTTAATTAAAAATACAATAAATCCTAATGATGAGGTTAATATTATTAATAATTTTATGAAAACTAATAAAAATATTAATATTATATTATATGGAATTAATAATAATGATGAAACATTAATTAAAAAGTATGATCAATTAATAAGTTTAGGCTTTAAGAATATATATATATATATTGGTGGATTATTTGAATGGCTTTTATTACAAGATATATATGGTTTTGACCAATTTCCTACTACTTCTATAGTTGCAGATATTTTAAAATATTCTTCAAAAAAAATATTAAATTAATTATTAATATAACTATTAATAGAATTTATTTATTTATTATTAATAAAATTATTAATAGAATTAATCCATTTATTAATTATTTCTGGATTTTCATCACAATCTATACAACCATCAATTAATAATATATTATTATCTTCTAAATTATTTAACCATTCTTCATGATATTTATGACAATTTTCTAAATATTTAATATCAATATTTTCTCCTAATCTATTTCTTTTTATTATTCGTTTATTTGCAATATCTGGTGTTGTTTTAACATAAATATATTTAAATTTTGGTAAATCTTTAATAAATTCATCAAACCACATATTATAAATAGTGTATTCAATTTCTTCAATTATATTTTCATCATATAACATTTTAGCAAAAATCATTCTATCTGTTTCCACAGATCTTTCTGTTATAATTATATCGTATAAATTACTGTCAATAGCATTTTTTAATATTGAGAGTCTTGATATATATGCCATCATCTGAAATGAAAATGCATATTTATTTTGATTATTATAGTAATTTACTAATATATTATCACCATTTTTATCTTTTATATTTTCCCAAATAGCAACTGGTTCTTGTAAAAAACAAATTTTGCAATCATTTTTATATGAATCTTTTAACTCTCTAACTAATCTAGATTTACCTGAACCAATATTTCCGTCAATTGAAAAAATTTTAGGATATTTATTTTTTTTTTCATGTAAATAAATAATTCTATCTTCCATATTATTACTATTAATAAATATATTTATTAATTAATTTTTAAATATATTTATCAGTTTAAAAATTTAATTTATCTTTATTAATTATTATAATCAATATTAAATTAGTTGAATAATATTATACCCACCACGTAGACGAAGCACTAAATGAAGTGTAGATTCTTTTTGAATATTATAATCCGATAGTGTGCGTCCATCTTCAAGTTGTTTTCCCGCGAAAATTAAACGTTGCTGATCTGGTGGAATACCTTCTTTATCTTGAATTTTAGCTTTAACATTGTCAATTGAATCTGAGGCTTCAACATCTAATGTAACAGTTTTTCCTGTAAGTGTTTTAACAAAAATCTGCATGTTTATATATTTATATTATATTATTTTTAAATGATTTCAATTTTATAAATAAAATAATTTAGCAAATTTTTATTATATTATTATTAAATTTTATAAAAAGATTTTTATTTTAAAAACTTATAGTATCATAGTTAATATAATTATATTAGTATAATAACTATAATAAATTGAATATATTTATATATAAATAAAATAAAATCTCTATTTAATATATAATAATGATTAGTCAGTTAGGATTTGGTCCATATCCAGAAGCAGACGGTGGTGCGCCCCCCACTCAAGATCACAGCAATGTACTGAGTGGCGGTAAAAGACGTAAACGTAAATCTAAACGCTGTAAACGCACTAAAGGTCGTAAAATGAGAGGTGGCAATAATGAAGAACACAGCACCAGTGGAGGTGAGACCACTGGACATCACACCAGTGGAGGTGACACCGGCCATACGCTGGACCAAGCAGGTGGTCGTAAAAAACGTAAGAGTCACAAACGTAAGAGTCACAAACGTAAGAG
>Ga0180433_10000862_pt1 | contig 51660 bp, 37 predicted proteins | sample SS_ome_8_FD_132980 | JGI IMG/M metagenome (GOLD analysis project Ga0180433, IMG submission 132980) | Hypersaline lake sediment archaeal communities from the Salton Sea, California, USA - SS_1_D_1 metaG | ecosystem: Environmental > Aquatic > Non-marine Saline and Alkaline > Hypersaline >...
TATAAATAAAGAATTTTGTAATGTATTCCATATTGTCTGAAGATATACATCATTCTCTTTTGACTGTATTTCCCATTGACAGGCAGGGCAATTATCTTCATAATCTATTACTGGTTCATGGTCATGGGCAAAAGCAACAATGGCTACATCCAGACCATAACTGCTGAGCAATATCAATAAAATGAATATTAAAAAATTATCTTTTTTAGTTACTATCATTATAATTTCTTACGATGTATAAAAACAATTGTTCCGGTTATCGTAATCCAATATAAAATAAAAGGTATCCAACAATAAGACCGGCAATAACTTTAACAATAGCATGAAATAAACCTTCCCTTAAAAAACGCAACAGAGAAGCCTTGAGAGGATTTTTATCTTCAGTAAAGGTTATCAGTAAATCCTTGTTAAGTCTGGGAAGAATTCTTTTCATTTGATCCTGGGTAAGGCCAGTTACAATCAGATCGCTTGTTTTATCCTTATCATTAATGGAGATAGTAATTCCATGGGGAAGTTTTGTCTTATCAATAAAGGAATGATAGGAATTATCCTCTTCATTAACTTGTTTCTGCTGAGCTTTTGCCTCAGCTTTGGCAATTTTAACCTTTGCTTTGGCTAACTTTTTCTGTTTCTTTAATTCTTCTTTTATATCTGACATGTTACACTACATAATATGTTATTTTTAAAGTCATAGCAATATAAAAAATTTTAAAATAAATGTAAAGCAGTAATTTTTTCTTAGATTCTAATCTTAACATTGTAAAATTTTCTTAAAAATATATATGGGGTACTCATAGCAAAGCCTGGACCGGAAGTATTTTTCCCGTAATCCAGGCTTTTAAACAACGTATAATACAGACAATTATTCTAAAATAGTCTGATCCCTGCCAAGATCTATTATATTACAAAAAGGAGATCATAATCTGTATTTTAAACTATATAATTCTGACTTTCTTCCTTTGACAAATAAGTTTATATGCTTATTTCATCAGCAGCAGCTTACGTGTAGACACAAAAGTATCTGTTTGTAACTGATATAAATACACTCCGGAGGGAACCTGACGGCCATTAGCATAACAGGCATCCCACCTGACTGTATGTTTACCTGCTTTCTGTTCTCCATTAAATAAGGTGGCCACTTTTTCACCTTTCAGATTAAATATTGTCAGTTTAACTCTGGATAATGAAGGTATTGAATAACTGATCCGGGTAGTTGCATTGAAAGGATTGGGGTGATTCTGGTACAGTCGAAATTTGTTTACGATCTCTGAAGGTGTATCTGGTACATCTGTTCCTTTTTCTCCCAGAGCACCAATATTTACTCCTCCTTCTCCTGCCCCCAAACAGGGAGATCCTGCTTGCAGATAATAATCATAATGCGCCAGATCTTCAAACAACGGATCAGCAGTAACAGAATGAGCACCGGTGGAATATCCCTGAATATGATCTGTACTGTTCTGCCAGAAACAGTTATAATCATGCACAAAATCTGTAAAGGTACAGTTGGTAATCCCGACTCCATGACTAGTATTGTAGGCGAAAATATTATTCTTTATGGTAATATAATCAGAAGTATTAATCCAGCAGCCGCACTGATCATCACTGTTGACAATAGTATTATTCATTATATTGATATTTTCACTCTGCCAGAGATCAATTCCCTTCACCGTATTACTGTCCAGGATACAAAATTCCACCTCGATAGTATTACTGTTGCATATTGATATTCCGGCAGGAACATCTGCTACACCGCTGATCTTATGCTGGTGATGTATATAGTTATTACTGCAGGTACAATTCATACAATTATCATAAAAAACACCAACCACCCCGTTTCTTATTTCAAAGCCGGAAATCTCACAGTCAGTAACGTTTTGAAAAGAGAAACAAAAATGTTCTCCCGGATGCACACCGGCATTGATAATGCTGGCATCACTGCCGTCCTCTTGTCTGGAACCGTATAGTTTGAGATTGTTTACCCGGTCATTTACTATTGCAGAGCTTATCGTATAGGTTCCCGGAGCAACCATAATAGTATCCCCGTCAGTGGCTGCATCAATAGCCTGCTGAATGGTCGGATAATCAGCAGGAACATATATACAGGTTAGATCCGGATAACTGTCTATGGTATACCGGCCAATATTATGGGAAGCCTTGTTCCCTGCTTTACTAAAACTCCCTCCTACCCAAATCTCGCCCGGTCTGGCCACAACCTCAAATACAGCCCCGTTAGTGCCGCTGCCCAAAGAATCCCATTTGCTTCCATTCCACAGTACAATATTATTGCCAGTAAAATCAGGATATCTGGTAGCATAATAACTGGGCCAGTCACCCAGACGAATACTGTCAGGACTGAACTCACCTCCGGCAAAGAGTATTCCGGAAGAATAATCAAGGGCATGAATTTGTGGTTCATCAGCATATCCAAAAAATGCATCACCCTTTAAGGACCAGCCCATCCCACTACTCCACTGATATAAATATGCATACTGCACAAAATATACATCACTATTACTATCCATATATTCCCTGCCCGGTGAAAATTCATCAGAAGTACCAGCATAAATATGGGCCCAGTCTGTAGAGAGAGAAAGCACACACACTGGGTAACTATATTCCCATAATAATATACCACCGTACATTTTATGCCAGGAAGAACCATCCCAATATGCTACTTTATGTGCAGAGTCAGCACCGGCTTTATTAAATCCGCCGCCGACAAATACATCATCTCCTCTGATCAGAATATCATAAACAATTGCCTCTTCCCAGCCGGTACCAATAGGTACCATTACATAATCATCTGAATAAATAACACCATTACCTAAAGAACTCCAGGATTGAGTATCAGTGTTATATACTGCTATATTATTAACCGTAATTGCCCCTGCATGCTGAAAATCTCCTCCGACATATACTTTATTACCAGTCACTGCAATGGCATAGACATCACCGTCCACACCCGAACTCAGAGCGGACCAGCTGGTTCCATCCCACTTTGCTATATGATTGGCAGTGTTGCCACCCGCAGTAGTAAACGACCCTCCTGCATACACATCCCCCAGATGAACAACAATATCCCGGACTCTCCCGTTGACTCCGCTGCCCAACGGACTCCAGGAGGATCCGTCCCACCTGGCTATACGATTAACTGCCACACCTCCTGCATTGGTAAAAGATCCTCCGGCATACACATATCCTCCGTATACTGCCAGACCAGTAACGGATCCGTTCAGTCCCTGGGTACCGAACTGATCATCCCAGTTACTGTTATCCATTCTTTTCGATAATACATCCTCCTGTGAAAATGCTGAATTTACCAGTACTACAAAGAACAGTAAAACAGCAACGCATAATAACACTTTTACTTTCATGATTGCACCCCTTTTTTAAATGGTTTTTAAAAAATTTACTTAACTGTATTATTAATAATAAAATATTAATATAATTGCAATCACTACAATCATTTCATCCTGACCAGATCAAAGCCTTCATCCATATAGAAACTCAGGAAAGTATTGAACCAGGGGCTACCTATTCCATAAACATCCAGTTATAATTAATCAGCTATAATTTGAAAAAGTAATAAATGTATTTTAAAAATAAAAATATAATTTCAAAAAAGAAAGCAATTAATTAAAAAACTTAAAAAATATTATAAAATTTAATAATTTAAGTATTCATAGAGGCTAAAAATTCTTTATTATTCCTGGTGCCGTGCATTTTTTGAAGTAAAAATTCCATGGCTTCAGTCATGGTTAAATCATTTAGGACTTTTCTTAATATCCAGATTCTGTTTAAATCTTTTTTGGTAATCAGAAGCTCCTCTTTTCTGGTTCCGGATCTGTTGATATCTATAGCAGGAAAAATTCTTCTGTCAGATAGTTCTCTGTTTAATTGTATTTCCATATTGCCTGTTCCTTTAAATTCCTCAAAAATAACTTCATCCATTCTGCTTCCGGTATCAATCAACGCCGTAGCAATAATAGTCAGACTGCCGCCTTCTTCAATATTTCGTGCAGCTCCGAAAAAACGTTTCGGCCAATGCAGAGCATTAGAATCCACACCTCCGGAAAGAATCTTACCAGAATGAGGGATAATAACATTTTGTGCTCTTGCAAGTCTGGTAATAGAATCCAGAAGGATTACAACATCATGACCATATTCAACCAGTCTTTTGGATTTCTCAAGTACAATATTGGCGACATGCATATGTCTTTCTGCAGGTTCATCAAAAGTAGAACTGATAACTTCAGCATCAACAGATCTCATCATATCAGTAACTTCTTCTGGCCTTTCGTCTATTAATAAAACGATTAAAGTGGTTTCAGGATGGTTAGTTGTTATTGCATTGGCAATTTTTTGCAGAATAGTTGTTTTACCGGTTCTGGGTTGGGCGACAATTAAACCACGCTGACCCTTGCCAATTGGGGTGAGTAAATCCATTATCCTGGTTGTATAATCTCTTGCTTTAAATTCCAGATTTATTGATTCTTCCGGATAGAGAGGAGTAAGATTATCAAAAAGGATCTTTGATTTAGCTTCTTCCGGATTCTCAAAGTTTACGGCTTCAACTCTTATTAAAGCAAAAAAACGTTCATTTTCTTTCGGGGGCCGAATCCGGCCTGAAACAATATCGCCGGTTCGGAGACTGAATCGTTTGATTTGTGAAGGTGAAACATAAATATCATTCCTGCCGGGAAGATAATTAGTCTCAGGGGATCTGAGAAAACCATATCCATCTGAAATAATATCCAAAACACCTTGTGAAAATTCATTTCCTTCTTTTTCTGTCTGAGCCTCAAGTATCTTGAAGATAAGTTCCTGTTTTCTTAACCCCGAATAACCCGGGACATTAAGATCCTGAGCAATAGATACAAGATCATCGATCTTTAACTTTTTCAATTCAGAAATATTCATAAAAATATTCTCCTTAATCCTATTATTAGATATTAATAAATAAAATAATAATAATTATTTATAAATAAATTTTAAAGAAAATGGTAAAATGATTATTGAATAAAATGGCCTGAAGAGTTGTGATTTAGTTTATGCTTATATGGTACCCTTCATCTTTGAAAATATATAGATACAGAAAAATAATAAAAAAAATGTAATTTGTCAAGTCTTTATTTAATTAATAAAGCTTTTCCAGTTTTAGTTGTATTATTATATTTTAAATGATAAAAATATATACCGCTACTTACATTTTTATTATAATTATCCTTCCCATCCCATAAATATCTATGAATACCGGACCTTATCTTCGATTGACTGTAACTTCTTATTATTTTACCGTTAATATCAAAAATACTAACCGTAATAGGCCCCGGTTCGGGAATTGAATACTTAATTACTGTTTCTGCATTAAAAGGATTGGGATAATTTTGATACAGTATAAACTCCTCTGGTAAAGAAGGATTAAAATCTTCCAAATCTGATATTTCATTTTCATCCATTAAAAAATCAAGAATTAAAACTCCATCCCATCCGTCCGCAACAAAAACATAACCATCAACTAAGCTGACATTAAAAGCACAATCTCCGGTATTAAAAAAGGCTACTTCATAAAGATTGCCCGGATCTGATATATCAATAACCCTGAGGCCGCTTGAACCATCTGCAACAAAAAGAAAATTATTTTTTACAGCAGAGGCATATGCCCATCCTTTTGTATCATAACTTCCAGCCAGATATGGATTCTCAGGATCTACAATATTAATGATCTTAATACCGCTGGATCCATCTGAAATATAAGCATAATTGCCATTAATGGTTACATGTTCGGCTTGTTCTAATCCATCATAGCTTCCAAGTTCATATGGCGCTCTTTTATCAAAAACATCAATTATTCTTAATCCTCCTCTGGTGTCTGCAATATATGCCCTATCCTCAACAACTTTAATATCTTTAGCGATATCAACTGTACGATACCATTTGTATTTATAAGTATAATTATTCCTGTCAATTATACTGAACCCGTTAGTGCCTTCAGCAGTATAAAGATAATCACCGGCAACCTCCACACTCCAGACAACTCCCCAGGTAATGAACCATTTTTCTTCATAGATACTGTCAAGATCAGAAATATCCAGGATTGAAACCCAATTTCTAAAATCTGCAATATATGCATAATTATCCCGGACTGAAATATCTCTCGCGTAATCTCTTGTATCAAATGAATTGACTTTTACTGGATTGGATATATCCGATACGTCAATTATTTGAATTCCTCCTTCTCCATTAGCAACATACGCACGGTTATCTTTTACTACTACATTATAGGCATTATCTGCAGTGGATACTGAACTAATATTAAACGGGTTTGAACGATTATTAACCTTAACAACAGAGAGACCTCCGGAATAGTTTGCCATATAAACATGATTAGAGCAATAATCAACATCAATAGCAAGATAATTGGTATTCGTGGTCCCTTTAACAAGTGGGTTATATGGATCTGAAATATCCACAACGCATAATCCCTCCCAGGCATCAGCAATATAAGCATACTGATCAAACACCACCAGATCAAGTGCTACATCTCTGGTTTCTGTATGTCCTAATTCCACCGGAGAAGCAACATCGGAGACATCAAAAATACGTAAACCATAACCGCCATCTGCAATATATAGAAGACTGTCACAAACAACTAAACCTAAAGAATGATCTTTTGATTTTATTGAACTCAATTTTTTTACAGAGAACGGATTCTGGATATCAATGATCTTTACTCCAGCGCTGTAATCAGCAACATATAACACATTATTATCAATAGCAACATCAACAGCTGAATCAGATATTTTATAATTACCAATCCTGACAGGAACCGAGGGATTTGAAATATCGATAATGATCAATCCATTCTTTCCTGTTGATAAAAATACATGATTATTATATACTGCAACACTGTAGCAGAATCCTTCAAATAAATAGCTCCCTGTTTCTATTGGATTATGTATATCAGAAATATTGATTATTCTTAAACCGTCATTACCATCAGCCACATAAAGATAATCCCCCTTAAGGAATAAATCTTCTCCGGGACTGGGTATTCTTAACCTAGAAAGTATTACTGGATTCTTATGATCTGTATAATCCACAATTTGAATATAACCACCATTTCCATAAAAAACAGTATCATTTCTGCATTTAACAGACCAGCATGGACCTTCAGACCAATATCCAACTAAATCAAAATTTTTACTGTCCCCATTGCTTTCGCTATATTGATTTTTCGAAAAAAAACTATCAATTAATTCATTTCTGTTTACATTCTTATCTGTCAAAGAAGCACGGTTAAAATGGGATTCAGTAATGGACTGAGCTGATGCTATTATTATACTAAATAGTAAAAAAATACATATAAAAAAATATTTAATCTGATAACACATATTAAACTCACTTTGTTAATTAAATTGTTAAACTATTTTATCATAGTAAGTTTTCGTGTATCAGTATAATTACCAATAAGAAAATGAACAAGATATACTCCCGATGCTACCTGTTTACCATTATTATCAATTCCATCCCATCTGACAGTATACTCACCAATGGTCTTCTCTTTATCAACAATGGTTTTAATTTTTTCCCCCATTACATTATATATATCAATCACCACTCTGCCGGGATATCCAACACAATAGTTTATTATTGTATAAGGATTAAAAGGATTTGGTTTTATTTCTTTAATATAAGAATCAGGGTTAACTGTTAAAGGGTGTTCTTCAATAAAAGTGTTATCCAATAAGAAATTCAGTATATATACGCCATTCCATCCATCAGCCACATATACATATTTGTCGTCAATTTCCACACCATAGGCAAAATCCCCGGTATTGAAATATGCAACTTCAATCGGGAGTTGAGGTATAGAGACATCAATAATTTTTAATCCACTGTATCCGTCTGCTAAATAAACAAATTTCCCTTTAACTTCAACATCATAGGTCCAATCCTCTGTATCATAAAATCCAACTTCTTGCGGAGAACCGGGATCTGAAACATCTATTATTCGAAGACCACCGCTGCCATTAGCCAAATATGCATAGTTATTCTGTACTGCAACATTTTCAGTATATCCCTCAGTATCAAGTGATGCAATCATATTTGGTGCGTATTTATTGCTCATATCAAATATTTTCAGTCCACCCTCTCCTTCAGCAACATAGATATAATCTCCCTTAATGGTCAAAGCTTTGGAATAATTTTCAGTTTCAATTTTTGACACTAAAGAAATGGATTTTGGATTGTTAAATTCCAAAACTTTAAGACCTTTTAAACCATTAGCTAAATAAATAAAACCATCTTCAACTTCCACATCCCGGGCATGGTTACTGTAATAATACCCGGCATATTCCGGTAAAGTCGGATCTTCTACATTAACGATTCGTAAATTATCTCTGCCTCCGGCTAAAAATACATAATTATCTTCTTTAATAATATTAAATGCATATCCATATCCCGATATTTGCTGATAACCTGTCTCAAATATATTTCCAGGTTCAGAAACATTGATTATACGAAGTCCTTTTTCTCCATCAGCAATATAGGCATAATCATCTTTTACAACTAAATCATAAGCACAATCCCCGGTATTGAAAAAGGAAATTTTATTAGGATGATAAGGATCTGTAATATTAATTTTAAAGAGTCCGGCACTGTAATCTGCTATATAAGCCATTTTATCACTAACAGCAATATCTAAAGCTAAATTCTTAGTTTTCAATTTACTTACTTTAAAAGGATTGTTTGGATCTGAGATATCTATGATAAACAATCCATCCCACCCGTTAGCAACATAAACATAATCATCTTTAACTTCGATACTTAATGCAAGGTCACCTGTTTTTATGAATCCGGTTTCAACAGGAACAGAAGGATCAGAAATATCAACAATCGATAATCCTTCTCCGCTTAATGCCATATAAAGAATATTTCCTTTAAGAGTAAGATCATAATTAGTGTCATATTTATCCAGCTGAGCTATCTCAAAGGGGGAATCACGATCTGATATATCTAATATATGTAATCCTGTATAAAAGTCTATTACATATGCATAACAGCTGTCAACGACAATATCCATAGGATTTTTAATATCATTATAATAATTTATTTGGATTGGTTTATGCGGATTAGATATATCAACTATAGAAATCCCTTCCTGCTGATTAGTTATGTAAGCATAGTTATCTTTTATGGTAATACGTTTAGTATAAATACCAGTATATAAATGCGAAATTTCAAAAGGTACACGAAGATTTGAAATATCTACTATTCTGAGACCATCATAACCATTTGCAATATACGCATAATGATCCTTGATCGCAATATCCTCTCCCAAACTTGGGAGATGTAGTTTACCTATTCGTACCGGATTATCCATAAAAGTATAATCAACTATTTCAATACTACCTCCATTACCAATAAAGAGTGTATCCCTTATTGTTACAACTGACCAGCAAGGCCCGTCAGCCCAGCGTGCTATTAAATCAATATTCTTTTTATCACCATTATGTAATAGATTAGCTGTGTTCTGGGGTAAATAATAATGCAGCATCTGATCTAATGTTCTTTGTGTATGTCTGACAGAATTACTGTTTTCCTGAATCTGCCCGGTTATTTGGTGTGTAAATATACTTAATAAAAGTAATATAAGTACTTTAATAATCTCTTTAAATGTTGGTATTTTCATAAAAGAATCCTAAAAATTATTAAAATATTTATACTTTTTCTATAAAAACACCTTTCAGAGCCTGAAAAGAACTGAAAAACAACAGAAATAACAAGCACGTAAATGCAAAAAAAACAAATTTTTAATAAAGATTACATAATCAAACATAATTCTACTGTTATAAATTAAATTAAAATTTAGTAAATGTCAAGTCTTTTATTAAATTTTTGTAAAAAAGGGCTGTCTTTCAACAGCCCTTTAACCAAAAGAGGAGGAGAACATTTGCTAATACATTGAATAACTTAACATTTTATTTGTTACATTAATCGTACCTTTATAAAATATACTTTTTTGTTTATCATTTTTCCTGATCAAATATCCAATTGTTGTTACAGATTTGTAGTCTTGGTTAAAATGGGTCAAAAGATTTCCATATATATCTCTATATTCAAAATGAAATGAGGTAATCCCCCTGATTAATGGATCCCCATTATACCATATTGTTTCATATTCATATTTATAATCAACAATTTCATTGTCAAATGTAAGAATGGATAAATAATCAGATTCAGCCTTAACGATACGATCCATGTGTGCTAAATCCATTTCAATAGAAGGAAAAATACAACTACCCTTCTTGGTATCTATATAATAATCGATAGTATCATTATTATCAATACTTTTATTCCCAAGCCACACAAACAGGCCAATACATAAAAGTATAATCAGTCCAATAAAATCTATTTTCCAGAGTTTTGATAGTCTCATAATTTCTTCTTATACCCCATTTAAGATTCTATTTGTAGTATTAGCAATTATTATACCAAATCATAATAAATAATATTTATAATATTATGACTTGTTAAAATAATACATAAAGCATTGTTTATAAAAGAATTGTAAAATCAAATTTTTTTTATGTCGGAACAATTTGCAATTATAAAGGAATTTCAAAATGGTAGATATCCAATTATAAGGGCGGGAACAAGCCAGATAGACAAAATAAGAAAGAAAAAAGGTTGTCTATATGTTTTATCATTCAGATTATAGACAACCTTTAATGATGATTTTTTTACTAACAAAATCTATTTCATTCTAACAAAAGCATGATATTTTCTGTTATATAATTTCAGATGAAAAATTGCAACTTCCTTATCCACCTCATCCACAGCATTACGAAAATCAGAAACTGATGTAATTTTTTTATCTTCAACTCTTGTTATCAGCGACCAGCGTTGTATATTCGCATCAGCGGCAGGACTGGATGGTTCAACATTCACCACAATAACACCTTCTTCATGTTTATATTCATCTATTCTGTTTCTTATTTCGTCAGTCAAATTATGCAGCTCAAGGCCTAAATCAGTAATTTTATCATCGTTACTGGTTCTGACCTGATTTTCTTCAGGTTCTTTAGTACCAAGTGTAACCCTTATCTTCATCTTCTTCAATTCACCATTTGAAGTTTCTCTTAGTACGGTAAACGTAACAACATCACCAGGATTCTGCATAGCTATGTAATTCTGCACTTCATTTCCCTGATTAATCTCTTTATCATCAATTTTTAAAATTAAGTCAAGTGACTGCAGACCTGCTTTTTCTGCCGGACTATCCTCCATAATTTGATCAATATATACACCTGAAATATGATCTAAATTATACCGCTGCGCAACTGCCTCGTTAACCGGCATCATGCCAATACCTACATAGGGCCGAATTACACGTCCTTTTTCTATAAGATCTTTCATTATTTTTTTAGCCAGATTAATTGGTATGGCAAATCCATATCCGGCATAATATCCGGTTCCGCTCGCAATAGCTGTATTAATACCGATCACTTCTCCTTTGATATTAACTAATGCTCCGCCGCTATTGCCCCTGTTAATCGCCGCATCAGTCTGGATGAAATTCTCAATTGCGTAGGAACCACCACGCTCCTCTGAATTAGAATCTCGAATAATATTAATATCCCTTCCCTTAGCACTAACGATACCTGCTGTAACAGTAGAGGTTAATTCAAGGGGATTACCAATAGCGAGTACCCAATCACCTATTTCCACTAAATCTGAATTGCCAAGTGGAGCATAGGGCAGATCACTAGCATCAATTTTAACAACCGCAACTTCTGTCAGTGGATCACTGCCTACAATTTCTGCCTCGAAAGAACGATTATCATACAAAGTAATCTTAATATCATCTGCATTTCTTATCACATGATGGTTGGTTAAAACATAGCCGTCTTCACTTATCAGTATGCCAGATCCAAGACCATGAAGTTCCTGAGGACCAGGATTTCTATATTCAAAATTACGTCCAAAAAGATCTTTTAGTATAGGACCCCATAGATCATCACCTCCTGATTGTTCAATAACTTTAGTTGTAGCTATACTTACCACAGTTGGCAGCATTCTTTTAGCAACAGCAGTAAAATCATTCCCTTCCATCTGCATATTAGCATTATTATTGGCTGGAGACGTATGATATGAATTACTACTTCCTGATATTGATTCAGCCTCAGTATCTGTAGCAAATCCCTCTGGAGTTAAATCAAAATTGGAAGTGAGCAAAACTCCGATAATGATTCCTATAAATATTAATCCAGCAACCGTTATTATTTTAAATCGTCTTGTAACCATTTTTAATCCTCCCTATCCTACTGATTCTCCAGTAGTTACTATTCTAAATTCTTTATCAATTACATTTAATACGCCCTAATGCTAAAAAAAGTTCCTCTGTTTCAATTAATTTTTAAATTATATTCAACAATCACAGGATCTGAAAGATCACTCTCATTTCCTGTATCAGATATTAACTTCCCATATCCCTCTACTGCTGAAACAGAATAATAATATTTACCGGAATTGGTTACTGTTTTATCAACATAATTATTCAATTTTGTCCTGGCAATTCTGTATTCCGGTCCTGATATCGAATCAGGTAAACTGCTTCTGTATACTATATAATACGATGCATTATTTACTTTATTCCACCGTAACCGAATGCCATTACTATGCGAAGAGGCGGCAACTGCTTTTGGTTGCTTTATCCACTCGATTTTAAAAAGCTTACACTGTATCTGCCATTGTGTTTTACCTTTGTCTGACATTAAATTACTACGAGAATATAAAATCAGGGCATTACTGGAATCTATAGATAAAAAATATGGATTTATCACTATATTATTCCCCTGTATACATTGGGTTTCAACCTCCCATGTTTTTCCCAGATCATAACTTTTCATCATGCTTATTCCTTCCGGTGTCTGATCTTCATAAAGACAGATAAGATTCCCATTATCTGAAAGTAGTGGACTCACAGCTTTACCATATATATTTGTACGTTCAGGTTTAGTCCAGGTTCTTCCTGTATCATCAGAAAAGGTAGAATATATATATCCGTTTTCATGTTCAAGCAGACAATTAAGAAAGCCGTTCTTAAGATTGATAACAACCGGAATGGAGAACTGATCACTATTTAAATCAGATGTTATGTTGAAAACTTTTTCCCAGGTTCTGCCCTTATCAGGTGAAAAAAGCAATAAATTGCATTCCTGTTTCTCCTTATCTTTAGCTTTAACAGGAAGAAATAACCTCGATTTTCCCATCTGGACTATACCGGATGTTATTGTTAATTCATTATATTCAGACACTGCAATCATTCTGGGGACTGTAAATGTTTTACCGTAATCATATGAACGAACGAGATAGAAACTGCCATAAGAATTTAAATTATCCGACATTTCATTAAAAACTAAAATGAGACTCTGATCAGAAAGTTTAGTTACAAAAGGATTTCTTATTTCTTCCTTATTTTTAAAAACGTTCTCAGGTTTACTCCAGGAAAAGCCTTTATTAGTAGATTCCTGATACAGAAAACTTTTTTCGGAATCTGCTGAATCATTATAAAAAACCATCAGCCTTCCTGAATCAAATGCAGTTCCGGTAATATTTATTACAGGTTGTTCTGATTTTTTTATTGTTATATCGTGTTTCTGACCAGAAAAATAATTCTCAACCTTTGAACAATGAAACATTATTAAAGCAGATAATAAAAATATCAACACACCTTTATACATATTCTCTCCCCTTTAATTATAAATAACATTAAATAATAATGAATTAATTCTGATTAAACATTTTCGCTGCTTCCACTACATATAAACTTATGAAGAATATTAAAAAACCCACAATCAAAGCAATGATCATTATGATACCAACTAATGTAATCATATCTTTTTTAAGAGTATCGCTTTTTCTTTTCTTCAGATTCTGAATAACAGTATCATAAAAAATTTTACCGGTAAATATTATAAAAAGAGCTATACCAACAGTTACACGTAAAAAATTTACCGGGGTTTGGGATGCATATTGTATTGGCAATAAAAGCCATATAATTACACCCCATTTGAATAGCTCAAAAAAAATCTCACCTGCCTTTTTTATAGAAAAATGTTTTTTATTCATACCTTGAAATGTTCAGTAAACATAACCTTATTATTCTACTCCTTGAGCCAGAATGCATCTTTAATATGATGTAAAACTTTATTTGATCCGGTTACCGTAATAACATCAAAACGACAATCAACATCATAAATCTCTTTTGAATATAAATAACCTTTTGCAACTTGTCCGATTTGATACTGTTTTTTTGATCCAACTCTGTCCTCAGGTTCCCCAAAGCCTCCTTTCATAGTTGTCTTTACTTCTACAAAAACAATCTCCCCTTGTTTCTTTGCAATTATATCAATTTCACCTCTTCTGAAACGAAAATTTCTCTCTAAAATTTCATATCCCTTTTTTAACAGAAACCGAACAGCCGTATCCTCGCCCATTTTACCGATCTTTTGTTTATATCCCTTTTGCACCTACATTCCATCCTTTAATGGTAAATGATGTACGGTGTATATCACACCTCCCGTATTGTTTTACTGCATCAACATGTTCTTTAGTACCATATCCCTTGTTAGAGGCAAAATTATATTCAGGAAATTTCCTGTGATATTCAATCATTATTCTGTCTCTGGTTACTTTTGCTATTATAGAAGCAGATGCAATAGAAAAACAACATCTATCTCCACCTTTAATTCCTGTTTGTTTATAAAAATTCTCCGGTAATGTCAATCCGTCTATTAAAAGATGCTCAGGATATTTGTTTAATTTACTGATTGCAATCCGCATTGCCTTTAATGTAGCTTGATATATATTTATGCGGTCAATTTCCTTTTCATCAACAATGCCTGTCTGAACCGAGACTGCTTTTTCGGTTATTTGATTATACAGTTGTTCTCTCTGTTTTGAAGATAATTTTTTTGAATCATTTATTCCTGATATATATATATCAGGTGGAAAAATTACAGCAGCTGCAACTACAGGTCCCGCTAATGGTCCTCTTCCCGCTTCATCAATACCAGCAACATACAATAACCCCTGATCCCAATAGTATCTCTCATATTGTAATAAATCCCGGATCCGTCTCTCTTCCTCATTGATAAACATACTGCCTTTCATATTTATATTCCGTTAACAACAAAAATAATACAATATTAAATAATTTATGTGATATATCGATAAATAAAAATTTTGAAATACCTGTGATTAATTCTATATCTCAATATCAGCCCTGAAGTTCATGAATATGATTATCACGTTTATTTTTTCATATTCTTCAACTTATTAACTAAATTATTTTCTTTTTGGGAAGGTAATGCTTTATTATTTTCTGTAATTCTGCAGATTAAAATATCTCTGCCGTTTTTTTCCAGATGACTGATTGTTACTTCATATGGTTCAAGAATAGAAAGTAATTTTGGAAACAGCTCATATTCCAAAGGATAAGATATACAGATCAGTGTGGCTACCGGAATCAGCTTACCATTTTTGGAAGGAATATTGGTTACATCAGACAATACGACAATATTTTCCTTATATTTATTCTGAATTGTAAGCATTTTATGGGCAAGTTTTATATGTGATATTAACTCAATTTCATTAGCACTTACCCTGAAAAAATCTTCAATACTGTAATATAATTCACGAAGGAGTGTTTTATTGATATCACTTAATCTTTTCCTGATTGTTTTAAGTTTAGTAACATCAATAGTTCTCATTCCCTGATCAAAATCTCTGTAATCTCCAATAGCTGCAGTTATTTTTTCATTGATAATTTTATAGATAGTTTCAATATTATCAAAATCAGTAGTAGAAACCCTTAAATCTATAATGAATACTGAAGTTTCTCCGTATGATTTGGGTGGTTTTACAGATAGAATATTAAAAGATTCTAAAGTGCTTAATCGGTCTAATGTAGTATTTACTACTTTTTTCCTCGATTCTTTAACAGATTTAAAAACAATAATCACTTTAAAATCAATAAATAAATCAGTTGTATTGCACACTGCATGATACACCTGTGGTTTATCTGTCGCTTGAGTTTCTTTAATTAAAAGAGGGATAATTGCCCGGGCATACTGTTCAAATCCGCCAATAGATTTTATCCACTGAGCCCGATCTCTTCTTTTGTTCAACACCATTTTATCAAAACTTTTTTCAAGTTTTTTCTTTTCCTGCTCAGTCAAAGGTTGTCCAGAAGAATTTACAAATTCGATACGGTAAATAGATACACCATCATCAGTTGTAAATTCACGATTATGTTTTAACTGAAAATTCGGATTGGTAAGTTCGATAGTTTTAAGACAATCTTCAAGATATAACATCTGAGCAGGACCTGCAACAGTAACCCCGGTAAAAACACCCTCTGTTTCTGTCTCAAAATTTGATATCTTCAGATGTATAGTATTGCCGGTTTTTCTGACTTTTTTATAAAAATTATAATTTGTTATAATTTGATCAGCGATATCTTCTACTTTTCTGTTTTCAATATAATCCCGCGAGCGGGCAGCAAAAAATTTAACAGCTTCACCATTTAAACCAATAATATTAATTAAATCTTTTTCTTTATATATTTTTTCAATATGTTCTATAACCTGACTGTAAATTTCCAATTTCTTTATTTCTTCACTGAGTAGATAAGTTTTTGCCTGGGTTCCAATTGCCGCGCGATTAATTTTTGATAAAATTATTTTACTCTGCTGAGCGATTTCTTCATGTTCTTTTTTAGTTTTGGTAAGTATACCTATTAAAATAATACCCAGATTCACCGAATTCCACTTCATCAGGAATCCTTTGGTAAAATAAATATTCCAACCCATTTCATGGATTATTCCGGAACAAGTATCATAGAATCCCGGCCAATCCACACCTAAAATGCCAAATGTTGTAACACATTCAGGTCCTGATCCGTTACATGCTTCTGATGTTACTGTTAATATCTTCTTATCTTTGCCTTTTTTCCAATCATCAAGTAATTTAATTACCATTGCCCGTTGAGCTGCGACAGGAAAATATTGCTGTGCATCATTAATAAAATCAAGATAATGAGTAATTTTATCCTGGGATAATTTTAAAGAGTATTTCTCAAGTTCTTTTTGGATGTTTTTAATATACTGATCCATTATTTTAAATATAAAGAATTTATTTTAAAACTCAAATCTTTTTTGAATGAAAAATATTGCTTATAATGTAATAAATTCAAACAATTGAACAAAATAATATTTACCAATCCAAATTTTTACTGAATAACCTTGAACTTATTAGGTTTATTCTTTACATTATTGTAAGTATTACTAATAGTAATGCGATATTAATATATGAAAGACGAATGGAAAAAAATCGAAAATTTACTACCTGCAGTGAAACGACCAGGGCGGTATATTGGAAATGAAATAAACATTATCCGGAAAAAAAATGATAAATCAGTTAAAGTCAGATTTGTTTTAGCTTTTCCTGATGTTTATGAACTCGGTATTTCTAATACCGGATTACAAATTCTCTATCATATCCTCAATAAAAAAAAATGGATCAGTGCTGAACGTGTTTATTCACCCTGGATAGATATGGAAGCAGAATTACGAAAAAACAATATACCTCTTTATTCTATGGAAACAAAGAGTCCGGTTAAGGATTGTGATATTCTGGGTATAACACTCCAATATGAATTGCACTTTACGAATATCATCAATATGCTTGATCTTGCACATATCCCGATCTGGCAAAAGCAAAGAAATGATGAATCACCTCTCATTATTGCCGGAGGACCCTGCTCCTACAATCCAGAACCTTTAAGTGATTTTCTGGATTGTGTGGTACTCGGGGATGGAGAAAAAGTGGTGACCGAGATTGCAGAGGCAATAAAAAAAGCAAAAAATAAAAAACTGTCCCGTCAGGATACTTTAAAAATTCTCTCAGAAATAGAGGGAATATATATTCCCTCTTTATATACAATTAATTATAATCACAACAACAATGAATACATTCAACCAATCAATAAAAACATCCCCGAAACCATTAAAGGCCGGACTGAACCTCAACTATCCCATAATTCCTTCCCGGATAAGCCACTGGTTCCATTGATAAAAGTGCCTCAGGACAGATATTCAATTGAAATAATGCGGGGATGCACAAATGGATGCCGATTCTGCAATGCCGGTATGATATATCGTCCTGTAAGAGAACGTTCTGTTAATGACATTGTAAGATCAGTAAATAATGCAGTAAATAACACAGGATATAGTGAAATATCACTGAGTTCACTTTCTACTCTGGATTATTTATATATTTCGGAACTCTTAACAAATCTGCAGCATTCTTTAAAAAATAAGCATATGTCCCTGTCTTTACCTTCCCTAAGGGCAGACTCCTTAACAGAATCAATTGTAAAATTATGTACTAATTTCAGAATGGACCGTTTAACAATTGCTCCGGAAGCCGGAACCCAACGCTTGCGGGATGTAATTAATAAGGATCTTACTGATGAACAGATTTTACAGGCAATAGAAACAGTTTTTAAAAATGGATGGACACGAGTGAAACTCTATTTTATCATTGGTCTTCCAACTGAGACCCATGATGATATACGCGGTATTGTAGAGTTAACTGATAAAATAATACATATTGCAAATCGGTTTAAAAGAAAAACTATCCATATTGCTATATCTCCTTTTTCTCCCAAACCCTGGACACCATTTCAATGGGAAAAGTGGGACGGGAGCGATTCTTTAAAAGAAAAAATCCATTATCTTACAAAAGAAATAAATCATCCCAAAGTAAAAATGAGCTGGCGGGACACAGATGTCTCCAAACTTGAAACTATCCTCAGCAGAGGTAACAGAAAATTATCCAAAGTAATATTTGATGCCTGGGAGTATGGAGCAAAATTCGACAGCTGGACAGATCAATTCAGCTTTGATAAATGGGTAGATGCTTTTAAAAATAATCAGATAACAATGAATGATTATTTGACTGAAAAGCCGATTGATACTGTTTTGCCCTGGGACCATCTTAATAAAGGTGTGTCAAAATCATTTTTATTAAGAGAAAGAGAAAAAGCATTTAAAGTCAAAAAAACAACTGATTGCAGAGAATCTGACTGTAACAAATGCGGTCTTATGAATAATCCTGTCTGTAAAAAAATTATATCAAAAGAAGATAATTACTATAAAAAACCTGTCACAATAAACATTTCTTTTGATGAGACAAGTAAATCAGTCCAGCAGAATAATGCTGAAATAATTGCTGTAAGAATAGCTTATTCTAAAAATTCAGCAATTCGATTTATTTCACATCTTGAAACCATGAGAATGTTTCAGCTCGGTTTTCACAGGGCCAACCTAGATCTGGCCTATTCTCAGGGTTTTCATCCCAGACCTAAAATTTCTTCCGGTCCTCCTCTGCCTCTCGGTCTCTGTAGTGATAAAGAATATCTTGACATACAACTAATCAATCATTATCCCCGTGATTTTAACCAAAAATTAAATCAGGTGCTTCCTGATGGATTAACTATTTTACAATCAAAAATAATATCAAAAAAAACACCTTCTTTAGCTAGTACAATATCTCTTGCTTCATACTGCGTTACATCTGATTATCAGATTAACTGGAAAAATGTACAAAATAATATTTCCGAAATCTTAAAAAGTAACACCTTAAAAGTAACAAGAATAAAAAAAAGCATTAAGCAAACCATTGATATCCGGGTTTATATAGATAAAGTGTATATAAATAATGAAACACTATATTTATATTTAAAATATATATCACAAAAAACTGCCAGAATCGACGAAGTATTACAACATATTATTCACAACTATCCGGAACGCAAAGGACTGTTACATATTAAACGTACAGGTCTTTATATTACTGCAGGAGGAAAATGTATAACTCCTATGGAAGCTCAGAAGAAAGGACATTAAATATGAAGAAAGAAATAATTATCAATGCTTCAATAGATGAAACCAGAATCGCAATTCTGGAAGATAATCAATTAACCGAACTTTACATCGAAAGACCAGATACTAAAAGAATGGTAGGAAATATCTATCTGGGAAAAATAGAAAATGTAGTGGATGCAATTCAGGCTGCTTTTGTAAATATTGGATTAAAACAAAATGGTTTTCTTCCTTTTGCTGAAATAGGAAAAGAATATTTTGCTTTAACAGAAAAATTCAATTCTATTAAAAATATACCTACAAAGAAAACACAATCTCATAAACCAGCAATAAAATTAAAACAAGGACAAAATATTCTGGTCCAGGTTACAAAAGAACCCATCTCAAGTAAAGGCACAAGATTAACCTCTTCAATATCCTTGCCCGGACGGTATCTTGTACTCATTCCCAACGAAAACCATATTGGAATATCCAGAAAAATTAAAAATAAAAAAGAAAGACAGCGGTTAAGAAGAATATGTAAAGCTTTGAGACCAAAAAATTTTGGGCTGATTATCAGAACTGTAGCTACTGGTAAAGATATTCAACCTATTAAATCAGACCTGGAAAGCTTACTGAGAACCTGGGATAAAATCATAAAAAAAGCCAATGATGCCACTCCCCCCGAATTAATTCATAAAGAAATGGGGATCACCTCCAGTCTTATCAGAGATCTTTTTTCTCCGGATATAAACAGGGTTATTGTTGATTCCAGAAAACTGTACAGAGAGATCAAGAAATATCTTAAAGAAGTTTCTCCTAAATTATTAGAAAGACTGGAGCTTTATAAAGAAAGAAAACCTATATTCGATTCTTTACCTTTTCAATCTTATTCTATAGAAGACGCAATCGAAAAAAGCCTCTCCAGAAAAATAAGAATTAAAGGCGGGGGTTATATTATTTTTGATCAAACAGAAGCTATGGTAGTTATTGATGTAAATAGCGGCAGTTCTGTTAAAGGAAAGGATCAGGAAAAGAATGCTCTGAAAACCAATATTGAAGCAGCAAAAGAAATTACTCATCAACTCAGATTAAGAGATCTCGGGGGTATAATCGTTATAGATTTTATTGACATGGTACAGAAAAAAAACAGGGATAAAGTGGTTACCACTCTTAAGAACGAGCTTAAAAAAGAGAGAGCAGCTTTTGATATTCTGCCAATGAGTGATTTTGGTGTGGTTGAATTAACCAGAGAACGGGTCCGTCCCAGCCTTTTATATCAATACAGTGAACCATGCCCCAGATGTAATGGAATAGGAAGGGTCTCAGCAAAAAGCACTATTCTGACAAGAATAGAAAGAACTATTCAAAAAATAAAATATAAAAAAGGACAACGCCGTTTAGTATTAAAAATTCATCCTGATATGGCTGAATATCTTACCAGAGGATTAAATAACCATAAGGCACGTTTGATGAGAAAATATTTCATAAATCTGAAAATAATTCCAACCTTAGAAATGGAAGATAAAGAATTCGAATTAATTCCTAAAAAAGATTACAAAAAAAAGAAATGAATACACGACTGATTTCAATAATTATTCTTCTTATAATAATTAGTATGCTCTGCATGTATACAGGGATAACTCATCCCTGGTTGAATATTAAAGAATGTCTGGAGCATCCTGAAAAATATGATGGAAAACTGATTACTGAATACTGGGAACCACAGATTGGTACAATTTACTCAGATGGTTTTCAGCTTAAGCAGCTTCATGCTCCTTCTATCAGAGTAATTTGTGATACGTCCGGCTTGAAAACAGGAAAGTATGTTGGTATGAAAGCTTATTTTAAAAAACAAGGGTATCTGGTTGCTGAAAAAGCGATTGTCGCGGATAAAAGAGAATACAAGATATGGATTTCTGTTATTCCGGTGCTTATAATTCTGGTTTTGTTTATTCGCTGTTATAATTTTAATATTAAGAAATTTCAGTTTGAATTAAGGAATAATAATGCCTGATCTGGTCACTCATGTAGCATTTACCCATCTTGTAAAACGTCCTTTCGAATTAAAAGGAAATGATAAAAATATATTCTCTTTCCGGGTCATTCTTTACCTCGGAGCTATTCTTCCTGATATTACCACTCGTCCGTGGTATATTATTTTCCCTGTGACAAAATCCTGGACTGCCAGCCTCCATACTCCCATTGGTGCACTATTAGTCTGTGCCTTACTGAGTTTTTTCTTTGATCAGGCTATTCAAAAAAAGGTGTTTGTATATTTATCACTCGGAGTAATTCTTCACTTTTTTCTGGATACTTTTCAGCATCATATTATCGGTACTAATTATTGGCTTTTTCCTTTTTCCTGGCAGCATGTAGGGTATGGTCTCTTCAGTCCGGGGGATATCATCCCCCTTATACCGATATGGATCTTCATTATTCTGATCATGGAAATTGCCATCTATTTATTGAAAAATAACAAAGGAGAAAAGTAACTATGGCACTGTATTTAGTAAGACACGGCAGATATGTATCTTCAGATCAGGATCCTGAAAAAAGACTATCTACATATGGAAAAAAAGAGATCAAAGACGTTGCTGATCAAATTAATAAATATCATCCTGCTGTTGACTGTATAAAACACAGCGGGAAAAAAAGAGCTATGCAGACTGCTCAAATCCTAGCAACTGAATTAAAGGGAGATATTACAATTCAGGAGATTGACGGTATCAGCCCTAATGATGATGTTATTCGTTTCGCTGACAGGATCAGCAACGACAAAAATGAAATGCTGGTTGGCCACCTCCCTTTTCTGGAAAGATTGATTTCATATCTTATCACTGGTTCCCCGGATAAAAAAGTGCTGGATTTCTCCAATGGAACCACTGTTTGTCTCGATCTTGAATTTAAGGACTGGGTGATCAAATGGGCAGTTTTACCCGGGAAGAAATAAAATGTATATTTTAGGACTATCTTGTTTTTATCATGACAGTGCAGCCTGTCTTTTAGGTAACGGAAATATTATTGCAGCAGCGCAGGAGGAAAGATTCACCAGAACTAAACATGATTTCGGTTTTCCTACAAATGCAATTTACTACTGCCTCAAAGAAGCTGAGATACATATAAATGATGTAGATTGTATTGTATTCTATGATAAACCATTTATTAAATTCGAACGTATTCTTGAAACCTATCTTATGTATGCTCCACGGGGAACCTTATCTTTTCTTAAAGCAATACCTCTCTGGATAAGAAAGAAATTATGGGTTCCTGATATTATTTCAAAAAAGCTCGGATATAATGGAAAAATACTTTTCACTGAGCATCATGAGTCACATGCTGCTTCAGCATATTTCCCTTCTCCTTTTACCCAGGCTGCTTTTCTTACCATTGACGGAGTAGGAGAATGGTCAACTACCAGTTATGGTATCGGAGAAGATAATCATATAGAATTAATGGCAGAACTGCATTTTCCCCATTCCCTGGGTCTTTTATATTCAGCTGCTACCTATTTTACGGGATTTAAAGTCAATTCTGGAGAATATAAATTAATGGGATTAGCTCCTTATGGCAAACCTGAATATGTAAATAAAATTTTTGATCAGCTTATAGATTTACAAGAGGACGGATCTTTTACTATGAATATGGAATATTTTGATTACTGTGCAGGTTTAAGAATGACCAATAATCGGTTTGCTCAATTGTTTGACGGACCCCCCAGAAAACCAGAATCTGAGATTACACAGCGTGAAATGGATATAGCCTGCTCCATTCAGAAAGTTACAGAAGAAGTAATTCTGCGTATGGCTCGGCATGTAAAACACTGTACAGGCAAAAAAAATTTATGTATGGCCGGCGGAGTAGCTCTTAATTGTGTAGCTAACGGAAAGCTTCTGCGTTCAGATTTATTTGAAAATATATGGATACAGCCGGCTGCAGGAGATGCCGGAGGGGCTTTAGGTGCATCTTTACTTATATATCATCACTACTATTCTCAGCCCCTGCCGAATAAAAATGGGAATGACCTGCAAAAAGGTTCATATTTAGGACCATCATACAGTAATAATGAAATAAAAAATTTTTTAGATGATCATCAATGTACTTATTATTATAAAAATAGAAAAATGTTACTGGATATTGTTTCAGATTTAATTTCTGAAGAAAAAGTGATCGGATGGTTTCAGGGACGGATGGAATTTGGTCCCCGTGCTCTGGGAAACCGTTCTATCCTGGGCGACGCCCGTTCACCAAAAATGCAGGAAAAGATTAATCGGAAAATTAAATTCAGAGAAAGTTTCAGACCTTTTGCACCTGCTGTTCTAAAGGAAAAAATTGCACAATACTTTGAAATTGACCGGGAAAGCCCTTATATGCTTCTGGTAACAGATATAAAAAAAGAAAAACAACGGAAAATAAAAAATGAAGAAAAAAATTTGAAGGGTATGGATAAATTAAAAATTGTCCGTTCTGATATTCCGGCAGTAACTCATGTAGATTTTTCATCACGTCTTCAAAGTGTATCAAAAAAGGATAATCCCCTCTTTTATAGTCTAATATATCGTTTTTATGAGAAAACAGGGTGTCCGGTAATTATAAATACTTCCTTCAATGTAAGAGGAGAACCTATTGTCCAATCACCTGAGGATGCTTATAAATGTTTTATGAGAACAGATATGGACACATTGGTAATGGGTAATTATATCCTCTATAAAAAGGAACAACCTGTATGTAACTATAAAAATTATTGTGAGAATAATAAATGAGCTGGATTAAAGAAGTCAGAACAGGTATACAGGAGCTTGACCTTTCTGTAAAAAACCTTAAAAAATTTGGTATTTTTGTTGGTGGCATATTTGCACTTATTGTTGTTTTGATGTGGTTTTATGATTATCCTCAAACACTTCAGATCATATTAAGCGGATTCAGTGTATATTTACTGATCTCCGCATTGCTCTATCCAAATCTCTTGAAATATGTCTATAAATTCTGGATGAGTTTTGCATTAGTAATAGGTGGGCTAATTTCACGTTTAATTCTTATAGCTCTTTTTTTTCTGGTAATAACACCTATCGGAATAATACTTAAATTATCAGGGAAAAAAATGCTGGATATTAAGCAAAACGAAGAAAAAAAAACATACTGGATCACAAAAAAAACAAAAAAAATTAATTATGAAAAAATGTATTAGGAGAACTTTTAATGTCTAAGATCAGAATTATAGTTGAATTCTTTGAATTCCTCAAACATAATAAAAAATGGTGGCTTCTCCCCATTATTGTTATGCTTTTATTACTTGGTATTTTAATTGTCTTTACACAGAACAGCGTCGTTGCACCGTTCATCTATACACTCTTTTAAATTATTGCTTATAAAGAAGAAGGTGAGTATGCAGGTAAAAATTTTACAAATTTTAAAGAAAACCATTTTCCGGATTCTCCTCGTCTTTATCTCTCTTTTTATTTTTGTTATTTTAGCTGAATTAACTGTACGTATTCTTAGTAACATTCAACCTCCTTTGAAAATCAAAGATAGAGAAATTGGAGAAAAATATATCCCCAATTACTCCAAAAAGATTTTTATCAAGGAGAGTCAGCAATATGTCACATTAAAATTTAATAAAGATGGTTTCAGGGGAAGAAATCGATCCTATAAAAAACCACAAAATACATGCCGCATAGCAATTCTGGGAGATTCCCAGGTTGCCGCTATAGCAACAAAGACAGAAGAAACCCTGGTATATCAGCTTGAACAAAAACTAAATCAACAGCATCCTGATATTACCTGGCAGGTTTTTAATTTTGGAATAACTGCCGCAAGTACTGCACAGGAATTAGTCTTATTCAGAAAACTGGTCACTAAATATAACCCTGATATTGTAATGTGTGCTTATTATATAGGAAATGATTTTTCTGATAACTATGATAAGTTAAGTACATATCCCCGTATATATATGGATATGGATCAAAAGGGAGATTTATATGTAAAACCTTTTTTCAAGGTTCGAAAAAAAATTTCTATCTGGTTAAACCGGTACAGCAGATTTTATGTTTGGCAGAAACATACAACCAATATTCTTGCAGACAAATTAAAAAAATCAGACACATTTTATAAAGTCAGAGAAGGTAAATTGATTTTTATGAACCAGGAATCTGAGAAACTTAATTATGCCTGGAAATTGAATGAAAAAATAATTCACACCTTTCACAAAGAAGTTCTGCAGGAAACAGATTACTTTTTATTCGTAGTAATTCCCAATTCTCATCAATTATATCACGACAGATGGGAATCATTTGTGGTGAAAGATCCGGACGCCCGGCCCTATCTTAATGCAGATTATCCGGATCAGAAGTTATCTGAAATCCTGAAAAAAAAGAATATAGATTCAGTTTTTTTACGGAGGAGACTGGAATATTATATTGATAATAGGCCTCATTATGAACCTGATGCTCAGGTATTATATAACGGAACAGGACATCTTAATGAAAAAGGGCAAAAAATTGCAGCCGAAACCATCTATAAGTATTTATTAGATAATGGAACAATCATCCATTTTATAGATATCTATAAACATAACACCTGAGCATCCTGAACGTTTCTTATATTTAAGTAATTTAATAAACAAATCAAAATAAAAAATTAAGGAAATCAAAAGATGAAAGTAATGAATTACCTTTTTTTGCTGTTAATAATGACAATTTCTTCGATTTCGTACACCCAGCAAATGCCCTGTGATCAGGAACATTCATGTGGTATTACCTACCGAAGCAAGGGAAATCCCTATTACTGGAAAAATAATCCTCCCTATACAGATTACTGGCAGCAGGATGTACATTATAAGATCAAAGCAACACTGGATACCAAATCCCGTGATATTAACGCCCATCAAATTCTCATTTATTATAATAATTCTCCGGACACTCTAAAGCATGTATATTTTCATCTCTATCAGAATGCTTTTCAAAAAGGAAGCTGGGCTGATCAATACAGACAGGATGTCAATAACTGGTATCCATATACCCACCGTATAACCGATGAAAGCGGCACCTATATTAAAAACATCACTAATGGTTCCGGAGAGCCGCTGATAACCGAACTTGACAATACCATACTGAAAGTTGATCTGAAACGTCCTTTGATGCCAGATGATTCCGTGACCTTCAAAATAGATTTCAGAACCCATATTTCCACCCTGTCTTATCGCATGAGATATAATCCACGCTATGGATTTGAGCAGTTCACGATCTCTCAATGGTATCCCCGAATATGTGTTTATGACAGAAAATTCGGCTGGAATACTGACCAGCATTTTGGTCATGAATTTTATGGCGATTTCGGCACATTTGAGGTAGAGCTGACCTTGCCCCACTATTTTATCGTTGCTGCTACCGGTTACCTTTTGAATCGAGATAAAGTACTTCCACCTGAGCTGATGAAAAAGCTGGACATAAAAAACTATAAAGATAAGCCCGTGGGTGAAAAACCTTCCATCATAATTGAACCTATTGCTGACAGCACTAAAACCTGGCGTTATAAAGCTGTCAATGTCCATGATTTCGCCTGTACTGCTGATCCTACCTATCGCATAGGAAAAGCTGTATGGAATGGCATTACCTGTTATTCTTTTGCCAGAGAATGGAAAGCCTCTGCCTGGCAGGATGCTGCTCAGTTTGCAGCTGATGTGGTACGAATTTATTCCACTGATTTCGGGAAATTAGGATACCATAAAATGATTGTTGCTGATGCTGATCAGGGCATGGAATATCCCATGATCACTATGGACGGAGGTACCAGTCCGGGTTATTATTTCCTGCTTGCACATGAAATCGGGCATAACTGGTTTTTTGGAACTGTGGGCAGCAATGAAACCTACCGGGCATACCTGGATGAAGGTTTTACTTCTTTTATTGAAACCTGGTCTATGGGTAAACTGGTGCATAAGAAAGGAACTCCCGGAAAAGAAAAATATAATTATGAAAATAGTTATAACGGGATAAAAAATGATTACCGCTCATACTATTACAGAATCCTGGAAGGCACAGATGCACCCTTAACTGTACACTCTGATAAATACAATCTTACAGGCGGACCTTATGGACAGGTGTATTACAAAGGTGTGGTTATGCTCTATGCATTGCAGTATGTACTGGGTGATGACTTATTTCAGAAGGCTGTTTCTTACTACTTTAACAAATGGAAATTTACCCATCCCTATTCTGAAGATTTCCGTCAGGCTGTTATAGAATATACTGACTGGAATCTTGTCTGGTTCTTTGATCAATGGCTTGACAATGCATATGCAGTAGATTATGCTGTCAAAAAATTTAATACACATCCAACTGAGGAAGGCTGGCTGACTGAAATAATGCTGAAAAGAAAAGAAAAAGGCATCATGCCCCTGGATCTTGTTTTCCATTTAAAAGATGGTTCTTCTGTAAAGGCTATAATTCCCGTCTCAGCTCAGGTAAAAAAGGAACCGGATCTTATTGTGCTTCCTAAATGGTACGGCTGGGGTGAATTTAATGATACCTATGGTGAAACCCTTCTACTGCCTGCCCGGCCTCTGTCTGTTGAAATTGACCCAAGTCAAAGAATAGCAGACAGCTATTTGCTGGATAATTCTTCCTCTCTTCCGGATATTGATATCAGTCCTGTCTGGAAATGGCATTGCCCTCTTGATACATATAAGATACATTGGTATCCAAAACTGTGGTATAATGATATTGACGGTCTACAATTAGGCACTCATTTCCGCGGTGGTTATTTAAATGAAAATGAATTTGGAAAACATAATATTCAGTTTTCACCATCTATGGGATTAAATTTTCCTCAGTTTCCCTTTAGTTATATATTCAGCTGGGAAGAACCGGTACATAAGCTGCCCCGTGCCTCATTTATAAAAATTAACAGTTATTTCCAATACGGATACGGACAACATGCAATAACCTATAATCAAAAATTAGGGAAAAAACCCTGGAGAAGCGGAGAAGCTTCCTTTCTTAATCTGGGATTCCAATTCAGTCGTATACATGACACCAGCTATTTATGGACCTCAGAACTATGGGATGACAGTCCTGTAAACACAGTAAAGATACAATACGTCAACAACTATCGATTTGGTCCTCGAAAACTGAGCAGAGGAATGTTTCAAATGAACCTGGTTAATGCATTACCTGGAACCTCTGAAATGTTCAGTAAATTGATAATGGAATCAGTCCAGTATATACATTTTAGCAAGCTGAAAATCAGATTACGGGAAATCTTTGGATATTCAACTGTTTCCATACCTGCCTCAGAAGCCTTTTATCTCAATATGGGAAGCCCTGGTGAATGGATCACCAGTCCTTGGTTTGCGGCAAAAGGGACTCTCCCTCCATCCTGGCGAAACAAAGGTCATATCCATCCTGCAGGCGGAGGAAATCTGAGGGGATTTACGATTGGGAGTTTCCCTGGATTCACAAACAATGATCAGCACATTTCCTTCGGTAATAACCGGCTCATAGCAGCAAATATTGAAATAGATTTGTGGAATCCTTTAAATAAAATTCCTTTTCTGGGAAAAATACTGAAATCAGATCTTTATACTTTTTTTGATGTAGGGTGTGTTAATATGATAACTTCTGACAATACCCTTGGGTTAGATGATATGAAATATGACGCAGGAATTGGCCTTTTATGGAAACCTTTAACTCCACCCTGGGGAGCTCCTTCTTTTATCCGGAACATATTTCAGAATACACAGATTAGATTTGACTTTCCCTTATATGTCTCTGCTCCTGCATCAAATAAAGAAGAATTTGATTTCCGCTGGTTGATTGGTTTTGGCCGGGCTTTTTAGTTTTTTATGATTTTACAATATTCAATAAATATCTTATCTTACTTTTTTTGAAGACTGAGGCATAAATCTGTCTGTTTCAACTGCATGCCTCAAAGCAGCATTTCTGGTAATCACTCCTCTTTTCATCAACTCCAGAAGACCGTCATCCATGGTTTGCATTCCAACTGAAGAACTGGACTGCATAATTGAACGAATTTGATGGGCCTTCTTTTCTCTGATAAGATTACGAATAGCAGAATCTGCGATCATTACTTCTACAGCTGCTACCCTTCCGCTTCCGCTTGCTAAAGTCAATAAACGCTGAGAAACAATGCCAATCAAAGAATTTGCAATCTGACTGAGAATCTGTCTTTGCTGTTCAGGAGGAAAGACATCGATGATCCTGTTTATAGTATCAGGTGCATTCCGAGTATGGAGAGTGGAAAGAACAAGATGTCCTGTTTCTGCTGCTGTTAAAGCAAGAGAAATAGTTTCAAGATCTCTCATCTCTCCAAGTAAGATTACATCCGGATCCTCTCTCAGGGCACTTTTTAATGCCCTGGCAAAAGAATGTGTATGATGTCCCAGTTCTCTCTGTTGTATTAAACAGTTTTTAGGTGTATAGGTATATTCAATTGGATCCTCAATAGTCACAATATGCGACCTTCGTTCAGTATTCATTAACTCAATCATAGCGGCGAGAGTAGTAGATTTACCGTGTCCGGTCGGACCGGTAACCAATATTAATCCTTCCATCTTTTTCGAAAGCTGTATCACTCCCTGTGGCATTCCCAATTCTTCCAATGTCTTGATCTCATCAGGAATAATCCTGAAAGCTAAGGCATACCCACCCAATTTATTAAATATATTTACCCGGAAATGAGCAACATCAGGAATAGTATAACCAAAATCAAGTTCAAATTCTTTTTTGAATGTATCCATTTGATAATCATCCAGAATCTGAACAATTATATCTTCCATATCCTGCTGGCTTAAAACTTTACCTTTAAGAGGGATTAATCTTCCATCAATTCTCACCATAGGCGGATATCCTTTACTTAAATGAATATCCGATGCATTATTTTTAACCGCTTGTAATAATAAATTTTTTACATTTTCTAAACTTATCATAAATTATTTCTCTTATTTATAGATTAACAACAGTAGGAGTAATAAATATTAAAACATCTGACTGTGTATATTCATATGATTCACTCTGGAATAATTTACCGATCAAAGGTATACTTCCCAGTAACCAGACTTTATTCCGGGTCTTCTGTCTTTTACTTTTCATCAGACCACCAATAACAACAGTTTCTCCGTTCTTTACCCTGACGAATGTATTAACTGCTCTCTTGGAGGTAATAGGAGCTCTCTGCTCTTCATACACTACCCAATCAGTAATTTCTTCTATCACTGGATTTACATACATAATAATATTGTCATTTTTCCCAAGATGAGCAGTAACATTAAGTTGTATATTTACTTCCTTATATTCAAATGTTACCATATCACCTTGTCCTCCCATTCCTCTCTGAATCTTGGGAATTGGAACAGTAGTTCCGACACTGATAGATGCTTCTTCATTATCCATGGCTATGATACTGGGCCGAGACTTCAGCCTGGAATCTGTTTTTTCTCTTAAAAAGTCAATAACAGCTTCATACTGACCTGTGGTCAGACTGGCAAGCTGCAGCTGACCAATACTTCCCGGATTTGTATTTATGCCTGAATATCCCTCACCTGCAGAACCTCCACCTGAGCTGCTGGAGATCTGATTTGAAAGAATGGTGGTCAGAGTTTTATCCCAGTTAATGCCTAATTTACTCTTATCCATAGGCGCAGCTTCCACTAATTTTGATTTGATCTCAAATAATACCGGCTGTACATCTAATTCAGCAATGATCTTCTTGATTTTTTCTATCTTTTCCGGTCTTTCAGTAATAATTAAAACACTTGTTCTTCGTATCCCCTGAACAGCTACTTCATTGCTTTTTTGTCTGTTAGTAGTACCTACTTCTTTAGATAAAAATTCATTATGATAAACTTTTACCAATGAATCTGCAGATACCATAGGTTTTATTACTTCTGCTACATTATTAGCATCTGCATACTCTAACCTGAAAATCTCTGTTATTAAGCCTCCCCTATACGCTACTCTGGTTGGTTTTACAATAATTATCCCATCATCTACTAAATATTCACAATCGTGAGTATGCAGTAATTTATCAAAAGCCTGGCGTAAGGTGATCCCGCTTAAGCGAAAAGTTACAGAATCATCAACAGCTTCATCAATTAAAAGATTTAAGTTAAATGGATCTCCTATAGTCCGCAATACATCCTTTAAGGGAGCAGACCGAAAATTCATTGAAGGTAAGGGAGCATTCCATGGGATGCCAGAAGGTTCAGGTTCAGGTTTGATTTCAGGTTGTGGGGTAACAACATCCCTCTCAACCTGAGCTTCCGGTTTATAGCTGGGAGTCACCGGTTGTTCTTCTGCCTCTTGTCTCTTCTCTTCACTTATTTGTTTCTGAGAAGCTACAGGTGTTTGTTTAACTTCGTCTTCTCTGCTTTCAGGAACTTCTTCTGTCATAAATAATGATTCCAATGTCACTTCATCCGAATCAATATAATCAACACTTACCAAATCATCTGCTGGTTGTTCTTCTTTTTCTTCTTCTGCAGCTAATGCAGGATACATAGTTTGTTCCATTTCAGTTCTGATAGTAATTTCATTATTAACATCAAAAATCGAATATCCGTGTAATGGTTCTAGAGACATATTTACTATTGTTCTATTGGTTTTTTGGTTGTCTGCTTCCAGCTGAACCTCTGTTAAGGGATTATTAGTATAACGATACTGGTCTTCTGAAGTTAATAGGATAGCATTATTTATTAATAATCCACAATTTCCAGGTGATGGCCGAAAAAACCCGATCCACTCATAATTGCCTTCTAATTTTAATGTAGTAACACTTCTTTCTTCTTTTGCTGTATTATATACATCAATAAGTCTTCCGGATGATTCAAATATATCCATAGCACCAACTGATTTTTCAGGAGTAAGCAATTTGTCACTTTCCATGGAAATAACTATATATCTATCTTTTCTTAAAATCGATAATGGTACATCATAATTACATACGATAGTGAATTTTGCTATCATTGGTTCAGTCCTGATCTGATCAACTTTGATTTCTCTGTTAAGTGTTTCTGATAATGAGATTATTGAATTATCATAATTACGTGTTAAACATTGTAAATATAAACTCACACTGCTATATTTTTGATTTGCGATTCCGAGAATTTTAACATTCTTATCAAAGGTTAAGATAGTCCATGCTTTTTTGCCCTCAGCTCCTTTTTGTATATTTAATAAATATACTTGAGCATAAGTCTCACTGAATATAAACATTAAACATGATACCAGGACTAATATATTTAAAATTCTTTTAAGGCTCATAATTCTTCACTCCAGTATAAAGTAAATGTTTTTCCATTTTTTCTGCATGTTACTCTGTCTTCCTCTATTTTCAAAACCGCAATCCCTTCCTTTACATCTCCTTCAGCTATGACCAAATCATCAATCAAGGCATATTTCTTCGTTGCTGTTGCAAAAACCCCTAAAAATTTATGTTTCAATAATTTTTCTCTTTCAGCCTCAGCAGCAGTATCGACAGAAACGGTACTGATAGATTCTTTTGGTTGTAAAATTGTTGAAAAAGGATTATTGCCCCAGGTATTATAGATTTTTTTATCTGTTTTTGGCTGAGTTTTTTCCTGATCAACTGAAGTGGGTCTGGTAACATTTTGAGTAGCTGAAGGTTGAGTAGTAACAACGTTAGTGTCAGCTGCTTCTTCTTTACCCCCGGTAAGAACCTGAAAGATAACAACAACAACTACTACTACACCAAGAATTATTAACATTCGTTTTTCACTTTTTTTAAGTTTCATTGTATTATTTCCACTTACTTGTTTACCATCCGGGATTACCAGTCTGACTAAATCCAATCATTAATTGATAATCTGCCTCATTAAACAACAGACATTCAAACGTTAAGGAATAATTACCAGGAATATCAAATTCCAATCCAAAAATTCCTCCTGACCAGATACTGCTTCTGTCTTCACCTTCTCTGGTGGTCTCCAGACTCCAAGTGCTTCCACTCTGACTGTATCGCTTTAATCTAGTTGTATTCTGAAGTAACCAGCCTGCTTTTGCTACATACATTTTAAAAAGTTTTCCATAATAAATCAACCCTAAAAATGCTTTTGTTTCATTCCAGGTATATTCAAGCTCATACTTTGTTGTTATTGTTGTACCTGCAAAAGTCAAATACTCAAAATAATCTCCTTTTGCCGGTCCGATTAATATTTGTGCTCCGGACCACACACTGAAAGGGAGATCTCTTTTGGGCTGAAATTCCAGATCAAATCCGACTCCATAAGTAAATCTCATTTTACTTTTAAAATCAGTAAATTCAGTTTTTGAAAAATCCATTTCTAAATCATGGACTCCGCCTATACCGTAAAAATCAAGCCAGGATGTAATTCCCCATTCACTTTTTAATAATAACCGTTTTGAGTAGGTTTGATGCTCATACGAATGAGCCAGATATCCGGCATTCAAACTCACAGACCATTCCTTTGTCCCTTTAGTACCAACAGGATTACCAACAATTTGACTGTTCACTGTACCAATTAAGGTAAAACAGAACACTACGATTATTTTATTTAGTTTCATAATATTTTTCCTGTTATCTTTATTCATCAAATTTACTATAATGCCTGTATATAAGATCAGATAGTAATAAATACCCCATATGCAGAACTGACTGTTCCTTTCTGATGTTTGTTTTCGGATTCCCATGATATTTCTATTTTGGTATATCCTTCATCATTATCTTCATTGGGATCTTCTATTGCATTGGCAATAGTGACAGAATAATACACTTGTCCCCATCCTGCAGAAGTTTCTAATGTTTGCCAATTGAGCTGAGCTGTAACATCATTCGTTAGCCGGACAGATACTTCTGATAAGGATTGAATGGGATTACCATTATCATCCATCAAGGAAAAGATCATGGTAGCATATTCACCCATATGAAGTGTATCATCCCCCAGTGAATAAAAACTATTATCTTTATAACTAAGAGCACCGGAATATACAACTGCAATCTGATCCCAAACCAGTATGGAATCTCCGTTCGCATCTCTTCCTTCAGTACGGGCTATTACTCTGGCAACACCATCATTTTCAAGTCCATGATATACTTCCAGATTACTATTATGATATCTTCCCACAGTATCAAAATCACAGTCCTCCAGAGAATTTAAGGTAAGATCCCAGATGTCATTATCATCCTCCAGGTCATCTGAAGGATCTGCTATATCATAAGGATCTATAGGAACAGGTGTATCATAAATACTGTTTATATTCCAGCCTTCAAAATTCGGGATCAATGTATCCCCTATTTCCGGATAATAAACAATGCCAGGTAAAGACTTCTGAGGCAGATTTGGATTCTGCATTAACTTATCATGATAAAAATTATTAATTTTTGGCTGCGGATTTCCCGCATGTAATGTGACATTTGCTATTCCCATTTCATCTGTATAAGCAGTTTTTGTTTCAACCCCTCCACCTGAAGCAGTTAAGTATATGGCTGTCCCTTCCGGAACCGGATTATGATATTTATCAAAAACCGATATGGTAAGCGTTGTCTCACCGTGTATTCTCCAGATATTCAATACTTCTGCAGCAATAGTCATATGCGTGGTTGTAAAATCATTCCGGTTTTTCATGTGGGGAGGACCTGCCTGTATCATTATTTCTGAAGATTCAGAAATAATATTTCCACCCACTCCCACTGTTTTAGCTTCAACCCGCACTACTCCTGAAATAGTTCCGCTTGATAAAGAAACCCGTGCTTTACCATCCACAGTAGGTATTGAATCCTGCGAACTCAATGATTCCCCGCCTCCTGGTCCATGAACAATTCTGAAAATAACATTGGTACCGTCAACCACAGGATTATTTTTGGTGTCTCTTACATCAGCTTCTATAAGTGTAGTCTGATTCTGGCCGGTTTCCCTTACGCCGATTACAGGTGGATCAAAATTCAAAAGAATTGAATTCGCAGGGCCGGGTATTAAAACAACTGTTGTTTTACCAGAAGTTGAAAACCCTTCAGCCTGAGCAGTTATCGTGCTGTAACCGACTTCTCCACTGGAGAAAACTGCATGTGCTATACCTGAAGAATTTGTGGAAGAATTTGCAGTGATATCCCCTATACTGGCGTCAAAATTAACCGTAACATTTTTAAGTGGTGTGCCCTGAGAATCCATCACTTTTGCCTGTACAAGAGTAGTATCTATACCATCAGCTTTCACTGTATCTTTATGTGCCTTAACAAGAATTTTATCAGGATCACCTGCAATATATACAACACTCGTTGAATCGCGTAATACAGATGTTTCAGAAATAGAAACTATTATTCTGACATAGGCAGTATCCGGCCTGGTACCGCTGGTTAAATAACTGCTTGCAATTCCGTTGTTTGTAACCTTATATTGTTCTATACTTCCCGTGCCTTCTGTAATCTCAAAATCGACCGGAGTACCGTCCGGTGCCGGATTATTGTTTTCATCAGTAACATTCACTCGTATCTGGGACTGGCTTTCACCATCTGCAATAATTACAGAAGGAATAGCCGAAACTTCAATATTTGATGGAGTTGATTCCCGGAACTCAACATGTATACTGTCTTCCAGAACACCATAATAAACTGTAACTTTTGAATAAGCAGAATCAACAGAACTGGTCAACTCTACTTTGGCTAATCCTTTATCATCAGTAAAAGCATAACGGGGAATGAGTCCATCACTGGTTGCAAATTCAACTTTCTGATCTGATAAAGCAAAATCAGTTATTGTTTCCTTGATTATTACTGAGATATCAGACGTACTTTTTCCATCCGCCATAATAACCCTGGGATTGGCATTTACAGAAAGATTAATGCCTTTAAAGGTAACATGTACAGGCACAGCTGTCATTGTTTCATGTTCTGTGGACATTTCTGCTGTAATTGTTGACATTGTATCATTTTTACTGCCAATAGATGTCAGAACAGCTGTTGCCTCACCATCAGAATCCAGGGTAACTGCAGAAGGAGTTATTTCTCCGGCCCCTGCATTCAGGGAAACGACCTGTCCTTCATAATCTACAGAATCACCCTGGATTTTAATATTAATCAGGGTAGAGTCAACACCATTTGCAAGTAACTCTTTTTTTGCAGTACTGATATATAATGAACTTTGCTCATAAGAAAGAATTTCTATCTCCATAGAAGAAGAAATAGCATCTCTGCTCGTAACTTTAATAGTAGCTGTACCCAGATCATCTTCACTATAAAATTTTGACATAGCCCAGCCGTTTTGATCAGTCATATCCTCACTTGGTTTTACGGATCCTATATTTACACTAAATGTAACCTGATGATCCGGCACTGGTTTTTCATCTACATCCAACAACTGCACCCTGATGGAAACCGAATCACCTTTAAAAATTTTCTCAACAGATGCGGTAATGTTGGTTAATATATATAGATTTTCATCACTTGTCTCAGTGGGATCAACCGGATTTTTCTGGGTACAGGTAATCAGAATCAATAGAGACAGCACTGCTATAATGTGTAATAAAAGCTTATGTTTTATACTAATTATGTCAAACATTTTCATTTGTAACTCCCTCAATTTCACCTAACTCCGATTTGGTTATTACAACCTTTCCAATTAATATGATACTGATTGTATCCGCAGTATTATCATCATTAAGTATTGATATATCAGTAAACCTGATCAAGAATGGAAATGTATCAATATTGTCAAGAAAATCTGTTAATTCATTATATTCACCTTCAAATTCCACCTGAACCGGAAGTTCTGCTATGGTTCTGCCACTTTGATCACTGAAAAAGTTTAGTATATCATAATCTATTAAGGATATTTTTTTAAATTCCAAACCAAATGTTTTCCCAATTTGTTCAATCTGTCTGCCTAAATCTAATATAGCTCTGTCCAGATAATATTGACTTTTTATTCTCCTCACTTTTGCTTTAAGGCTATCAAGCTTCTGTTCCATTAATAATAATCTGCTTTCCGGTACATGCTCCTTTTCCATTTCTCGGTATTCTTCAATTTCTTTATTCAATTCCATTTTTTCGTTTGCCTGAGGAGTATACAGTAAAAAATACCATATTAAGAAACTAACAACAGATAAAGCTGTTAACCCTATTATATCCTTATTCACAACAATACTCCTCTCATTAACTATTACTCAAAACTGCTTCAACCGTAAACATAAACGTGCCCAGTTCCTTTGTATATTCCTGTGTTATTATCTTTACATCAGAAAAGAACCCGGATTCCTTTAGATCAACCACAAACTTAAATGCTATAATCTCAACATCACTGGGTGGATCTGGATATGCTAGTTTTATGGTTGCAACTGTTCCTTTCTTCTCACTTTCATCATTTTTTTTCGATTTTCTCTTTTTGGTATCATTCTCATCTTGCGTATCTTTACTGCTTGAATATTCATAAGAATAGATCATGCAATTTTCCGGAGTGATATGAGAAATCAGTCTTAAAACATGAATTAAGGTCGGATCCTGACTGTAACTGGCATTCAGCTCAGCTAACTGTGACTTAAGCTCATTTTCTCTGTTCTGTAATACTCTCAACATCTGGGCATTACTTTTAGCTTCATTGATGTCTGATATTCTGTTTTTATACTGCGTTATCCGCACCTGAAGTATATCAATCTCTTTTTCTCCCATCCACCAAATCGCTAATAATATACAGATAAACAAACCGATGAACAGTAGAACATATCTTTTCACTGTAGAGGTTTTATGAAACTTTTTATATATTTCAGGTAACAGGTTACCTTCAGGTGAATCTTCTAAGGCAAGTGAAAAACTTACTGCTTGTTCTAAATATTTCGTCTGAAATATTTTTTTCTGTTCCTTTTTGCCGGTTATCTGAATATCTTTGGGATAGGGCAAAGGATATACAGTCAATCCAAGTTTTTCTGTTAATACATCAGGTAAATTTTTGAGTTGTGCTCCACCTCCCAGTAAATAGAGCCTGTTAATATCTCCGCTTTCCGATTTATCTTTAAAAAAACCTATAGAACGTTTAATCTCTCCTATAAGTCTCTCAACCACCGGCCTCATCATAGTTCCAATTTCGGAAATAGGAGCACCATGAAATGTCATTCCCTCAGAATATTCCTGGGGATACCCATACTTCGTTTTAAAATCAACTGCTTCTTCACTTACTAACTGTACAGCTCTTCCTTCATGAAAAATTGTACCTGTAATACCTTTAGTAAAATCATCACCCCCAACCAGAATTTCCCTGTAAAATTCTATCCTTCCATCTTTTACAAATATTAATATGCTCCGGGTAGCTCCAATATCCATCAACCCGATTTCACCCATCTCTTTAATACCGGGTATTAAATGTAATAAATTTAATATTGTAACTATTGTTGGTATAACCTTAGCAGGAGTAGCTCCCTGAGCTACAACAGCTCCGACTTTATTAACCACAATATCTTCTGGAACGCCCATAGTAATATAATCAGAATTTTTATCATCCCCTTCCACAGGTCTGTAATCACAAATAATTTCTGTCTCTACACCTTCCTGGCTGATCTCCCGCTGTAAGGCAAAATGAATAGACTGAAGTATTTCCTTACGTGAAAGATTAGGAAAACTTTCTGTTTTTAAGACTACATCATTATCCTCAAGGCCGATAACAATTTTCGATTTCTTCAGATATTTATTATCTTTTAAAAGATGACCGAGTGCTTTATCTAATTCTTGTTCAGTATCTTCTCCGGTAAAAGAATATTTCCCGAACCCGTCAACTTTAATTCCTCTTACACTTCTTTTGACCAGAACATATTTCAGGCTTTTACTGCTGTAATCAATTCCCAGAACCCGCTGCCACTGCTTTTGTTTTTGTAATTTAAAATGCATCCTAAATTTTTCTTTTTATTTTTATTTAAATTTTCATATTTTTTATCTTAAACACGTTCTTGCAATAAATGGGCCAAAATTGATAAAATAATTAAATTTTTATATTCGAATTCATATTACTTAAATTGTGAAAATAAATTTTTTAGAAATTTTTGTAACAATCATATTTTCAAACAGTTAAATAATAGTATATTATAATTTTAAATTACTATATGTATTACTATATCAGTAATCTGAAATTTTGTAATTATTTTTAAATTTTATTAAATAAAAAATAACTTTTTAATAAAAATTGCAAAATGAAACATCTTTCATTTTTTATTATAATATTTTAAATGCCTGGTCAATTTTCGCCCACATATAGAAATCTATAAAAATTAACGTATTATCAATATAGATCAACAATAAACAATGGTATACTTAAATAAAAAGGGGGAATATAAATGTGGAGTATGAACTGGAAGTCAAAATAAATATAGATTCATATCAATATCTTCTGAATTTGGAAAACATCAATCAATATTCTTTTGAATTCCATTATGTAAATTTACATCTACGAGCAGGGTAGTACCCGATCATTATAAAAAGCTACAGCCGTATGAATTCCTGTCTTTTTTATCGAGTTCCTGTTTCAGAAATGTTTCTGTTTACAATTTTAATTCACTATACCTATTGTACACTTCTGAATTGAGAGGTTATTTCTGAAATCTTTTCAAATTTCGACTGTACCCTATCCAGTGATTCTCCTTTTCTATATGTATCTTTATCCAGCCGAGCAGAAGGATCAAGTTCACTGAGTACATTGTCTTTATCTAAATCCGGATTTTCTTTAGCATAAGGCCAGAGCCGGAAAGATCCGCCGGTAATCTCATCAATTAACGTAACCTTATTGTCAATCAGTCCATATTCGAGTTTAAAATCTACCAGCTGAATATCAAAATGAGCAAATGCCTCTTCCAGATATTCAAAAACCTCCATATTGATCTTTTGCATTTCCTTATAAATTTCTCCACCCTCTTTTGCCCTGATAATATAGTCAACGTAGGACTGATCCAGCATGGGATCATGCAGAGGGTCATCTTTATAATGAAACTGTGTAACCAGAGGATCAAATCGCTTTCCTTCCTCCTCGTCTCCCCACTTAATAATCGAACCTGCAGCAACTCTTCTGGTTACAACTTCCAGATTTATTTTAAAATCCAGTTTTTTTACCAGACTCACTTTCTCTTCCGGGCTTTCAATATAATGAGTTCGTACACCTTTTCGGTTAAGAAATTCAAACAAATCTTTGTTGGTTTTCCAGTCTACCAGCGCTTTGCCTTTGATTTGATCATGTTTTGCACCATCACCTGCTGTTATATCATCCTTAAAAATCATATATACAGTTTTCGGATCTTCCGGATTTTCACAAATAATTTTTGTTTTACCCTCATTTAATACTTTTAAATCATCAACATTCACCATATACTCCTTTCTGTTAAAATTAAAAAAATATTAAAAGATCGTTATTGGAACCTTCCCAAAATAACACTTTTCACTCCAGTAATGTCATTTTCCTTATTATTCTCTTATTATTTGCAGTAAGAACACATACATATATACCGGAACTGACTTTCTGTCCTCTGTCATCGGTTGCATCCCAGGTTACAGAAAATGTACCCTGGGGTTGATAATGATGTTTAAAAACAGTACATACTTCCTTACCTGTTACAGTATAGATTTTAATATTTATATCTGAATCCTCTGCAAGAGAATAACCTATAGTAGTTGTGGAATTAAAGGGATTCGGAATATTTTGCTGAAGTGTATACTTCTCAGGTACAGATAATGACCCAATATCCGGCACTTCAGTCGTTTCTTCCCACCCAGCCAGAACTGCCCACAGCCACCAGGCTGCATACGCTTTTTGATTGGAATTTAAAGGATATGAATGAGCAGCTCCGCACTCATACCAGTCCAGACCTTTACTATGAGAATCCTGCCATTCAAGAGCCCAGTTTCCTATCTTTTCCCCGTCAGCTGATGCATAGTAATCACAATTATCATGGGGAAATTCATAATATATTCCGTCCGGATCATAACTTTCGATATCCGCAAAATCATACAGCACCGTTTTATTATTACTACAATAAGTACGGATCTGCTGATTAGCAGCTTTGTTATCTGCATCATCCCAGTGATCCACATGTCCTGTCATATAAACAAATGTGACTTCCGGATAATCAGTTTCCAATTGATCCATGGGAAGCAAATATTCACTGTCCAGAGTGCCGGAGCGATACTTATCCTCAACTTGTCCGCACCAGGACCACATTATCACATTAACATCGGAATGTGAAGGATCATCAAGGTATTCCCGGGTTTCATTCACCCAATCAGGATAGTAACCGCAATCATGATCCAGCCAGCCGGATCCATATCCGTCCCCTTCTTCTACATCCAGGGCTCCACCTGTTCCTCCGTTATTCCAGGCGAAGATATCTTCAGAAAGGGACAGACCTTTGCCTCCGTTGTTGGCAAAATCCACCAGTCCGGTCATTCCGTCAGTTATCTGACTTCCGTGGGAAGTATGTCCATAGCCAATATGAAGCTGCGATTTTGCCTGAACAATAGCTGATTCAGGAATTTTGGTAATATCAGTACAGGTATGATCAATAATAACCTGACTTTCTGATGAAAATGGTATTATACATAATACGGAAATCAACAGAGCATGGAAATAAACAACGTTCTTATGCCCGTAAATCATTTTGTTCCTTATTAAAATATTAGTGTTATCTGTTAATTCAGTAACTCTTATAAATGTATCCAATTTTCTTAAATAGGTCAAGAAAAACAATTAATTTTATTGATTTTTTTAGCCTAATTGACTACATTATCTTCTAAAGATAATAGAAGGTAAACCATAATTATTGGAAAAAATAAGCATGCTGGATTATGTATCAATATTTTTTATTCGCTTCTTCATCAATCCTTTCGGATCAAAAAAACATACTGCTTACAGAAATCTGATCAACGACTCCAGTACTATTATATTGTCCTGCCCTGCTGAAGAAAAAAACAAAGATTTTGGCATTTCCATAAAAAAATTTTCTGATTTATTTAAAAACAAGCCGGTAACCATACTGTATCCGGAACAAACTGTTGAAGGCTGCAAAACAGAGTACAATCAAACTAACAACAATTTTCCCAAAAAAATTAAATATAACCCCCTACATCTCCTCAATTCAGATAATCTCAAAACATTATATAATAAAGAATGTGATGTGTTTATTGATCTTGATCCACATGTAAATGTACTGAACATTCTTCTCTGCCGGCAGCTTGATCCTGCCGTACGGATAAGCTTCAATAAACCCGGCAGCTCCCCTTTTTATAATGTAAGATATAATATCAATCCTCAGAAATCCTATGCAGAAAACCGATCTAATCTATATTATTTTCTTAAATCAATGATGAATAAAAAGTAAACTAATTTAATTTGTCATAAATTTTTAAAAATAATATCACAATAAAACTCCCCTGATAAGGGGAGACATAGAGGGGTTTATAATACAATATTAGTTTTAAAAATTTTATATGTTCAGATGACCAGTTGGTTTTTTGAATGCTGAAGGCATAAAGCTTAAAAAAAGAATCTGTTACTCAAACAGGTTAATCCACATCCTCCTCTGAACGTACTGTAAAACCATTATCTAAAAGTAATGCTGTTGTTACTCCGCAACCTTTTACCAATGTCTTTTTATGATAAATATATTTTACTCCACAGGAAGGACTCCTTTCCTTGAGAACAGCTTGCGTGCATCTGGTTAATTGAGCAATTTTTAATGCTTCCTGTGCGCCCAGAAGGAAATTGTCGGTTACATCCTTGCCTTTAAAATTGATAACCCTTCCCTTCCCTGCCAGAACATCAAACCCGTCACCTTTTTCAATATAAGAGGGCGTTCGGGGAGTGGACAGCCCGCCTGTTTGTTCCGGACAGACAGGAATACATGAAAATGTATCTGCAAGCTGAATTATTTTTGAATACCTACGGATCTCATTATCATATCTGCAGTTAATACCTACAAGACAGGCACTGATAAGTATATTGCCTTTTTTCATATTTATAAATTAAATACCTTAATAAACTTTATATTATTCTCTGTTCACTCTGTGGTTCTATTATTTTTAGATATTTGGAAAAACCTGGACATAAAAAAAGCCAGCCTCAAAGAATGAGGCTGACTTTTTTACTATTCTATGATCGTTTCGATTAGTCAATATTCGGATTCGCATTCCGTTCTGATTCAGGAATGGGGAAATACTCCCATTTTCCTGTTTCCAGATGAAAGATATCCCATCTGTGTTGATCAGGAAGTCTGCTTCCGGTACACATTAATTCTTTGTCTCTTTCTTCCATTAATGCTTCCATATCAACATCATCTAAATCAGAGATGCCATGAGATGCCCGTACAGCATTCACATAATCTAAGGCTGACATTGCAGTTGTTTGACCATTTAACGCACATTCAGCCAGGATCAGATATGCTTCCTGCCAGGTAATAAAATTGATGGGGGAATTCTCATAGAGATATTTACCCTGTCTGTAGAATATAGTACCGTCACTGCCTGTAATGGGATCAAGGAGTACTCGTGCTTCTTCTTCAGCATCTTCATCAACATAATCCTTGAATCTGAAGTCAAGCACTACCTGGGATCTTCCCCGGCCGCCTTGAGTCCACCACCAGTTAGGATCTTCCACTGTATATTTTGCCTGGTAGGGTTCGTCTCCTTCAACCAATCCGTCGGCTGCATAGGTGGCTGCATTTGCATAATCATTCTGATTCATATACATACGAGCCAGCAGAGTGTTCACAAGTTTAGTCTGGTAATCATCAGCAGCATAATCCAAGGCCAGGTTCAGTTTCTCCATTGCCAGATCATACATATCTGCCTGAGGAATAAATGGTCCTGCATCAATAACGCCGCCTGGAGTGGTTTCATCTACTGCGAAATAACCGGCATAAAACATCCGGGCGATTCCACCGTACATATAACCGTAGAAATATGCTTTATTCATCAAAGCATTATCAGAAAAATCAATGTTACCAGCGCGTTCGACTAAATTATCAGCAAAAAATCTCACCTGACCCAGAGCATTAAAACAACCATCAATTGAGTTATCAGTATACAGTATCTCACCGTCATCTATATTGTCAAAAGTCGGAAAGGTTGCATTTGGTACTCTTTGATCAAAAATAAGTTCATCTGCTAATAAACCGGAAAGAAGCTGAATTTGTTCAACTACATCCGTAAATTCAGTATGAACACCATTGATAACAAAATTTATCTGATCTTCACTTGTTAGTCGCTCATCTTCGACTTGATCTATTAATGGATCAACAGAGGTGGCATACTCGTCACATGCTGTAATAAATACAAGGAAAGAAAGCAATAAAACTAATATAATTGACTGCTTTTTCATTGTAATAACCTCCTATTGTTTTATAAACCAATTCTTAACCACACATTATAGGTTGTGGGGTGCTGCAGAGTAAGAAAATCATTGGATCTGTCTAAACCCCGTGAACCACTGAAATTAACTTCCGGATCTGCACCTGAATATTTGGTGGTGGTCCAGAGATTGGTACCGGATACACCAAGAACCAGATTGGATACCAGATTGCTGCCCACAATTTTGGGTACGAAATTACTGAAATCATAACTGACACTGATCTCTCTTAACTTAAAGTAATCAGATCGTTCAATATAGTTCCAGTCATAACTGCCGCTTGTTTTAGCATATTCATGAGCGACTTCTGTGTATTCATCTGTACCCGGAGTTAACTCATCAAGTTGATCTGCCAGGTCGTTACGTTTTGCATTATTACCTGTTAATGCCTGGAATAAACTGGTCATATTGTACATTGACTGTCCTAGATTCCAATCACACAATACTCTTACATTAAAATTTCTGAGTATTTTCATATCCATGGTAAAAGAACCTGAGTGAGTTGGAATTGGAGTTCCAGCATATGTTTTTCCGTCACCCGGACCATCAACATCTAAGCCTGCATATGCACCATTTTCATCAAAAAGAGCACCGTGAACTTTATATACATAGTAGGCGTATTTGGGTAGACCAGGTTTGTATACGTTTACATCAAAGCTGCTGTACAAGGGCTGGGCCTCACCAATATCAACCACCTCGTTATCCTGAAAACTGTGGGTTACTGTAAAATCCACCATAAAATTTCTGGTACTGAGAGGACGTCCGCGTAACAACACTTCCCATCCCCATCCCTTTGCTTCACCGACATTATAAGGAACAGCACTTGCAATCTTACCGGTTGAAGGAGCTAAATTCCGGCCAATGATCGAATTCTCTGCTCTTTGCATAAAATAAGAGAATTCCAGTGCATAATCATCCATAAATTCAGTATCAAAACCAACTTCAAGCTCTTTAATTCTTTCCGGTTCTATTTCCGTATTTCCGATAAAAGACAGTACTGCACCTGTTCCCAGACCGGACCGTTCTGCCTGCCAGAGAAGAGGAATAGCATCACGTGTACCGGGAAGCTGACCACTCTCTCCGTATCCGGCTCTCAGTTTCATCATATCAAAAAACTTGGGAAAGAAATCATATTTATCAAGCCGCACGGCAAAGGTTGCACTCGGATAAAAAATCTGAGGTGCTTCAGCTCCGATTGAACTTGCATATTCATTTCGCAGTACCACAGTAGCAAAATACTGATCTAAATAAGAAAACTGATGAGTGGTAAGGATTGAGGCCTGTCTGACATGAGTTTTACCTTCATCACCGCCGACAAATGTTCCTGCGGCTCCGATATTTGTGATCAAACCGGTTTCAAAATCTTTTTTCTGGATATTAAAATCTCTGATTTTGGTCTCCACAAAGGTTCCGCCGACAGCTGAGGTGATCTCCAGATCTTCCAGAGGATAATAGGTATATGAAGCATTGTAGTTACCATTTATCTGACTGGACGTTCTGGTCCATAACATTCGCTGTCCGGTATCACCAGGGAAGGAATAATAATATCCATAGGGATATAATTTATCATCCCGCAGGTCATTATCATCAATACCAATCGTCGCATTAAGATTTAAATTTTTAATGGGTGAATAATTAAACTGAAGAGAACCGATGAATCTGTTTCTGTTCATGACTGTTTCCAGATTGTGAACTGCGGCACTGTCTGTATAAAGATAAGACCAGGGTAAAAGCATGGTGTTTCCCAGAAAACCGTAAATATTGTTATCATTGTTCGGCCGTTGAGTTTCACTCATAGCATAACTCGCACTGGCCTGTAAAGTGATCTTTTCACTGGGGAACACATCAACATTAGCCCTGATTGAAGTTCGGTTAAAATGGTTGGTGGGAAGTATTCCTTCTTCATTTCTCTGATCCAGACCAACATAATATCTGATATTACCCGAACCTCCAGAAGCACTTATTACATGCTGCTGTATGGGACCGTCCTGGAATATTGCATTACAATCATCATAAGAGGCAAATTCATCTTTACTGTATTTATAGGACTGAGTATTATAGCCAAATACAGTTTTGTAATTAATGGAAAAAGGCTTTACTCCTCCTCCTTCACCTTTTCCTCTTTTGGTGGTAATAATCACTACACCATTGGAACCATTGGTTCCGTAAGAAGCCGTTGCAGCCGGTCCTTTTAATACTTCAATATTTGAAATGTCATCAGGATTAAGATCGGCAAGCATGGAGTTATCCTGTCCACCGACATCCCAGCCGGTTACAGCACCACTGCTCATAATTACTCCATCAACAACGATCAGAGGCTGGCCTGAACCGTTCAATCCCGGATTAGCTCTCATATCAAACCTGATACCGCCTCCCACGTTTCCTGAGGCTTGTCTCACCTGAACACCTGCAACTTTACCGCCTAACATATTAGATACATTGCTGTAAGACTGAACTTCAGTCAGATCTTCAGCATCCACTCGGGCAACAGCAACCTCTGAACGTGAACGTGATCTTTTAGAGGCAACTCCGGTTACTACCACGGTTTCACCCTGAAAAACATCCGGATCCAGCTCAAACAATAGATCTTCAGTCTGATCACCAGGCTGCAGAGTTATCTCCTGGGTTTTGTAACCCATATAGGTTACTACTAATGTGATCTCATCAACTAAATTGTACTCAAATGAAAATTCACCATTAGCATCAGTAGCAGCTCCTACTGCTTCTCCTTTTACAGTTACATTAGCATAGACAAGTGGTTCAGCTGTTTCTTCATCAATCACAGAACCACTGATAGTAACCTGCTGAGCAAATAACCAGCTAGCTGTCAAAACTAATGTAATAATTGTAAAAACACTAACTAATTTTTTCATCTTTTTAACCTCCTTCTCCTTTGAAAGTTTGTACTCAAAAAAACTAATAGAAAAAATTTCTTTTCATCACCTCCTTTTTTAATTTTTTATTCAATTTATGTATTTATTATTATTAATTATATATAAAATATTCAGGATTGATTGGTTTATCATAATAATGAACTTCATAGTGCAAATGATTACCGGTTGCTTTTCCTGTGCATCCCACCTCAGCAATTGGCTGCCACCGTTTTACTTCTTCTCCCCTTTTTACCAGAATTTTTGAACAATGAGCATATAATGTCTGATAGCCGTATCCATGATCAATAACCACATATTTACCAAAACTCTGATGAGGAGTATATCTTTCTTTGATCCGTACAACCCGACCTCCTCCTGTTGCTAATATATGTGTTCCTTTTCTTGCCGGAATATCTATACCTTTATGAGATTCAAGTTTTCCTGTCATGGGATCGTTTCTGATACCAAAACCATCCGTTATGGTTCCTCCCAGAATAGGGCGTATAGAAGGAAAGAGATCATTCTTCTCTCTATCCCTGTTTAATTTTGCCCATATTTCAGCAATACTGCTCTTTTCCAGACGAACAGCTCTTTCTATTCTGTCCAGATCCATCTCGATCTCACGGGCAGTTAAACTGATTTTATCAGGCCGGTTACTCATTCCATAGGTTGAAAGTGCAGAACCACCCACTCCCAGTTTTCTGATATCGCTGTTAATGGCAGGAAGATTAGCAATACTTCTCAATTTTCCCTCACTTGTTTCTATCTGGGTCAATTGATCACCGAGTTCAGAAACTTTTTCCTTGAACACTAAAAGCTGCTGCTGTAATTTCTCACGGTCATTTTCTAAAGAGGAAATTCTGTAATTATGATATAATCGCGTAAATAAACCGATAGACAACCCCACAACACCCACCAAAAAGAATAAAAAAAGAGAAGATGCTAATATAAACATCTTTCCATCTAAACTGATCTGCTTAAAACCACTTCCTTTTTTAGAGATATAGACTAATCTGAATCTCTCCTTGAGCATTCTCTCTCCCCTCTTGAAGATTTTGAAATGTTATTTTATACTACTTTTGGTTTTTTAAATCATAATTGACTAAAAAATATATAAAAATACAGAATAAAAGTCAAGTAAAAACTAAAAAAAAAATTTATAAAAATAAATTTAAAATAACAGGAACGGAACAATGTACAAACTGTGTCTTAAGATATATTATAATACAATAATAAGTATTTATTAATATTATATAAAATATAAAATTTAATTACCATTTCTTTACTTTTTGAAAGGTAACAGCAGGAAAGTAAAAAAGTAAGCTCATTAAGAATGTTACAAATTACATATGCTTATATTTAACATATAATAAAAAAGTCACAGACAAAAAACTCTGTCTGTGACTTGTAAAAATTTTAAGAACATGGCGTTAATCTGTATTACCCAAAAAAATCTCTGACATTCTCAGTTACACTGATAGTATATATAAATCAATTCATCAGATTATTAAAGATCATCCCAAATAACTTCTCAGTAAATTACTTCTGGAAGCATGTCTTAACTTTTTGATTGCCTTCTCTTTGATCTGTCTGACTCTTTCCCGGGTTAATTCAAACTTTTCACCGATTTCTTCCAAAGTTAAGGGATGTTCTCTGTCCAAACCGAAATACAGTTTCACTACTTTTTCTTCCCTTTCGGTCAATGTTTTCAAAGCCCTTTTTATCTCAATACTTAAGGATTCATCCAGCAAATAATTATCCGGTGAATTCTGATTTTCATTTTCAATAACATCCAGTAAACTGTTTTCTTCAGTCTGATTAAAGGGAGCATCCAGGGATACATGCTGACCTGATATCTTCATGGTATCCATTACTTCATCCGGAGACATCTCCAGTTTATCTGCAATTTCCTTTGTACTCGGTGCTCTTTCATAGGACTGTTCGAGATCACTTAATGCTTTACCGATCTTATTCAAATCCCCTACTCTGTTCAACGGCAGCCGCACCACTCTGGACTGTTCTGCTAAAGCCTGGAGAATAGACTGACGTATCCACCAGACTGCATAGGAAATAAATTTAAAACCACGGGTTTCATCAAAACGCTTTGCTGCTTTGATCAATCCAAGATTACCCTCATTGATCAGATCACCAAGAGTTAATCCCTGATTCTGATACTGTTTGGCAACACTGACAACAAATCGCAGGTTTGCCTTGGTTAATTTTTCTAATGCTACTTTATCATTTGCTTTTATTCTTCGTGCAAGTTCAACTTCTTCTTCAGGAGACAATAAAGAAACCTCACCTATCTCCTGAAGATATCTGTCGAGAGAATGGCTCTCTCTGGATTTTACTTTTTTTGCCATTTAAACACCAACTCCTTTATAAAAATCAATTAAATACACCTATTTTTTATACAGAATTTTTGCTAAAATGTTCCCCAAAAATGACATAAATCAAACCTTCCGCATCTGTCGAAAAATTCTTCTCATGTCTTTGCGAGGAAGGAAGCGACGAAGCAATCTCCTTTCGTCAAGTTAAAAATGTAAGGGTTTACTTTGTAAAAAATACCCACAATGAAATATTCAGAAATTTTTCAGCAGACTTTTCAGGGTAACGGCATTTTATCAAAATATCTCCTAAAAACTGTTATCAAAAAAATAATTGTTCGTACATAATATTCAGATATCAATACAATCAATAGTCGTATAGAGTAGATATTTTAGAATGTTTAATGTAATAAATTTTTACCCCAAAAACAAGCTTTTTTTTAATTTCTTGATTTTTATTAAAACTAATAATATATTTGGTTTAAAAAAGGAATATTATGAGAAAAAATTGTCTATATTTATTTGTACTTATTGTAATATCTTTATCTTTATATATAATTTCATGCGGACGTCTGAAAGAAGCAAAACAAAGCTACAAAAACCAAAATTATGATGAAACCATATCGTATTGCAAACAAGCCCTGGAAAAAGATTCTTCTGATACTGATGCAATGATATTAATGGGTAAATGCTACCAGGAAAAAGGGTTGTTGGATAAAGCACTGGATATAACTCATAAAGCTTATCAGCGTAAACCTTCTGCATCTATATCCGGCCGGCTCATCAGAATTCATAATGCAATGGGAGACAAATATCTGGATGATAATAACAACAAAGCCCTGGTGCATTATAAAGCTGCTCTTGAGATAAACCCAAAAAATCTGCATGCACAAAAGGAAATCGCTTATACCTATTATGCTCTGGGAAAATTACAAAAAGCTAAAAACTTTTATCTGAAACTTAAAAAAAGAAGTGATACACCTTCAGTTACAAATAAGATCACTGAAATAAACAACAGAATTGAAAAATCCCGGACACTGAATGATAAAGGACGTACTCAATACAGGCAATCCAGGCTGGAAAATGCACTGTACTACTTTGAACAGGCATCAGAACAGTATTCCGGATCCGAAGAAATAAACTACCATCTCTACCTGACCAGAGGAAGA
>Ga0180433_10000863_pt1 | contig 51636 bp, 52 predicted proteins | sample SS_ome_8_FD_132980 | JGI IMG/M metagenome (GOLD analysis project Ga0180433, IMG submission 132980) | Hypersaline lake sediment archaeal communities from the Salton Sea, California, USA - SS_1_D_1 metaG | ecosystem: Environmental > Aquatic > Non-marine Saline and Alkaline > Hypersaline >...
AAAAGCGAGTTGCTGAGCTTGAAGAACGTCTCGGCTTAAATTCTACCAACAGCTCAAAGCCCCCAAGCACCGACCAAAAAAAGAACAAAAAAAACCAAAAGGGGGAGCTCGCAAAGGGCATCCAGGTTATTTCCGCAATCTCTCCAATCACGTTGATCAGCATGTCACTTCAAGCTTAAGCCAGTGCCGATACTGCATTAGCAACAAGCTAGAAAAGAGACCCTCTCAGTTTTTCGATCAAGTTGAAATTCCAGACATAAAGCCCCTAGTGACTCGGATTGAATGCTGCAAGTATCAATGCCAAGGGTGCGTCCGGAAACAAGTCTCTGCTATGCCAGAAGGATATGATAGGACGTGCTTTGGCCCAAGGCTAATCAGTTTTATTAGCCTCTGTAGCACCGCTTATCGGATGAGTAAGCGGACAACCCAAGAGTTATTAAAGAATCTTCTCAACATAGATATCTCCCTAGGAAGTATTTCAGCAATGGAGCAGAAAATCTCAAGAGCCCTGTACCCTAGCTTTAGGAGCATAGAGAAGAGTGTGGACCGATCTAAAATAGCTTATGTCGATGAGACAAGCTTTAGAGAGCAAGCGCAAACTCACTATGTTTGGACAGCAACAACAGCCACAGCCACTCTTCTGAAGATATTACCAACAAGGTGTTTGAAAAGCTTGGCACAAGTCAGACCGAGATCACATCCAGGAATTACAGTCACAGATAGATACCAAGTCTACAAATACAAGAGACAACAGTACTGTCTAGCGCACATCTACCGAGATTTCAAGAAATTTGCTCAGAGAGATGGCCCCGACGGAGAACTTGGGATCCGAGCCCTCTTCGAAATGGACGAAATATTTAAAGCCACGCATGAGAATTGCAGGAAAACCATGCAGTCGAGGGTAGCCTATCGGAAGAAGAGGCTCAAGAATATCCTTGATGACACCATTGCAAATGGCTCGGATAAGATGTCGAGATATGCAGAGAGGCTCCTATCACAATATAAGAAATTGTTCCTTTTCTCTCGGTATGAGGGAGTAGAGGCTACGAACAATGCAGCAGAGAGATCGCTAAGGCATATTGTTTTATGGAGAAAGACTTCCTATGGAACACAAAGCGAAGGGGGAAGCCGCTTCATGGAAAGAGCGCTATCAGTTTGGATGACCTTAAAGAAACAGGGAAAACAGGCCTATTCTTTTTTTACAGATGCCTATAGCTCAACATTCAATCCTATGGTTTCGGCTCCTTCAATTTGATACCCCCCCCCTGAACGGATACCTTCAGAGGGTATACCGCTTCTAAGAATAGCTATTTCTTTGGAATTAAAGTTCACATGATTGTCGATCTCAACGGAATCCCAATAGAATTTTTCTTTACACCTGGGAGTATGAGTGATACCAGAGTATTAGATTGCTTTCACCTCAATCTTAAAAAAGATTCAATTATTTATGGAGATAAAGCATACAATAATTATCAGTTCGAAGATTTGTTATTTGAGATAAGTGGAATTAAATTGGTTACACAAAGAAAAAAGAATTCTAACAGACCTCACAAGATCGCAGACGAATTTAGACTATCCTCAGTTCGCCAGAGAGTCGAAACAACATTCAGTAGCATTATATCCCTAATGCCAAGATGTATAAAATCTACAACACCAAGAGGATTTTTCTTAAAGATATTTTTCTTTATTATAGGATATATGTCGACTCGTATTTTTGCTAAAATATAGCATACTCAAAGCATACAGAATCAGCACATCTACTGCGCTTCACGCTTTCGGAAAGGTGCGTGCACCTTCCCTCAGCGCTCATCTTGTATCTGCACTAATTCTGTAAGCTTTGAGTATGAAATAGGTCGCACTATGGGGTATTATTAAAGTCATTGCAACAACCCATCTCTTAAGTCTTGATTTTAGCGAGGTAAGAGCTTGCCTACAACTCAAGCCCACACACCAAGATCGGTGTTTCTGTTCTTGCCTACGGTTTTTGGATCTACCGGACATTCCCCGGCAAAGTGGTCTTGAGTGAGACCCGCTACTAGATCTTAATTGCGATCTCTTGAATTGGTGATCCTAAACAGGTAATGCTGAGCAGGAAAAAACTTGCATTCGCATTACCTTTTTTTGTTCTTGGCGCATAAATAGTTTTTGAAAAAGTCTTTTATCAACCCTTATGATTTGAAACTACTTTTTTTATTGAACCAAAACCGCATAATAATGGAATTAATTTTTCGTTATGATCAAACACAATATTAGTAGCTGATATGCCGGATATATTTTGATGATTGACATCTGCTTTGGCGTCAAGAAGATTTTTAAATAATCGATAATTTGGTTCTGGATACGACATCAAAATTAGAGGGGTATCCCCTAGTGCGTCTGAAATATTAGGATTGGCACCTGATTCTACTAGAATTTCTGCAATATCATGTTGAAAAATATTTATGCTTAAATTCAATGGTGTAAGTTGGTTATTGTTTATTGTATTTAAATCAACGTTTGCTTCAACAATTCTTTTTACAAAATTTATATCTCCTTTGTCAACTGCTTTATGAATTAGAAAATTCCCTAGATAGTCAATTGGAATTTTTGATGCTATTTGTATGATTTTACTATCGCCATAATCTCTAACTATTTCATATATTCTATTTGAATTTATTTTTCTTTGATTAAGAAAATTAAACATTAAATCAAAATAAATATAATTTTTATTAATTGCTGTGGCTATTATAAGATCCACGTTGGTGGGATTTCTAAAGTTTTGAATTAGGTATTGTGCAAAATTTTCACGTGTATTGATTGTACTCATATATTTTTCCTTTTTATTTATATTATAAATTTAATTATAACATTTTATTAAAATTATATATACAAATTATTTATAGGGTTAAATATAAGTAGTTTATGTAATTATTAATTAAGAATTTGCTAGAAATTGAGGCCTTCAGAGGCCAAAACAAAGGCGGCTGAGGGGAAGTTTTGCGTCTTTCCAAGGAGATGCTTATTTTTGAAGTAGGGGCTATTTTAGGACGAAATAGCTGGAAAAAAAGAACAATTCGGGCAGCTGCCTTGTAGGGCGCACTCTGGGGTTATAGTAATGGCCGTAGCGGTTTCTTGGGATTTAGAGAGGCGCTCAGCCCCATAAGGGCAAGGTCTAAGCCCTTCTGATGAGGGGGAAATTGTGGAGCCAAAGACGCTGTTAAATAAAAATGGTATACTTAGTTTACCGTTAATGTTATTCCATCGACTCATCTTTCAAATCTTGATTTTCAGCAAAGCAAGCCTAATGATTTTTCTGGCAAGTTTGGTAGCGATCAGGGTCTTAGTTTTGGGTTTTAAAATAAACAAGACCCCCTATAAAATGAGGGCTTTGTAGTGAGTTTAAGATAAAGATGAGCTACTGACTCTTTTCTTTGATAAGATTCTCAATTTCTTCGTAATGGAGGTTATGAGCAATCTCAAGTGCTGTATTTCCATCCCTATTCTTAAGATCTAAAGCAGGATTATATTTGAGGAGCTCGGTTACAAAATCTAAGTTACCACGCGTCACAGCCTTGTGGAGCATCGTCCCTTCGGGATAATAATCCTTTATATTAATAATCTTAGTAAAATCGACTTTATTAAAAACGATCTTTTTTAATGTACTGATCGTATTATTTTCAATTGCTTTTCCCAATAGTTCTAAAAGGAAGTCATTTTTATCGTCGTATTCGCTATAATCGCTTTCATCCCCTGAAGAAGGGTAGTCATCTATAGTTTCTGAATTAGGGTAACCATCATCACTAGAGTCACCAAACCAGTTGTCATCATCAGAGAACCATTCATCACTATTATTATTGTTTTCTACACTCGATATTATTATACCTTTTTATTGTTATGCAACAATAATTATATAATAATCTTAATTTAAATAGTATATAAAAATTAATTTAAAATTTGTTGGAAATCGAGGTCTTCAGAGGCCAAAACAAAGGCCGTTGGGGGGAAGTTTTGCGTCTTTTCAAGGAGACGCTCGTAGTAGTGGCCGTACTCTATGGCCGTTTCTTGGGATTTAGGGGGGCGCAGGCCCATTAGGACGAGGTCTGAGCCCTCTGATGAGGGGGCGATGGTGGAGCCAAAGACGTCGTTTTGGTCCTGGGCGAGGAGGACCTTGGGGGTGACCCTGAGGCGCCCTTCGTCGGAAAAGCTCTTGAGGCGGGAGAGCATCACCCCGTAGTCGTCGGGGTTTGAGATCACGCTCTTAAGGCTGAGCTCAGCCCCTCGCCATCTTTGTGAGGTTTGGATCATGAAGGCAAAGATGAGCATCAGCTCGGAGTTGCGCTTGTCTTGGCCGCCCCACCAAACGTCGATTGTCTTTGTCTGCGCTTTGAGTCCCTCGCGGATGATCACCACGTTCCGCTTTTGTTTGTGGGCGAGCATGATCACCTCGGCGTAGAGGGGAAAGAGCTCCTTGCGATGGGTTGACCCTAGAACGATGGTGTTGGGAGTGAGGGGGCCCATTCCCGTTGTCTTGATGAAGTTTTTCATCCCTTCGATGAGCTCTTTCGACTCGCACGTCTCGATCAGGGCCGAGATGCGGCTTTTCTCTAGGTACTCTTCCATTTTGGTGACAAAGGTCGACTTGGATGCGTCGGGATCTAGGATGGAGGCGAGGGTGAGGAAGCCTTGGCCGTGGGTGATGGCGTGGGTGAGGTTGATGAGGTTTTGACGGATGAATGGGTCCTCTAAGAAGACGAGGAGGTTGGGGCGCCATGAGCGGGCTGAGGCCTTCACTTTTGACAGGCGGTAGATGGCAAAGCGGGAGAGAAAAACAAGGAGGGACTCCCGCATATCTTCCCACCCTTCGGCGATTTTTCGCTTGGCGGCCAGGGCATAGATGAGGAGGACAAAGAGGAGGGCAAAGATCGTCTGTCCAGCGTTGATCATGAGCATGACAAAGAGGCAAAGGGCGGTTCCAAAGAGGGAGAGCCACCATGGGATGCGGAAGATGGGGCGCCAGGAGGGGTTGGAGATGAGGCTCTCAATCCCTGTCGCAAAGTTGAGCATGGCGTAGGAGATGAGGAAAAACATCGAGAGGACGGGGGCGATCTTATCGATACTTCCCAAAAAAAGTCCAATGGCGACAAAACCGGCCGAGACAACGAGGGCGATCCGTTCCTTATTGAAGTAGGGGGGGAGGTAGCCATCGTTTGCGAGGGCACCTAGGGTGCGCGGGGCGGCAAGGAGGCAGGAGAGGGAGGAGCTGAGTGTGGCTCCCCATATCCCTAAAATAACGAGTTGGGGGATCAGGGCGATCTCCTTGACGATCATGGGGTGGCTCACTAATGTTTCCCGCCCCACGTGGGTGGCTAAAAATATGGAGAGGGCCATGTAGGTGATGGCACCGACGATGACTGCAGAAAGGGTCCCGATGGGGAGTGAGCGGTTGGGGTTTTTTAAATCGCCCGACATCGAAATGCCCGCCTCAATCCCTGTGACAGCGGGGAAAAAGAGGGTGAAGAGGGGCCAAAAGCCGAAAAGTTTGGGCTCGCAGAGGGTCTCTGTAGCGGGGGGTGTGCCCCCCAAAAAGAAGGAGATGAGAGAGGTGATGATCACCACAAAGATCAAGAGTTGGGCTTTAAGGGCGAGATCGGTGCTCACAAAGGCGAGGAGGGTGATCGCCACAAGTGTGACCACTTCCAAAATTTTGGGATTGAGGAAGGGGAGGGCGCTCTGGGCCGATTCAGCAAACCCCGCGATGTAGAAGCTGATGCTCAAGGCCTGGGCGATAAAGAGGGGGATGCCAATGCTCGAGCCCACTTTGAGTCCAAAGGTGCGAGAGAGAATGTAGTAGACACCTCCCGAGCCAATTTTCATATTGGTCGCCATCGAACTGAGCGAGAGGGCGGTGATGAGGGTGATGAGAGAGGCCAAGCTAATGATGGCAATGGAGGGGATTAAGCCGCACGCCCCCACAATCCACCCCATGCGGAGGTAGAGGATCACTCCAAAGATGGTGAGGACACTGGGCAAAAAGACCCCTGTGAAGGTGCCAAACTTCTTAGGAGCGTCTAGTGTTTCGGTCCATTCCATCAGTACCCGAGCTTCGTCCTCAATGTGGAAAAGTAATCCCGTCTGAAGAGCTTGACGATCTTGAATCGCTTTTCGTGCCTTGTGATCAAAAAGGTCTCGCCAGTGCTGAGATCAAACTGATCGATCCCATCGCTGATGAACTCGACCGGATCGTATTCACTCAGATATTGAATCTGGATATCCTGGTCGGGGGCTAAGACGATGGGGCGGTTAGAGATGGTGTGGGCGCAGATGGGGGTGATCACAACGGCTTCGACAGCGGGGTTGATGATGGGCCCACCGGCGGCAAGGGAGTAGGCCGTTGAGCCGTTGGGAGTGGCGATCACAAGCCCATCGGCTTGAAAGGTGTTGAGAAAGATCCCATCGACGTGGATGCCGATCTCAATCAATGAAGGGTTGCGGGCGCGGTGGACCACCAAGTCGTTGATGGCAAAGGAGCGCTCGCCCGTTGGCGACTCGGCAGCTAGGACGAGGCGCTCTTCAATGTTGTAGGCGCCGCTTAGCAGGTCCTGCAAGCTGGGAAAGAGATCATCTAAGGGGACGTCGGCCATAAAGCCGAGGTGGCCTAAGTTGATCCCGAGCATTGGGCAGTCTAATTCGGGGTAAAGGTGCGCTGCGCTGAGCATGGTCCCATCGCCCCCGAGCGTGATCATAAAATTGATCTCCTTCGGATTGACACTCTCAATCGGCTGAATATTGAGATCTTTTGCCGCTTCACAGTCAGCCACAACGGAGACGCCGTGCTGCTTTAAATACTCGATGATTGAGAGGGAGGTTTTGTGACTATCGGCTTTTGCGCGATTAGGGAATAGGGCAATGATCATGGGCTTGACTCCTTATGGAAAGGGCAACTTTTTGCGAAATTTTTTCTGGGGTGAGGCCGATCTCTTCGTAGAGGTCGCTATTTTTGCCATGGTCAATGAAGCGATCGGGAATGCCGAAGTGGTGAAACTGGACGTTTTGCAGACGCTTCTGTTGAATGAAGTGGCTTAAAACCATCCCAAGGCCCGAGGCTTCTGCGTGCTCCTCAATCACGACAACAAAGGGCATTTTTTCAATCAAGTCGACAAACAGAGACTCATCCAAGGGTTTGACAAAAATTGGATCGACAACAGCGGCGTCGATGCCCTCTTTTTTTAGCAGAGCTCGGACTTTAAGGCCCATATCAACCATGTGTCCTAGGGCAACGATGATCAAATCGCTCCCTTCAGCCACAATTTCCCCTTTGCCTAGAGGGCGCTCTTGGAGCGTCTCTTGCCCCTCGTCTGTGGGGAGGTTGGGGTAGCGCAAGACGACGGGACGCTCGTAGAGGAAAGCCGCAGCCATGAGCTCTTTGAGTAATTGTCCCGATCGGGGTTGGCAGATCACTAGATGGGGCATGCCGATTAAAAACCCAATGTCGTAAATCCCATGGTGAGTTGAGCCGTCAGGTCCCGAAAGAAAGGCGCGGTCGAGGGCGATCAGGACGGGGAGGCGTTGGAGACAGATCTCTTGAAAAATATTGTCCAGAGCTCGCTGAGCAAAGGTGGCGTAGATCACCAATACGACTTTAAGGCGCCCACCTTTAGCAAGTCCCCCCGCATAGCAAACGGCGTGTTCCTCAGCGATCCCTACGTCGCACGATCGCTCGGGAAAAGCCTCCATAAAGGGGATGAGTTGAGAGCCCACCGGGGTCGCTGGGGAGATACAAAAAATGTGCGGGTCCTGTTTTCCCATTTCCAGCAACTGTTTGCCAAATACTTTTGGGAAAGAGGGGCGGGCCGTTTTAGCTGGGTGGAACTTTCCTGTGACGCAATCAAAGGGTTTCACCCCGTGATAGGCCGTTGGGTTGTTTGAGGCGACCTCCATCCCTTTCCCCTTTTGGGTGATGAGGTGGACAATGGTCGCTTTGGGATTGTCCTTGAGCGCTTGGAATGTTTTAACCATTTCTCGAATGTTGTGACCGTCGATGGGGCCCACATAACTGAGCTCAAACTGCTCAAAAAATGGCGCTGGGCTGATCATATTTTTCACAGACTCTTTGAGCTTGCGCCCCTTGTCAGTTAGGCGGGATCCACACCCGGGTATTTTTAGGAGAAACTTCTTGATTTCTTGATAAATGTCATTCGATGTGGGGCTATTGATCGCGCGGGATAAGATCTTAGAAATCGCCCCGACACTCTTGTAGATCGACATCTCATTGTCGTTTAAAATCGTGAGAAAACGGCTAAGGGACTGGGGGATGTTATTTAACGCTTCGAGAGTGATGCCACAAGTGAGATTGGCATCGCCAATGACGGGGATGACGTGCTCTTTTCCCTCCCTCAAATCGCGATCCTTGGCAAGACCTAAGGCAAGAGAGAGGGCGGTCCCCGCATGCCCTGAATAGAAAGGGTCGTGCTCAGACTCTTGGGGGTGAGAGAATCCACAGAGTCCGCGGTACTGCCGGATCGACTCAAATTGCGCATGACGTCCCGTTAATAGCTTATGGGGATAGGATTGGTGAGAGGTGTCGAAAAGGAGTCTATCTTGAGGAGAGCTAAAGACGTAGTGAAGAGCGATGATGAAGTCTACCGCTCCTAAGTTGGAGGCGAGGTGCCCCCCATTTTTTGCCATCACCTGAATGATGCGCTGCCGGATCTCGACAGCTAGCTGATCGAGCTCATCGAAGGTGAGACTCTTAATATCACCGGGGACGTTGATTTGGTCTAACATAGCCTTAAGAGAGGACCTGTCGATTGGGAGGGTTAAACTCCTGAAGTTCGGCGCCTCCAGAGCGATTTTTGATGAGGACCTCGATTTTTTTCTCGGCCTCCATTAGACGACGCCCTGCGTGCTTTATGAGTTGATCGGCCTCTTCAAATAATTTGAGAGACTCCTCTAATGGGCACGTATTGCTGTTGAGCTTTTGGAGGATCTCCTCAAGCCGAGCGTACGCTTTTTCAAAAGAAAATTCACTTGTCATCACTCTACCCTTGCTGTGACCTCTCCGTCGTGGAAGAGGAGTTTGATTAATTGGCCCACTTCACTATTTTGGCTACTCATCATAACGGAACTTTTATTTTCCGTAAAAGGGATGCAGTACCCTTTTTTCAAAATTGTTTTGGGGTTGAGCGCGTCGAGTTTTTCCTTGAAGTGGACAAGTTCCCGTTTTTGCCGAGTGATCTGCTGTTTGGCAATTTGTCCCAGCTCTTTGGCATATCGCTCAAGGCGCTCCCGATCCCGATCGATTTGCTTTTTGGGGTTGAGGCTCTGCACTGTGCGGAAGAGTCCCTCTAAGTGAACCCGGTGGGAGCGGAGGCGCCCATTGATCGCCATATCGAGGCGCTGCGCCCCATCGTCGAGCCGTTGCATGTGGGGGCCCAGCAAAGCGTAAGGGGAGTTGAGGAGGGGTTGCGCTGTGATTTTTGCCAGCTTTTGATGGGCCGACTCAATCGTCCGTCTAAGGGCCAGTAGGAGGGCATCTTGCGCCTGAGAGAGGCGGGAGAGTTGCTCTTGCCGCTCGCCCATGCAGATCTCGGCTGCTGCCGAAGGGGTAGGGGCCCGCCGATCGGCGACAAAGTCGGCCAAGGTGACATCGGTCTCATGCCCCACAGCGGAAATCACCGGGATGTGGGAGTGGTAGATCGCCTCGGCGACACACTCCTCATTGAAGGGCCATAAATCTTCCAAAGAGCCCCCGCCCCGCCCGACAATCATCACATCGACCGCTGTCTGAGCGTTCATCAAGCGGATCGCCTCGGCGATCTCACCTGCTGCCTCCTGACCCTGCACGCGGACAGGGCAGAGGATCAGGTGGAAGTTTTTAAAACGGCGCTCGAGGACATTTAAGATATCCTGAATGACCGACCCCGTGGGGCTGGTGACGACACCAATAGTCTTGGGGTACTTAGGTAGTGGTTTTTTCCGCTCTTGGGCAAACCACCCCAGCCCCTCGAGTTTTTTCTTTCTCTCGTGAAGGAGCATAAGGAGCTCGCCGACCCCGGCAAACTCGATCTCACGGACGATGATCTGGTAGCTGCCGCGAGGGGCGTAGACAGAGACCTCGCCTCGGACAATCACAGAATCGCCCGCCTTGGGTTTGACGCGGAGCTTGCTCGCATACCCTCTAAAGAGTGCGGCCTGGATTTGGCTCTTTTCGTCTTTGAGACTGAAGTAGATGTGGCCGGAAGATTGCTCTTTAAAATTGGTAATTTCCCCTTTAACCGCGATGGAGTGGAGGTTGGGTTCTAGGAGATTTTTGATAGCCTGGGTGAGCTCTGAGACGCTGAGAGTTGATTCCATAACGGCGATTATACGAGCTCGCCCCCTTTAGCTCAATATTATCCTTGAAAAGGTGGGGGACGACCTGATATGATGGCCTCCTTATGAGAGACAAACCCTACCTTATAGCTAACTGGAAAATGCACATGGGCCCGGCGGCTGCTTCGGCCTTTGTGAAAGATTTTTTGAGCCAATCCCCCCCTCAAGAGGCGTGGGTTGGCATCGCCCCACCCTTTACCTCACTTGAAAGGGCTAAAGAGGCGGCGGGGGCATCCACTCTTCAAATCGGGGCCCAAAATGTCAACCCCCATGAAAAAGGGGCTTTTACGGGTGAAATTTCAACCGACATGCTCAAAGAGGTGGGGGCTAGCTTTGTCATCCTCGGCCACTCTGAGAGACGCCACCTCTTTGGAGAGGGCGATGCCCTCATCCACGACAAACTGGCGCGCGCTGTGAGCGTTAACTTGCGCCCAGTCCTTTGTATCGGTGAGACACTCGATGAGAGGGTAGGGGGGCAGACTGAGTCTGTGCTTGAGCGGCAACTCTCCTCGGCTCTAAAGGGACTTGAGCCCGCCCCCAACCTCATCATTGCCTATGAGCCCGTCTGGGCCATTGGAACGGGAAAGGTAGCGAGCCCTGAGATGGCACAAGAGACTCACGAGATTGTGCGGAAAATCTTAGCCACTCACCTTGGTGAAAAAGGGGCTCAGGCGTGCCCAATTCTCTACGGGGGATCGGTCAAACCGGAAAACGCTAAAAATTTATTATCACAACCCGACATCGATGGGGCCTTGATTGGAGGCGCCTCCCTCGACGTCGCATCGTTTACCAAAATTATTGAGGCAAGTCTATGACCTTTTTATTCTATTCAGCCATTTTTCTATTCATCCTCCTCTCTGCGATTCTCTGCGCTGTCATTTTGATGCAAGAGAGCAAGAGCATGGGGCTGGGCGCCTCATTTGGTGGGGATAGCTCAGACTCACTCTTTGGCACATCGACAGCCGATGTACTCAAGAAGTTCACAGCTACGCTCATTGGGATCTTTATGGTCAGCTGTGTGATTCTCTCCTTCTGGACAGCGGCTCTTGGCCGCCAAGAAAAGGCCCCAATGCCCACAATCATCGAGCAAAACTAAAGTTCAATGATTAGTTGTTTGAAAACTTGTTTCAGTGGGCTTTTTATGCCCACCGAATACGATAAGGATCAAGAAATTGGCAAATTAGAGCTCGCAGCGCGCAACCTTATGCCTAACCAAGATATCAATGATTTTGTCGATAGCGCCCTGGCTCTTGGTGACCCTCAACTTTTTAACCCCATCCTCAAACTCTTTGCAGAAAAACTAGAGTCATTCGGACGCAATGACGAGGCGAAAAAACTTCTCCAGTCTGTAATCTGAGACCCTGATTGTTGCTGAAAGAGTTTTCTATTTATACTTCAATATGGTAGTATTTATAGCCAAAAAATTGAGGCTATAAGTAATGACAAAAATTGACACTTCATTGACTTCAGCAACAAACAATTCTGAAATTAATCCTACTTTTAATGATTGTTTAATGGGCAAAATTTGTGAGTTATACTATCAAAGTATTTCTTGCTTTATCCCCTTTTTTTGCGATAGGTGTGATTGTAATTTTGAGGGTAGTATGTCTCAAAATCCAAGCCTAACGAATTATTTCGAAGGTTATATATAAAAATAGGAGAAGAGAATGGCTGTTTATAATAATCTAGAACCTAATAATAACCAATTTCACCATCCAGAACCAAGTTGTATCGTGATTCTTGTGAATCCTATCTTAAAGTGCTTTGGATTGGATTTAATAGCTCGGCAGGAGGAGTTGAATCGCAACTTTGACCAAATAGTAAAAACTCACAATGATCAACAGAAAAGGTATGAAGAATTTTTGAAAAAAAACAGGGTCTTTCAAAAAGATCGCCAGGACATACAGGATGCCTTTTTGCAAGAGTTTGAAAAATACCGTTGAGCGACTAGGACTCTGATTGCTACTTATTCGTTATACTTCGTAAAGTAGGGGGTAAAATACTCACTGAGAAAGCTCCTTGTGAAGATTGAAAATTTCATGTACCATCCCGCTTAGTTTTTTTAAGATATCTTTTCACTAGGAGGGTCCAATAAAAGTCCAGAATCAGAAAAGGGAAAGTTACTACGATAAGCTTCACAAAGAATATCAGCCAAACTGTTTTGACAATCTTGTCGACAGTGTGTTGAAATGCCTAGGAATCAATTTTAGCATTGCTCAGAAAAAAGAAGAGGCCTTTCAAGCGACTATTCAAGAAAGAAATCAACAATTCATGGATATTTTTGAGCGGGCCTCTAAATATAGCCTTGCCAAAGAAAAAGAGAAATAACTCACCAGGGGAGGGTGCCCCCGGCTGCGTGGAAAAATTGGCCTGAGTTGTCTAAGCTGAGCTCGCCGATGCGCTCTACAAGGTTGTGAGCGGCCTTTTGGGGACTCACATCCCCCCGCTTTTCTGTCATGTCGGTTTGCACATAGCCCGGGTGGTAGAGGCCGACGGCAATGCCCCGCTCCTTTAAATCCATTGCGAGGACGGCGCCGATCATGTTGAGCGCGGTCTTGGAAGCGCGGTAGCCGTAGCGCCCAGGTAGCTCTAAGTCGCCAATCGAGCCGGCGCGCGAGCTGATCAGGGCAATTTTACTCCCCTTGTGAAGGAGAGGAAGGAAGGTTTCAACCACTTTGAGAGGGGCAATAGCGTTAACGGCAAAGAGCTCTTCCATAGCTAGGAAATCGAGATCGTCAATGGTCATCCGTTTGTTAATCCCCGCATTGCATATCAGGAGATCGAACTCTTTCTCTTTGACGCGATCTCTCGCCCCTTGTAGTTGGGAAAGATCTCTCACGTCCACGCCGTCGATCACTTGGGCGGGGAGCTTTGCGAGCTCTTGATTGGGTGTGCGGCAAAGGGCGAGCACCTCAAAGCCCTCTTCACACAGTCTCTTCACTAATTCTAGGCCGATCCCTCGGCTCGCTCCAGCAACTATCGCTCGTTTCATTGTTTGATCAACCTCACTCCTGCAAAGCGGGGGCCCCGCACAGTTTGTTCTAAGCTTAGAGCCAGCTCCCAACCCGTCGACGTGATGGAGAGGAGCTGCACTCGGAATTGGGTGTAGCCGGGCTCTTTGCCGCGGCCAAAGCCACTTTGCGATTCGAAGCGGAGGGTCCAGTTGGGCTCCAACTTAAATTGAAGGCGAGAGAGGATTGTGTTGCGCCCATCCGATAGAGGCGAGCGGGCGAGCTCGCTGATGGGACGGGTGACATCTAGGTAGTAGTTGTCGTGGTTATCCTTCCTCCAGTCAAATCGACTCCGGTGGCGGTACTCCAAATTAAACGCGCTCTTGGCATTTATTGTCAAAAGAAGGTGGAGATTCGCCCGATCGAGCAAATTTTCCTGAAAGTTCCATCCGATGTTGGCAAATAGGGAGAGGCGTGGTCTGTGAACTTTGAGGTCGAGGTAGGCCTTGGGGAGGCGTTTTGAAAAGGTGTCCTCAGAAAAAAAGCAGAGGCCATAGAGATTGGCACTTAGAGCGGGAAGAAAGGGGCCCATGGTGTCGGTGTAGATGTGGGTTTTTAGGCCGGGTGTAAGGAGGTTGAGGCGGTTGACCCCGTCGGCGATGTCAAAAATAAAGACCTCATTGGGTGAAATGGTCGGTTTTAAAAGGCCGCGGTAACTGACGAAAGGGATCAACTCGTGGCGCGCCGTTTGAAAGTGTTTGACAAAGGGCATCTGGAATTCCCCTCCGTAGTGAAAGAGGGCTTGCCCCACATCTTTATCGCCAGGTGAATCGGAGTAGTAGATCCCTTCAAAGCCCACCAAAGGGGTAAGGCGCCCCACATTAAGCGAGATAGGGCGATAGAGAAAGTGGTGGGTCTTAAGATGGATCGCTTCAAAGTCGGGAAGTATCCCTTCGATATCGTCAGAGTAGACGTAGTCAAAGTATCCCGAACGGGTGACATTCTCTGAGATGATCCCACTTGTCCCTAGCTCAAAAGGCCTTAAGGAGAGGTTGAGCAAGGGGAGCTCTTGGCGAAAACCCTGAAACGAGTTGATGCGGGGGCGGACGTTCAGACCCATGATGTGGCGGGGGCCAAAGTTGCGCAGGAGGAGTTCGGTGCGGCGCGCTGTATTGAGTTCAAAATCGTCACTTTTAAAGTCGCGGGGCATGTTTTTGTCGCTAAAGCGGTCCCATCTGGCGAAAGTGAGCCACGAAGCGTCGTCGTTTTGGTGGGTGTAGATGCCTTGCAAACGGTAGCGCGTTCTCTTTTTGTTGGGGTCATCGTCAAAGAAAAAGGTGTCGTGGGCGAGGTAGTTTTTTGTTTGGAAGAGGGTGCGCTTGTTGGGAGATAGATAAGTTGATTCAATAGCTCCACCAAATCCCCGCGATGTGCGGATGTCACCGCGCAAGAAAATATCGAGCTCTTCATTGGAGAAAATGCGGTATCTCATGGAGAGCTTAACCCCTTGCCCTTTGTCCCAAGAGAGCTTGTAGCGGACGGGTGAATCGATCGACTTTGTCAATGAGGAGGTGAGGGCGGGAAGATAAAAAATGGGGAGCTGGTAGAGGCGAAAGAGAACATTGGTTGCAAAGAGCTCTTGCCCAGGCTTGATCTGGACATACTTGGCCTTCACATCCCACTCGGGGCGGCAGCTCTCGCTCGTTGTGATCGCAGCGCCAGCGATGGTCACACTCTCATCGGGATTGAGGCGAACCCGCTCTCCCGAAAAAAACCAGATCCCCACGTTGACATGGCAGTTGGTGATCATCCCCACAGATGTCACGAAGTTGTAGATAAGGTGATCACCTGTGAGATAGCGCCCCCCGTACTCGACGAGGAGATTGCCGTGTGCCTCAATTGTTTTGCCAGGCACATACTTAATGGTTTGGGCTTGAACGCGGATTTTAGGTCCCTTAACAACGCCCCCTTGGTTTGTGACGAGCTGCTCCCCATCAAACCGGGGCTCCTTTAGGTCGATGACGTAGTCGTCGGCGCACAAAGTGCAGGCAAAAAGAGCGAGAAAAAAAAACCACTTCATGGCCTATGGAGTATACACCCCTATTGGATGGCGAGCAAGAGGAGACCGGCCAAAACGGGGCGATTCTTTGGGTGGCCATGGGCAATGGCGCGGAGTAAGACCTCGATCGATTGGGGATCTTGGCGCGAAGCGAGGGCTGTGAACGACTCGACCAAGAGCCTAGAGGTCTCCTCAGGAGTGAGTGAGTAGATAGAAGCGGGCTCTTTGTTTTTTTTTGTCGAGCCCTCCATTTTAAACTGGATCATGTGGTGATTTTTTTCCTTGTCTATCCAGGCAAAAAAGGGCTTTTCGTCGAAGTGGGGAGCGCCTGAGCGGTAAAGGGCCAGATTGCAGTAAGCGCGCGTTAGAGGAGCTCCCGTTCGCTTTGACTCATCTTGCAGCAGGCGGAGGGCGGCGGGTGAGTCGATGTTTTCCAAGAGATTGACAAGGACCGGGATGAGGTTATATTCCCCTCGGTCAAAAATCTTTTTCGCGATGAGGAGGAAATAGGACTCTTCAAGCTCCAAACTCTCGACGAGCATCTCCTCACGCAGGGCTTGAGAGATGGCGGCAAGCTCGAGGCGCTCCTCCTTTGGCCGTCCCGAAAGAGAGGGGAAGGGGCGCCACGACCTCAAGGCGTACCCTTTCGATGAAACTGGGTGAAAGCCAAGATCAGATGGCGTTTGAAACAGAAACTCCCCGAGACCTTTGATTGCATAAGGGTCTTTGCGCTTGAGGAGGGTGAGGGTGGTGTTGAGACGTGTGGTCATCTGCTCACTTTTCATGAGCTTGTGAAGGAGAGTTTTTCCCTCTTCAAAGTGCCCCATCAAGGCAATCGCAAAGGGGTTCTCTTTCTCAGCGTGCTGACAGATAATATCGCGTCCCAGTGTATCTCCGATCGACAGTAGGGCAAAGGCGGCGGCTAGGGCCACGCCCGAATCTTTGCATTGGGCGAGCTCTAAAAGACGCTCCTTGGAGCCCATGTCGTGAAATGTGCCGAGGGCAAAGGCGGCCATCTCCTGTTCGTTGTAATCGATGTGGGTCGCCATAGCGCGGATGGTGGGAAGGAGCTCATCCCGTTTGTACTTGGCCGCTGAGTAGATCGCTGAAAGGCGCACCTGAGTGTGGGGAGAGCGCATCAGGGTTTTTAGGAGGCTTGTCGCCGGTTTAGTGCCTAAGCGGGCATAAAAGTCGGGAAAAAAGACCCAAGCCTCCTGGGGAAGTTTGCGCATCAAGGATTCGATGGAGCCCAGGGCGTTTTTATGCCCCCGCGAAGAGAGAGCGTGCGCGGCTTGGATCCGGATCATCAAATAGGGGGATTTCATCGCCATCATCAACACTTGATCGGTGCCATCCTCTTGCATCGTCGCCAAGGTGCGGATGGCGGCCGCCTGGACGTAAGGGTTTGAGCTCACAATCCCACTCTCTAAAATGTAGAGGGGGCAGTGGAGGTTGGCGAGAGAGGCTCCATACATCGTGAGCAACTCGGTCTCAATATCGGGACTTTTGATGCCGCTTGAGAGAAGACCTGTAGCCAACGATTCGAGAAGTTGAAAGTCGTGGTTTTCACTAAAATGTTTGAGATAGAGAGAGAAGGCCCGCTTCACATCGTTTGATTTTTGGGCGTAAAGGATCTGTGATTTGATCTCCCCAAAAAGGGATGCAAAGGGGAGAGCGATGAGAATAGCTGAGGAGAGTAATGAGTTCACAAAGGGCTTTATACTCTGTGGGCATTCATGCTGTCAACTGATTGAAATCCTGAAAAATAGACATTTGAATATTTTTTACTTGGACTTAATGCAGGCTTAATGATAAAGTCTGACCAAACATGAGAAACTTTAGGAGGTTCTTAAATGACAATCAATACAATTCCACACAACAGTAACTCTGCCGTCACTCAGACAAACAATGTAAACAATGACAACACTAAAGAAAAAACAGCAGAAAATACCAACTATACCGACTCTATTGAAAGCACAGCTCAGGACACAGGATGTAACTACTGTGGGCTTGGTCAACTAATGAGCACAATCTGGGAGGGTATTTGCTGGTTCTTCACAGGATGTGGTTTCTTCTCAAGCAGTGAGTGCGAAAGCAAAGAGACTGGGGTCGAAAAAAATACTAATAAATCTGAAGAAAGTACTGTTGAAGCTAATAAACAGAAAGTGAAACAGAGCGGAGGTCACAGAGTAATACCTTCTCCGGAAAAAAAACAACAATAAATAATCGCCAATTTTTAGGCTATAGTTTTGAAAAACGCGCATTGGTTAGCCAATGCGCGTTTTTTTCTTTTTCTCCACACACTCAGCTCAAAAAAAATAGTGAAGGAAAAAAAATTTCTTTTGCATTTAATCAAATGTTAATGCTATGTTAAGGCAAATTTAAGAAATCACAGAAATATAGGAGGAATCATCATGTCTAGCATTAGCCGCGTTAGTGATGATCGAACGATTGATAACGTTGGTCGAGATCATCTTAATACAAAACCCATTAGTCAGAGAGCAGAGTCAAACAATATTGACACTATAGATTCAACTAATAACGAAGAGGGGGGAGTTATAAGCCTTCTATTGAGTCCTCTTTGGTTTGTTGTTGAACTATTTTCCAGTATGATCAACTGGATTGGGAGTTGGTTTTCAAGTTCAAGTGAGCAAACACCAAATAGCGCAGAGGATACTGTTTCACAAGAGACGACCAATGAAGATCGCATTCGTGAGCTGATCAGTCAGTACAATGATACGGATGATGTCGACACAGCAGTGAGTGTTCTCATCAAGATCGCCGATATAGATCCCTCTCAGCTTGATCAGCTCCAATTGGATGAAGAATTGAGTGATATTGTCGATGAGCATAAAGATAACCTCGAAGAGCTAAAGAAAAATTTAAGAGACTATGTCAATGAAGTGGCCACTTCTGAAGAGGAAGAGGAGGAAGAGGTTGAGTCATCAGATGATGAAATTATTCATAATCTTCCTATGAGTAAAAAAGAGTCACCTGTTACCCCCCTTAATTTAAATGGTACTAATTCAAAACCTAAAAGTAATCAACCGTTAAATATTGAGAGGCTCAAAACAACAAAAAAAGCGGATTCGTTTGCCGTTTCTAATAAGCCCGTTGATCTTGCTGAAGCACTCAAAGAGACGTTCAATATCGCGATGAAAAAAGAAGGGGTTACAATCGGAACACTAATCAATAGCCTAAGTGCTTGTGTCTTCAGTGTATCGAAAGATGTCAATGACAACTTCAGTCGACTTAAAAATCTCGCCGAGTTGAACGATGCTATAGACATTCTGGTATCAAATCCAAATGAGGTCAAAACCTGTAGGGAAGGTTTTGAAGCACTCGAGAGCCAACTCAGAGAGTGTTGCAATGACAGTAGCAGCAAAAAGGCCGTGAGTTCCGTGTTTGATGATTTGTGGAAAACTGTGTTACCTGGAGAAAAGCGTTCAAAGAAATCAAAATTGGATAAGGTGATGAACAAGTTTAGATCGCCAAAACCGAATGAAAAGAAAGAGGCATCGCAAAACAAGACAGATAATAAAAAAGAGACCAATGTGCCCGTTTTGGCATCTTCACCGAGTTTTGATACCAAAAAGGTCACAAAAACGGTATCTTCAGGTACTTCTGTTGAAAAAAAGGGAACGCCTAAAGGGCATCGTCGTTCAAGAAGTTTGAGTAAAGCTGCTAAGAAAATTCTGGGTAAGAAAGACGAGCAGGCCCCAGAGCTCAAGGAGCTGATAGGTAAGCTCACTGAGTTAAAAGAACTAGCGAAAAAGGCATCTCCAGCAAAGACAGATGGAAAAGATAGCGCTGAGAAAAAGGTATCAGAGGTCATTAGATACCTCCAAAAAGTCAAAGTCACTGAAGAAAATAAAGCCTTTTTCAAAAAACTGACTAAAGAAACTGAGGAGGCCCTTAAGTTTAACCCAAGTGAGGGTTGTATTGAAACAGAGCTGATTTCCCTTGGTGAAGAGTTTGAAAAAATGGGAATGAGCGAAGTTCTCGGACTGCTCTCGGATACAGGGAAATTGTTGAAAGGGGCCTTCCAAGAACTTGAGAGTTCGGGATTGGCAGATGATACCCTGAACCTCGTCCATAGTCTGCTTTCAAAATAATGCAACTGAATGGGGTAAAAAAGGCTTTCTTCACTTTTTGGAGAAAGCCTTTTTGGTTTATAAATGTGTGAGTTCATCAACGCCACGTACACCTGTTGTCTTGAGGGTCTAGAAGCTACCTACCTCTTTGTATGGGAGTGGGTTTCATATCTAGTCAATCAGGTGGTTATGACCTTATTTGGGTCTTGTTTAGTTCAGTCTGACTATCATGATTTCAAGTTCACTCGATTGACAGCGCAGATGCACTCGTCTCAGACAGATCTTGAGCGTCTATCCATTTTTAATGAAGGGATCAGTGATAGTTTATCCATAGAGGATGAAGAGAGACTCAAAGGACATGTGATGAGGCTGTTTAATGAACTCCCTAATGATCTTCAGTCAAATCTTTTGGAGCAAATAGCCCTTTTATCTAGTCACCCAATCGAAAATCCTGTGGGCAGGGGACGGGTGATTCTTGAGAGAGACCCGTTTAGCTATTTTGTGAAAAGAGGTATATTCAATATGAAACAAATGGTGCGCTTTGCAAGGGATAATGAGATCATCTTAAACCCTCTCTCATCCGAGCTCAACCGCATATGGGCTCTGCGCGATCTACTCGGTGTTTTGCCAGTGCGCACACAGATCGAGGACCGCCCCATGCTCTCTAAGGAGCGGATAAAACAAGCGATCTCAATCGGTCTTGGGACTCTTTCAGAAGAGACGAGCGAGCGGTTTGCTCATATCACTGCCCCTTCCCACTTCACAACGCCTATATCTCAGCTTAGGTATAAGCTCGATCAGTGTTTTTTAGCCCTAGCTCACGAAGACCCATCAGTTTGAGAAGGGGGCTTGGGGGGCTCTTCTTCATTTAATGGGGGAGACTCTGGCTCATCAGTAGAAGTCTCTTCAGATGGAGTTTGGGAATCGGGTTCAGTAGTAGTCTCCTCCACAGGAGTTTGTATTTCAGGTTCGGCCGGAGTCTCTTCAGAAGGGGGCTGTTGGTCTGGTTCAGTAGAGGTTTCAGCAGATGGAGTTTGGGAATCGGGTTCAGTAGTAGTCTCCTCCACAGGAGTTTGTGTTTCAGGTTCGGCAGGAGCCTCTTCAGCAGGAGCTCCTTTTTGATCACAAACTGGGCACTCTTCCTCAGGACGAGCGCACCGCTTGCAGCTTAACTTTGCCTTGCCTGTGATTAACCTGCCGATGGCAAGGCCAACGGCACAGAGAATTAGAATGACGGCAGCTAGGATGATGGTAATGAGGACAACTCTCATTTTTTCTTTGATCCAGCGGTAGCGGGTTTGCTGTTTTCTTCGTGGTCGACCCAAATGGGGCTACCCCACCCTATGTGGCCATCCTTTTGGACAACGCGCACGTAGTAGTAGACAAAGGGAGGGCGGCTGTCTGGCGATTTGAGCTCGACCTTCTGAATCGGGTCGCCATCGTCAAAGGCAAACTCGAGGAGATCATTGTTGGGTTTAAAGGTCTTGATCGCCTTCCCATTGCGGAAGAAGGTGACCTCTTTAAGTGTGTCTGTGCCTGCGATAGTGCCACTTAGGTGCCGGTTGTAGGCAAGGCCAGGTTTGGTCTTTGTGGAGATTTCAGAGCCCATCGGAAGGCCAGCCAGCTGCACATCGATGAGAATGCGGGCCCCTGTCGTGGCGTAGCAGCGGCGGGCGTAGAGAGCTTTGATGAGTTGATCGCGCGTGTGGGCTGCTGAGACAATGGCTGTTAGCCCTGGAGAGTACTGCTTTTGATCGGAATCAAAGAGCCCCTCAAAGACACCTCTATCGTCAAGGCCCCCGGCGACAAATCCAAAGCGGTGGTTCTGATTAAGGGCGGTGCGCACACTCCCTTCAATTTTGGACTGGATTTTATTTGTGGAGTGGATTGGCCTTAGGTTGCCCTCTTTTTCTGCACACTCAGATGAGCCCCAGGCGTTGTAGATTTCGACAACGCGCTCAAAGTCGGGAGCAAAGTTTTTAAAGTCAAAGTGGTGGGAGCCTCCCATTGTGAGGGTGGGGATTGAGATGAGGTCTTTGGGGTTATGGGATTTGTAGATTTTCTTAAGGGTGCTTGACTTGGGGTCTTTGCGCTTAAGTAATGGCTTGTTGTCCTTGGCGTAGATCATGTGGCGCAAGCCCTCTGAGCCATTGGTGCCAATGTAGGAGAAGCCAAGAAGGGTGCTGAATCGGTCGTCTTCGTTGAATTCCCCAACTTGGGCATTGATCCCTTTCCAAACGGGGGGTGATAGGGGTTTATCATTTTCAAAGTGGGATGTGGAGAAGAACTGGTAGGCTTTTTCATCGCGGAAGTAACGGAGACATGACTCAATATCATCCCTACTGTCGTACCGCTCTGACTCGCCCCGAAGAACACCCCAGTAGATTGTCTCTTCAGGGGCAGCGACACACTTTATGGGGGAGGAAAGGAACTCTTCTCCAGTCGCGAGATTCTTGAGTTTGAGTTTGTAGATCCCCGGCTCATTGAAGTAGAAGTTGGGGAGGGTGAGAAAGCCCGTTTCTGGGACGAAGAGTTTCCAGTTGAGGTTCTCTCTGAGCTGCTCGTACCCGAGCTCGATCAAGGTCCCTTCAGGGGCCTTTGATGTGGGATTATTGTACTCATCCTCAAAGCGGATGATGACGTCAAAGCGCTGGTTTTTGCCCACAAGTGAGGGGTGGAGGGCGCGGATGTGGTCGAGATCGCCCCCTCTGACATCTAGGGTGAAGACTTCGGGGTCGCGGAAGATCCCTTTCCCTTTGGGATCGACGTAGAGGTTAAAGCAGCGGCGTCTTTCGATATATTGCTGGGGTTTGTTCCCTTTTTTCTCGTGACCTGTCTTATCGGGGGTCCCCATGTAGATGTGAATTTCGTCGCCGGCGGGGACATCTTCGTCTAGGGTGAAGTCGTAGACTAGGGATATGGAGTCTTTCTTTTCCGATGATTTTGCCGCAAGTTGCTTGCCAGATGGGGTGGTGAGCCAAATAAGATTGGATTTGGTTTTGAGCTGTGTTTGGGGTTGCTGCCAGTCGATTTGCCGCCCTTTTGAAAGGGGATCAAAGCGCAGCAGTGTCCCTTTCGGGAGGTTTGCCGATGGGGTGTAGATGAATTTTATTGTGCCAATCGTCCCAACTCGGACATATTTTGGTTCGGTGATGCAGAGTGATCGGCGCATAAAAGTCTCCTGTTTTACCTTTATTTTGAGATAGGTGTGATTAATATTTTTTCAATGGCTCGCTCGCTCGAGCTCATCACTTCCAAATCGAAATTGTCGTGATGAATTTTAAACCCTTTCTGAGGAATCATGCCCGCCATATGGAAGACATATCCCCCAACAGTATCATACTCTAAACTCGGAGGAATTGCGAGCCCTAGTTCTCTTTCGCAGTCATTGATGGTCATTTTAGCATCGAGAAAGTAGCCCCCCTTTTGGTCGGAGGTGAAGAGTTTTTCCTCCTCGGTGTCGTACTCATCGGCAATCTCTCCCACAAGCTCTTCTAAAATATCCTCGATTGAGACGATCCCTTCGGTCCCTCCATACTCGTCAACGACAATCGCCATGTGGATGTGTTTTTGGCGAAATTCCGTGAGGAGGCTGCTGATTTTCTTGGTCTCGGGGGTGTAGAGGATCGGCTTGGCGATCTTTGAAATGGGGGTCTCTTCAGCGTTACTGCTCGAATCTTTGTCGAGGTAGAGGGCGAGAAGATCCTTGTAATGAACGACCCCGATGATCTGGTCAACTGTGTCTTGGTAGATGGGAATGCGGCTGTATTCCTCTTCTTTAAACTGCTCGGCCGCCTCAGCAATGGAGACATCGGCGGGCAGGGAGAAGACGTCGATGCGGGGGACCATGACCTCTCTGACGATCCGGTCTTTAAAGGTAGCAACGGAGGTGATGAGGTTTTGCTCTGAGGTTGAGAGCTCTTCGGCGATATCGGATTCGTGGACAATCTCGAGAATTTTCTCCTTGAGTTTTTGGTCTTGCTCTTTCTTTCTCCCTCTTTTGAGAGCAAAGGCGAAGAGGCGTTGGAGTTTAAGGAACAGGTAGGTGATGGGGAAGTAGATGAGGAGAAAAAGGGACGCGCAGGGTGTCATGAGTCTTAGCAGGGTTCGTGGGGCGGCCTTTGAGAGGAGGCGAAAAAGGAGGTCGAAAATGAGGGGGATTGAGATTAAAAGGGCGAGGTAGCCTGTCAGGGGCCAGATCGCTAAGTTGAAGTCGAGAAGGAGGATGCAGCTAGAGGTGGCATAGGCGAGGCGGGATATCTGCTTTGAGAAACTTAGTGTGAAAAAGAGGTTTTCCCACTCCTCCTTTGGGAAGAGGCGTTTGACAAAGAGGGGAATACAGTAAAACTGTTTGCGGCTTGTGAACTCCTCTTTCCCTTGAATGAGGCCAAAGCGGTGGAGGCTGATGGCAAAGGCTGAGAGGGAGATGGAGCCAATGAGAAAAAAGAGGGGGATGAGGAAATAGATCACTTGGCGCTTAGGGGGGTTAGGTGTTTGAGCGCTTGGGCCTCTTCATGGCGCATGATCTCTCTTTCCTCTTCAGTCTGATCGTCAAAGCCGAGGAGGTGAAGGAGGGCGTGGATAATGTAAAGGGTGCACTCGGTGTAAGGGTCAGTGCCAAACTCGGGAGCGCGACTGATGGCGACCTTGGGGCAAATGAAGATCTCTCCTAAAAGGTCACTTCGCTGATTGATGATGGGGTCGATGGGGAAGGTCATGCAGTCAGTTGGTGAGGGGTCGGCAAAGTGGGTGCTGTGGATGGTGCACATGGTCTGATTGTCGACAAAGTGGACAATGACTTCGCGACAAGATATTTTTTTATATTTGAGAAATGAGGTGACAAGGTCCTTAACCTGGTCGTTATCGATCAGGAGGTCTGACTGGGAGTTGAAGAGTGTGACAGAGACATGGTTTGACTTTTCTGCAAAAGCCAAACCATCGCAATCATTTTGCATGAAAGAGTGTGGTTACTTTCCTACAGGGGTTTTGGGGAGATTGGTCACTTTTTTATTGACGCCATCTTTCCATCGCCCGAGTTGGCGCAAGACATCAATCCGCTCAAATCGCTTGAGAACATTGCGCTTTTTTCCACCCTTACCGCTCTTTCCGTAACTGGGATGTCTCGACATGGTTTACCTATGAATTTTTTGGTATAAACATTTGACCGCCTTCTGGAGCGGCATTTACGTGCTCTTTGAACCCTTTGGGGAGGTTATCCTTCTTAGGGCCTGTCTTTTCAGCAAAATTGTAGTGGCGCTTACGGGGGCTGCGATTCCGCCGCTCACCCTGCTTGCTCATTCTGGTCATTTCCTTAGGACTCCGAATAGAAATTTTCCTTTTGATAATAGAGGAAGCGGGCAATATTTTCAACCTGAAATAAGTTGTATGGGGTATCCGGCCCCCTTGTAGGTCTCGTAAGATTTTTTTGAGTCGGGGTCGCCCCGATCGAACTCGTAGATTTTGGCGTAGGGGGCGTGCATGATGGGGGAGGGGGTGAGGTTGATGGCCCGGTCGGCTTTATTAAGGTTTTTTTTGATCTCGGTGATCACAATCAAATCTTTAGTATGACCTTGGACCAGGGCGTGGGGGAGGAAGCTCTCCCTTTGAAATTTCCACAAATACTCGTCGAGAAACTCCCCACTTTTGCGGTCATTGACAAAGATGATCAGCGGGCACTTTTCGCTCAATGTTTTTACGCAGAGTCGAGCGATCACATCGAGTTTTTGCTGGGGCGATTTTTGGGCAAAGAGCACAACTTTAGTCATCTTGATTTGGCCTATAGACCCCACAGGAGACGAGAAATTTGAAGACATCCTCTGTCGAAACGTCGATCTCCCTGACATCGCGACTTGAGGCGAGGATCAAAAAGCCCGATATGGGGTGGGGTGATGTGGGAATGAATACGGAGTGCCAGTCCTCGTCGGACAGGGCCTTTTTGACACTCTCTGGAGCTTCAGAGGTTTGAAACCCCATCGCTCGCGTCTGGTCATGGGGGAAGTTGAGGAGGACAGACTTTTTAAAGAACTTTTGGTCATCGGCAAGGGCGATCTCTGCCACTTGCTTTGTTGTCTTATAGATGGTGCGCACGAGGGGAATCTTTTGAAAAATGCGGTGGGCGAGGTCGACAAAGTAGTGGAGGAAGAGCTTTCTGACCAAAAATCCCAGAAGGAAGATGGTTAAAAAGAGGAGGATCAGCGCGACAAAGCGGGAGAGCCATAAGAGAAGTTCTCTATGGTTGACGAGGTGGCCTAAGTAGTCCTTGTAGTGAGTCAAGAGATCTTCGATCAGCCCGACAAAGGGGCGGGTTAGCAAATCGATAAAAAAGTAGAAGAGCAGCAGTGTCACGGCTAGGGGAAGGAGGGTGACAAGGCCTGTGAGGAAGTACTTTTTCATGAGTTTTCTTGGGGCTGATGTTCGGGTGTGATCACGCCACATGAGACGATGTACTTGATGGCATCTTCAGGTTTCATATCGAGGAAGATGATCTCCTCCTCCTTGTACATGATGAGGAAGCCCGTGGTGGGGTTGGGCGTTGTCGGAATGAGGACGGAGTAGAGTTTGCTCCCGACCCCTTCGCTACAGATCTCAGGAGACTGCCTTGAAATCAACCCAAGTACATAAGTCCCTTGTTTAGGGTAAGGGACCATGACCACCTGTTTAAAAGAGCTCTTGTCAGTGACAAAGAGCGTTTTGATGATTTCTTGAGAGGTTTTGTAGACCTTGTTGACAAGGGGGATGCGGTGGAGGATCTCGTCGCTGTAGTGGATGATCGTTTTGAAAAAGACCCAACGGGCGAACATCCCCAGCAGTATAGTGAAGAGAAACAGCGAAATAAGGATCAACAGCTGAGAGGTCGTCCTTATAAGCTGTTCTGGCGTCAAAAAGAGGAAACCCCTTTTGACGATGTTGGTTCCCTCCAAGAACTCTGTGACGAAGCCGATGAAGGGTTGGGTGAGGAAGTTGACGATGAAGATGACGAGGGCGATGGTCACTGCCAATGGAAGGAGGATGACAAGGCCCGTTATGAAGTATTTTTTCATAAGTCCTATTATAGGCTAAATGAGCCCCCAATCGCAAGACCAAACAAGGGGGGCTCAAAATGGCTGCGCCTAGCGGCCTCCTCGCCTTCTAGCGTGTCGCAAACACGCGTCGTCATCTGTGGGGGCCAATATACGACCCTCTTTGATCTTGATCCACTTCCCCCTGGATTTTTCTTTTTTCCCATCTTGAAAGAGTCATTTTGACCCCTACTTTTACAAGTATGTGATCAAAATGACTCTTCCAATCTGGAAAAAAATCGAAAATCCCTTGGAAAGTGGATCAAGATCAAAGAGGGTCTCCTTTGCCCTTTTGAGCCATTGAGCGCAAATTCTTGCGCACAATCAATTAATTGCGATAGTATCTCGCCTGACTTTAACCATTAGGAGTTACTATGAATATTTTGCAAAAGCTGATTGTGAGCGTGCTGACCCTCTGTTTTTTGAACCAAGGAGAGGCGCAAGAGACTGAAATCTGGAAACTCTTTACATTTTGTGAAACAGTTATTTTGATCGATACGGACTATCAAATATGGCAATTAGAAGGGCTTAAGCCTAACGAACAATCTTGGGGTGAATGGTTATTGGGCTCTAGTATTCCTCAACCAGATGAACGCTATTATTATAATCCTTACCAATGGAAAGAAGGGATGAGACTCTTGATAAATCATTCGCCTTGGACTGACTCTGATTTTGCACAAAGTTACCGAAACGATACATCTCAGTTAAAGTTTTGTGACTACTTGGTTGAGAATCTTTCTGCATCCTGTTTTATTTTTGCCAGGCAGATTGATATGAATGATTTGGAGACTATTTTTGAGCCTTCTTTAAAGTTGATCCAATCATTGAATAACCAAGGTCAAAAAGAGCTTGCTGATGCTGTATTAAGGAACATTAGACCCTATCTTGAATTCTTTTGTGACGTTATAGAAGAATGGCAGAAAAGAAAAGAGGGTCAAACCTATGATGAGAAGCTAGTTGCTTTTGCCGATGCCCAACGCCACACAACATCGCTACTGAATTTTCGTTTATTCTGTGAATCATCGGAATAGGTTTTAATATATTGCGCAAGAATTTGCGTTCCATGGTCCAAAAGGGCAAAGGATGGTGGTCCCCGCAGGAGGAGCAGGCGTGTTAGCAACACGTCCGACGACGAGGAGACCGCTAGGCGCAGCCATTTTGGGCCCCCCTCTTGCAAAACAAACCGTTCAATCCCTAACCTACCGCTTCCTTTTTTTGCGGATGATGCGGTATTCGCACTCCTGCATCATGAGGTCAACATTGATAAGCTCAACCTCAATCATTTGCCCAGAAGTGAAGACCTCACCGGTGGTGTCACCCGAAAGGGTGGCATCGCGCGGATCGAAGGAATAGTAGGCGGGGCCAATGCGCGAAATATGGACAAAGCCCTCGATCATAAAGGGTGAGATGTCGAAAAAGAGGCCAAAGGGCTTGATTTTGGTGATCTGGGCCTTGAAGCGGGCCTGCTTTTCCTTTTTATAGATTTCCTTGAGGAGGCGGAGCTTCTTTAAATTGAGGACGCTCGTCTCGGCGCGGAAGGAGATGCGCTCTTTTTCCGAGCACTCTTCGGCGATGGCGGCCACTTTCTGCGTTTGCGTCTCGGCAAAGAGGAGGCGCTGGACGATCAGGTCGCTATAGCGCCTGATGGGGGAGGTGAAGTGGCAGTAGTTCTCTAGGGCGAGGCCGTAGTGCCCCACGTTGTCCTTGGAGTAGTAGGCGAGCTTCATGCTCCGGATGAAGGCGATCGAGAGTTGCCGCCCGTGGGGGGAGGATTTGGCCTCTTCGAAGAGCTTGGCAATTTCATCGGCGGTGGGCTCTTTGGAAAGCTTGAAGCCGAGGAGGCGGGCGAGGTCGTAGAAGTCTTCGATGTTCTCATCTGAGGGTGAATCGTGGATGCGGAAGACGGCCTCTTGCCCTCGGCTTGTCAGCTCCGTTGCGACGATCTCATTGGCCTTGAGCATGAACTCTTCGACCATCTGGTGGGTGATGTCGTACTCGCTGAGGGTGTAATCGGTGGGGACGCCCGATTTGTCAATCTTGAGGATGAGCTCGGGGAGGGCGAGGTCGACGCTGCCGCGGGCACGCCGTTTCGCTTTGAGGAGGAGGCAGAGCTCTTCCATAGTTTTGAGGGTTTTGGCATGGGGGGATTTCTTTTTGCCCTTAAGGACTTCCATGGCTTCTTCGTAGGTGAAGCGCTTGCGGCTTTTGATGACGCTCCGCATGATCTCGTAGTGCTTAAGCTCTCCCTCTAGGTCAAATTCCATGCGGACAGTGGCAACAAGGCGCTTGACGTTGGCTTTGAGGCTGCAGAGCTCATTGGAGAGCTCTTCGGGGAGCATGGGGATACATTGAGTCGGAAAGTAGGTGGAGTTCCCGCGCTTGCGCGCTTCGCTATCTAGCTGGGAGCTCTCTTTGACGTAATGGGCGACGTCGGCAATGTGGACAAAGAGCTCAAAGCCTTCTTTGGTTTTTTGGACAAATAGGGCGTCGTCAAAGTCTTTGGCGGTCTTGGGATCGATGGTGACGGCGCGCTGGGCAGTGAGGTCGATGCGCTCTTTGGAATCTCCCGGTTTGACGGTTTTTCCAAAGGCTTTGGCTTCGCTCACAACATCTTTGGGAAAGGAGACGTTGAGGTTGTACTCTAAGGTGGCGATGGGGATGTCGGCAGAGGCTTTGTCGATGTGGCCGAGTTTTTTGTCGACTTCACAAATGGTGTAGTCGAGGTCATCTTCCCATTTGATCACTTTAAGAAGGACCCGATCGCCAATTTTGACGCTTTTTGGGCACCGCTTGATTTGGACACTTTTCTCGGTCCCAAGGACAGGGGCGTAGGCGATGGCGTCTTTAAGCTTATTTTTGGAGAGACTCTCTTCAAAGTCTGTGACGATAGCCACAATGTGTTTGCGCCCTCGATCAAGAATTTTTATGACGCGCCCTTCAGGTCCTTTCCCGTCGGGAGCTTTGTCTAAAATTTCAATCTCAACGCGGTCTTTATCGACGGCAAAGGCTGTAAGGGGTTTGGGAATAAAGACATCTTGGGGATGGTTTTCCCGATCGTCACACTTGACAAATCCAAAGCCACGGGGGTGGAGGGAGATTTGCCCTTCGATGATTTGACGGTTGGTCACGGGATATAGACGGCGCTTGTTAAGGGTGCAGACCCCTTCGTCAATGAGCTCTTCAAGGATTTCTTTACATAGGTCGTGAAGGGGTTTTTGGAATCCCAATTTGCGGATGAGCGCCATCATCCCCATCGGTTCGTACCGTTTCCCCTGGATGTATTCGAGGAGCGCTTTGCGTATTTTCGTTTTTTTCATCCCCTTATTCTAACGGGTTTGAGGAATGAAATCTATGGGTAAAATTTATATTTTATCGATATGATTTTTTTGACATAATGAGCATTTTTTAGTGATTGGAGGACTGTATGAGTCTAAATAAATGGATAGTATCAGGGGCCATGGCTCTTAGTGTGAGCTCTGGCTTTGCCCTTTCAAATGGGTGCACCCTTGTTGAAGGGGATTTGCACTCTTTATCAAAGGAAGCCAATGGATCGATGTTGATCGAGACGGGACAAAGAGCAATTTTGGAGTGGCCCGAGTTCTCTATCGAGTCCGATCAAAGTGTCACATTTAACCAACAAGATGCGACCTCGTGGGTTCTCAATCGTGTGACGGGGCCCCTCCCATCGACGTTGAATGGGTCGCTCACTTCTAATGGTCATGTCGTCTTGGTCAACCCTCAGGGTGTGATGGTTGGGGAGACGGGGGTGATTGAGTCGCGGGGGTTCATTGCCTCAACGGCTGATATTCCCAATAGCTCCCTTTTATCGGGGGGGACGTTGGAGTTCACAGGGGACTCAAAGCGGGCAGTTGTCAACTTAGGAAAAATCACAGCGCATCAGGGGGATGTTTTCTTAATTGCCCGCCGCGTTGAAAACAACGGAACGATTCAGGCGCCCGAGGGTGTTGTGGGACTGGCTAGTGGCTCTAAGGTTTTGATTAGCCCTGATGGGGGTGGCCGGGTAATGATTTGCCCAAGTCAGGACGAAGGATCTGTCGAAAACTGTGGATTCATCAAAGCGCTCACGGTTGAGTTAAGAAGTAGCAGTCCATACGCCCTTGCAGTGAAAAACTCAGGATCGATCGAAGCGGGTGATGTGGCCCATAAAGATGGCCGGGTCTATCTCGTCGGATCGGGAGGGGGCACTCTCCACGATGGGCATATCAAAACCCATGGCAATGGTGAGGTCCATATTTTGGGCGAGCAGGTCCATTTGGGCGCATCAGCTAGAGTTGATGTCTCAAACGATCAAGATGGGGGCCATGTCCTTATTGGGGGCGATTACCGCGGTCTCAACCAATCTGTCATGAATGCGAAGGAGACTCTCATCGATGATGGCGCTTTGATCTGTGCCGATAGTCTCCGAGATGGAGATGGAGGGCTTGTTGTCGTTTGGAGCGATGAGCAAACCCGCTTCAATGGAGAGATTCTCGCTCGCGGAAGTGGCGATGAGGGGCACGGCGGTTTTGCTGAGGTCTCATCGGGTTATGCCGTGAGCTACAAAGGGGCTGTCGACTTGAGCTCATCAATGGGGCACTATGGCGACTTTCTTTTGGACCCAAAGTTCGTCTATGTTGATTCAGATGGAACGGATTCAGCATCGGGGAATACCTTTGCTGCGAATCCAGCAAACGCAGTGACGATCTCAGGAACTGATCTAGCGGCAGCGATCACTTCTGCCAACGTCACTCTAGAGGCAAATACAGATGTCATCATCAACGACACAGTTGAGGTGACAAGTGGATCGAATGGGCTTACCCTTTCAAGTGGGCGCTCAACGACGTTAACCTCCGAGGCGGACATCACCCTCAATGGGGGCAGCTTCACTGTGACGATCAACGATGAAGGGGCGATTTCTTCAGATCGCGACAGTGGGAATGCCCAGTTTAAAACGTTCAAGGGGAGCTCTGTGGCGACCGGTGGGGGAAACATCACTGTGAGTCTTGGCAGCTTTGGGAGCGAAACTAAAGGGCAAATCCAGCTCGGCGGGGGAATCCTTAATGCCGCCGGTGGAAATATCTCTATCGAAGGTGTCGGGTACGACATGGGTAGAATACAGTGTGGCGTTCGCTCTGTTGGGGAAACTGTGACCACGTCGAGCTCAGGGACCATCACTATTAATGGGACATCTGGCAACTCCGCTATGGGGAACAACTGTGGGGTTTACCTATCAGGGAATGGGACGATCACTGCTGAAAATGGGGCGATCAATATTGTGGGTGTCTCCACAGGGACCGGCTCTAGCAACCAGGGGCTCCGTTTAGAAAATGCCCATACCATCAAGACGACAGGATCAGGTGATCTCACAGTCAATGGGACTGGTGGCCCTGGGACAAAATACAACATGGGGATCATGATCACAGGTCGGGGATCGCTGATTGAAGTGACCGATGGGGATATGACACTGACAGGTGTTGGCCAAGGAACTGATCAGTCAAACCAAGGCATTCACGTTGAAGTTGGGGGTGTGGTCAAGAGTGTCGGGACAGCCGCATCAGCTGGATCAATCACACTCCACGGGACAGGGTCGTCAAGTTCTGCAAAAAACAACTGTGGCGTTCTATTCTCAGGAGCTGATTCTTGCATACTGTCGACAGATGGCGATATTTCTGTGACAGGTTTGGGAGGGGGCGATGGCTCGTCGACCAGTAACCAGGGAGTCCGCTTAGAGAGCGGTGGTTTGATCCGTTCAATTGGGAGTGATGCCAATGCGGCGACAATCACCGTCAATGGCACTGCGGGAAATGGCACCGATTTCAATATGGGCGTGATCGTCACAGGATCGGGTTCAACGATTTACTCCGATAATGGTGATATCACAGTCACTGGTATCGCCGGTGGCATTGGCAACACCAACCAAGGTGTCAGACTAGAAGGTCAATCTTCCATCAAAGGGGAGGCAAACAGCGCGATCACTGTCACTGGGACTGGTGCTAATGGAGAGAGTTTCAACAATGGGGTCTGTTTGTCAGGCAAACTGGCAGTGATCACAGCTGACAATGGCAATGTTGATGTCACTGGGACAGGTCAGGGCTCTGGAAGAGCCAATGAGGGTGTCTCATTGACCTATCCAAACAGCATCTCCACAACGGGATCTGGCTCTGTGACCATCACAAGCAACGATTCTTAATCACTTCGGGTGTCGGTATATCCATATATCGACACCCGGCTTTCTTTCGCAGATTTCTAAGACAAGCTCAGGATTGACCATCGCAGCCGTAGCTAAGGCATCGGCTAAATGGCATGTGGGAGCTCTCACTGTGACAAACGCGATACTCCCTTCTGTCACTTCGAGAAATTGGGAGTGATGGGGATCGTAGATGTGGGTGATCACTTTTTGATCGATCACCTCGCGGTGAAAGGTATCGCCACTTGTCGCAATCGCCTGATCGCATAGATCGACAATTTGATCTGTTCCGTTGATGGCGACTCGCCAAGGTCTTTCTGGGGATGAGCGCCCTCGACACACAATCTCACCCGCCCACTCAACGTAAAAATTGCAAAAGCCCTCTTTTTCAAGAGACTCAGCGATCAGATCGACCGCATACCCCTTGACAATCCCGTCAAAATCCCAGGTGCCACTAAACAAAGGATCAAACGCCCCTTCTGTCAGCTCCTTCACCGATTGAGAGATAGCTATGAGGGGGGCATCATATTCAAAGTGGGAGCGAGGATTCCACCTGTTGTAAGTGGTGTCAATATGGTCAAAGACTCTGTTTATCGTCTGAGTGATCGCTTTTTTATCGGAGGGTTTAGCTGTGATTTGGACTGTGTAGGGCATGGTCATTGCCAGCCCCGAGATGTGGAGGCGTTCGGTCTGCTGGCTGCACCCAAAAAGGGCTAGGAGGCAGATAATTTTAAGCTTTTCCATGTGTTGCAAAGGAGCATAGCGATCGTCATTGGCCCAACCCCACCGGGCACAGGGGTGATGGCCGAGCTAATTGGACTCACCCCATCAAAATCGACATCCCCGACAAGCTGACCACTTGGCAGGTGGTTGATCCCCACATCGATGACAATAGCCCCCTCTTTCACCATCTCTTTTGTGATCGCTTGGGCTTTGCCAAGAGCCGCTACTAAGATATCAGCTGAGCGGCAGAGTGTTTTCAGATCGTGTGTCTTGGAGTGACAGACCGTAACCGTCGCATCCCCCATTGGCCCCTTTTGCATGAGCAGGGCGGCTAAGGGTTTGCCTACAATTTGACTCCGCCCCACGATGACCACATGCTTGCCCGCCGTTTCAATAGTTGAGCGCTTAAGCAGTGTCTGAATCCCTAAGGGGGTGCAGCTGACAAATCCCGACGGGTCTCCTGAGATCACTTTTCCCATGTTGAGGGGGTGGAATCCATCGACATCTTTGTTGGGGTCAACGGCCATGATGATGTTTTGGAGGTTGATGTGAGGGGGTAGGGGTTGTTGGACGAGGATCCCATCAATTAAGGGGTTTTGATTGAGCTCATGGATGAGCCCAACGAGCTCACTTTCTTTGATGTCGCCCTCTAAGTTGTGGATGGTTGAGGCGATGCCCACCTCTTCACATCCCCTCTTTTTCATCCCAACGTATGTCTTCGAAGCGGGGTCGTGGCCAACGAGTACGAAGGCAAGTCCCGGGGGGCGCAAAGATGAGTTGGCAATCTCTATTTTGAGTTCATTGCGGATCGCTTTAGCGATTTTTTTTCCATCAAGAAGGTGTGTCATCATATGTGTGTTTAAAGTGGTCGACAAGGTGGTTGTGGATGGCGCCGTTGCTCGCTAAAATAGGCCCCTCAGCTAAGGTGGCATAGGGCTCACCCTTAAAGTTTGTGAAGGTGCCTCCCGCCTCTTCGATCAAGAGTTTCCCCGCGGCAAAATCCCACGGATTTAAGGAGACCTCCCAAAAGGCGTCGTACCGCCCAGCGGCGAGGTAGGCAAGATCGAGGGCGGCCGATCCCATGCGGCGGAGCGGGATGCCCAGCTTAGCCATGTAGGTGAAGTGCTCGATACAGTGGAGGGGGTTTTCGTAAGTGTTGTAGGGAAATCCTGTTGCGGCAAAGGCATTGGCGAGCAAGCTCTCTTCGGTCACTTTCAGGGCGTTGCCATTTAAGAACGCGCCGCCCCCTTTCTCTCCAATAAAGAGCTCTCCAAGGAGGGGGTTGTGAATGGCACCAGCGAGGACGTGCCCTTGAAGCGTCGCTGCGATGCTCACAGCAAAGCAGGGGATGTTGTGGGCAAAGTTTACGGTCCCATCGAGGGGGTCGATCACCCAGAGGATTTTATCCTCGGAGACTTTTGAGAGTCCACTCTCCTCTGCCATGAATCCATGCTCGGGAAATTTTTCCTGGATGAAGGCGATGATTGCCTCCTCGGCCAAGCGATCGTACTCGGTGACGAGGTTGTGTTTTCCCTCTTTTGATTCGATGTGGAAGTGGGAGCCAAAGCCCCTCTTTAAGATCTCTCCAGCTCTCAAGGCGGCTAGCCCTGCAATATTGGAGAGTCGGGAGATGAGACTTCCGGGAATTTTTAAGCTCTTTTCTTCTGCCATACTTTAAATAGGTTAACTAACTTTAATGGGCATGTAAACCAAAAAAATGCATACACACCGTCGACAAGGGGCATAAAAATGAGCTCTGAGACAAAGCTTTTACTCGTAAAGGGAATGGGGTCGATAAAGAGCCATGAAAAGAGGGCAAAAAAGACGCTGAAGAGGGAGGTGTAGAGGGAAAGAGAGTAGAAACGATCGAGAAAAAAAAGTTGGATAAAGGGGCGGGTGGCAAGGAGCGCTAAAATGATCACAATTGTGAGGCGCCCAAAGGGTGTTTCTGTCACAGAGAGTTCGAGAAAGAGGGCGGGGATGAGGGCGAAGCGGAGTGCCTTTTCGAGGGGGTGACTTTTTAAAAGATAAGCGAGATAGGGGGCAAAGTAAAAGAGGTGAAGTTTGGGAAAGAGAAGGGGAAAAACACAATGTGCTAAAGCGGCAAGGGCGATCATGTGCGGGCCAAGCTTTTAGCCATCAACGATTCGAGAAGAGCACTTTTCGTCGTGAGGGCATTAAGGGAGTGAGTCATCTCCTCGCCCAAGCGTTTAAGGAGGGCCTCTCCCGTCTCCTCTTCAAAGAGGCCATCTTGATCAGTGAGATCATCGATGAGTTGGAAACTGAGGCCGAGGTGCTCTCCAATTTTGGTCAAGTGGTCTCTATCATTGTCAGAGACATTGGCAATTAAGGCCCCCATCTCAAAGGCTGCTTTGAAAAGGGCCCCCGTTTTATAGTTGAGCATGAGTTGAATTGTTTCGATATCCTTGTCGCATCCATCCCAGGCAATGTCCATCACCTGCCCACCAATCATCCCGTGCGCTCCGGCCGCCTTGGCGAGGATCTGAATGAGTGAGACCCGGAGGGAATCATCGCACCCGCTTGCGTGGGATAAAACGTCAAATGCCTTGGTCAACAGGTAATCGCCAGTAAGCACCGCATGCCCATCTGATGTGATGGTGTGGAGGGAGGGTTGTCCCCGTCTGATCTCATCGTCATCCATGCAGGGGAGATCGTCGTGAATGAGGGAGTAGGTATGGATCATCTCGAGAGCGCAGGCCGCATCGAGTCCCTTTTCAATCGGAATCCCATAAGCGTCGAGTATCCCCAAAAGGAGGAGGGGCCTGAGGCGCTTGCTCGGGGCAAAGACCGTGTAGCGCGCCGAGTCAAACAGTGTCTGTATGTGAGGAGAGTCATCCATAAGATGCTCTTCAAGCCTCTGATCTAAGGCAACTTTTAACTGATTCATCGTTGACCTATCGGGTAATAATCAAACCCCATTTCACCCATTTCGCGTGGGGAGTATTGATTCCGCCCATCGAAGAAGGCATCTCCCTCCATCGAGTGGATCACCTTTTTCATATCGGCAAAGCGGAACTGTTTCCACTCGGTTAAAAGGGCAATAGCATCTGACCCTTGAGCCGCCTCATACTCATCCTTGCAAAAGACGACCCGATCGAGATTCTTAATATGGCGCTTGGCATTCTCCATCGCCACTGGATCGTAAAGGCGCACCTTGGCCCCTTGCTTGAGAAGTTCATTCAACAGAGTGAGCGAGGGGGCCTCGCGCATATCGTCTGTGTCGGGCTTGAACGAGAGACCCCAGATGGCGATCTGCCGCTCCTTGACGCCCCCGAGTTGGGCGAAATATTTCGCAATCTTTTCGCCAAGCAACCGTTTTTGCCGCTCGTTGACCTCCTCGACCGCCTCAATCAAAGAGCAGGGGAGTTTGTGATCCTTAAACGTGCGAATGAGGGCTTTGATATCTTTGGGGAAGCACGACCCCCCATATCCCGCTCCCGCGTAGAGGAAGTGGGGCCCAATTCGCTGATCGCTCCCAATCCCTTTCCGAATCGCCTGGATATCGCCCCCCACTTTTTCCGTTAAGCGCGCCAGCTCATTCATAAAAGAGATCCGTGTGGCGAGCATGGCATTGGCCGCATATTTTGTGAGTTCGGCCGAGGTGATATCCATCATTTGGATGCGGTCTGATTGCATGGTGAACGGGGCGTAGATTTTTCGCATGATTGCAGAGGCTTGCTCCGACTCAGAGCCAATGATGATCCGGTCGGGCTTGAGACAATCGGCCACCGCCGAGCCCTCTTTGAGAAACTCGGGATTGGAGACCACATCAAATGCACTCGAGTCCGATTTTTCCGCCTCGATCACCTCTTTGATCAGCCCCGCCGTCCCCACGGGGACCGTCGATTTGTTGACAATCAGTTGATACCCATTAAGGTGGCGAGCGATCACCTTTGAGGCTGATAAGACGTAGGAGACATCGGCGGAGCCATCCTCATCTTGAGGGGTGGGGAGGCAGAGGAAAATCACCTCAGCCTGTGTCACTCCTTCTTTGTAATCTGTCGTGAAGGTGAGGCGATGAGCCGCCCTGTTCCGTTTGATGAGGTCCTCGAGACCCACTTCATAAATGGGAACAATGCCTGAGCTGAGTTGGGAAATTTTTTCGCTATTGGTGTCAAGGCAGGTGACGTGGTGGCCCATTTCGGCAAAACAGCTCCCTGTGACAAGGCCAACGTACCCAGTGCCTACAATTAAAATCTTCATGCAGCAATGGTAGCTGAAACCCAATATTTTGAGAAAGAGTTAAACACTCACGTCGAGTTTTCCGCTGTGTAGTGTAGCCTGGCGATCGCAAAGTTGGGCAAAGGCCCGATCGTGAGTGACCACAACCAAGCTTTTATGCATCTTTCGCGACATATCGAGAAGGAGATCTTGGATCACTTTTGAGGTGGTCTCGTCTAAGTTTCCCGTCGGCTCGTCGGCAAAGATGAGACAGGGGTCGTTCATCAAGGCGCGGGCAATGGCCACCCGTTGCTTCTCTCCACCAGAGAGCTGGCGGCATTTAAAGGTGCCTCTCTCGGCTAATCCCACATGATCAAGGAGCTGCAGCGCGCGCTTATAGCTTCTTGTGTCGGGCTTTGTCGACTGCCTAGCGATGCGCGCGGGCATGAGCACATTGTCGAGCACACTCATCGACTCGAGAAGGTGAAAATCTTGGAAAATGAACCCGACGTCTTTGCGGCGCGTCCGATCGGTGGGGCTTTGCCCCTTAATGGTGAGGTGGCCTGAGGTGGGCTTTTCTAAAGTGCCCAAGATGTGAAGAAGGGTGCTCTTGCCAACACCTGAGGGGCCGAGAATGGCTAAAGACTCGCTCTCTCGAACTTCTAGATCAATCCCTTTGAGGATCTCAACTTTTTGTGGGTGGGTGAAGGTTTTTGTCAGATCTTTGGCGGTGAGGAGTGTCATGATTTTAAGGCCTCCGTAGGGCGCAGGCGGCAAGCTTTCACAGCGGGGACAAGGCCGGCGACAAGTGAGAGGAGGGGAGTTGAGATGAGGATGAACCAGACGGCACTTGGAGCGAGGCGGTTGGGGAGCGAGGTGCCGTAAAAGGCGCTGTTGAAGGCCTCGTGCCCCTGGATCGCGCTAAGTAAATGGGCCACGGCGTCAATGTTGTGAAGGGTGAGGAGGGCCAAAAGGACGCCGACAAGGCTCCCCATAATTCCCATGATCACCCCCGATAGGGCAAAGATGGCCCCAATGCTCTTGCGAGAGGCCCCCATCGCTTGGAGGATGGCGATCTCCCGCCGCTTGTCGTTGACAAGGAGAACGAGGAGGCTGATGATGTTTGTGCACGCCACCACCAGAATGATCCCTCCGACGAGGGTAAAGAGGGTCCTATCGCTCTGAAACTGCTGCATGAGATCTTTGGCAAAGCCATACTCTGTGAAGGGGGTGATCGCAAAGAAGGGGGCAATCCCTAGCGCTTCAAAGCGCTCTTTGAGGGCCGCTGCGATCCCTTTTGTTTGGGAAAGATCGTCAAAGTAGACGTGGAACCCTTGAGAGTTTGTGGGGCTGAAGCTGAAAGAGTGGTTAGAGAGGGCGATGTTGCGAACAAGTTGTGGGGGGGCTAGGGCCGACTTGGCCCCAATCGACATGGCGCCAGGATCGTAAAAACCCGCCACATCAACTGCCACCCGTTGCTCTTTCACACTTGAGGGGGTGAACGCACCAAAACTCAAATACCCCGTATCTCCCACTTCAACGCCCGCATCTTGATACGATTTGGGGAGGATCACCGAGTTGTCTGTTGGGAGGACAATCTGTCCATTGACGAGGATAGCCCATGGAGGAAGAGACTTGGGAAGGGTCTCAAACTCCCGCTTAGCTGAAGCCTTCGTAATCTCTAGATCAATCCATGGGAGCACCCGATCGCCAGCACGAAAGAGAATATCGGAGAGGGTCTGGGCCGTCTTAAAACTTTTCGTGTCGAGTGTCACCGAGAGTGGCTTTTCGCCATAGGGTTTCACCTCGGTGATAGTGGTGTGCTCAATCAGTGGTTTTAGCGTTTTTTGGAAAGTTTCGGGATTGACGAGGCTCCATTGATCGGCCTCATCGCGCAGAGTGTCTTGGATATCGAGGTTGGCCAAATGGAAGAGGTGATTGATCTCGTAGGGCTCAATCTCAGTAAAGAGGTCGGAGACTTTGCGGTTGGTGTCAGAGAGGGAGGTGATGTGGGTCACCTGCGTGAGGTAGCTTTGGGATTCATCAATCGGGAGGCCGAGTTCTGGGCGGTGCATCTTCAAGCGAATCAGGGCCCCTGTCGTCTCAAAGTCTTGGGCTGAGATGGGAAAGCTCTGTTGCACCTGATGAATGCCCTCAGCGGCGCACTTGACCAGGTCCTTGAGTTGCCCATTGCCTCCCGTGAGAGGTGTGGGAAAATAGGGGGGAGGGGTGGAGTCAATTTCAGGATCGTAGGGGTCAGTGACCTCTGAGTGCCACTTCTCCCCAACGCTCTTGAGGGTGTAGCCCGATTGGTAGGCAATGCCATCGACGAGGTGGTAATAGGAATTCAGATAGTGTTGTGTGGGGGTGATGCGGATGGGGGCATTGAGCGTTGTGAGGCGCGATAGCCACCCTTTCTCGATCCCCTCAGTGACTGAGAGGAAGACGAGAACGAGCCAAACTACGAGGGCAATGACCACGCAGCTCATCAAGCTGATGAGGCTCATGGAGAGTTGCCGCTTTTTGGGTATGAGATACTTTCTCGCAAATAAAAATTCAAACATGTGCCAAAAAGCGGAAGGGTCGCAAATTACTTCGCTTCTTTGAAGATCACGCGGCGGCGTAGCTTCTTGTCATACTTTTTGAGCTCGAGTCGCTCAGTGGTATTCCGCTTATTTTTCTTTGTCCAGTAGACTTCTGAGCTCTCTGTGCTCTTGAGTTTAATCACCTCGCGGGCGCCTTTCTTTGCCATGATTCTATCCTGATAAATAAATTTTTACAATGTATTATATATGAAAAGTGGCTATTCGACAAGCACTATTTGCTCAGCTGAACGCATGAGATCATCCCTTTGGGCTGAAGTGATATGCCCTGCAGAGTGAAAGTTATCAATCCACCGTTTAAATCCATCGATATTTGATGTGGTTATGGCGGTTCTTAGTTTAAGTTCAATAAATGACTTTATAGGCCCATAGTCCTCTGTGAGGCGGTCAAAAAAACGGCTATATTCTAGTTCAGTATCACTTGCAAAAAACATATAGAAAAAGAAAGATTCGATATAGGCAATCACGGTGCCAATGATCGGAATCAATTCAAGAAGGCCCATTGTAAAGTGGAACACTTTGGCTGTGATGGGGAGATTATTTTCAGCGCGAGAAAAGTGGTCGTAGGCCAGAGGAGGGATAAAATAGCAGCCCTCCATGTCGTAGTTGGGTAAAGCGAAGTTGCTAATGGTTTGTGTCATTTGTCGTCTCCAGTTCTCAAAATTTTAACATGCCATCGTAGTCTTTGTTGCTTCCGTTATCCACAGCGAAGACTACATCATTCTCATTTAGCGAATCGGAAGAGTCATCTAGCGACTCATTTGTAAAGAGCGCCCTTTCGACAGCGGCAACGATAGAGGCTATCAAGGGAATTTGAGTGATGAGACTCAGGATTTTGTGATAGGTTTGGGCAAATCCTTCGACTTGACCTGACCGCTCTAGATGGTCGGCTGAGAGGGTATCGCTGTTGTATTCGTGGAGGGCATAGGATGAAAGTGTGGCTATATTAGACATGATGTTCTCTTGAGTTTAGGGGTGGCTTTGAGGTTGAGTGGTGCGGTGGTCTCGTTGGCTTTATAGGTGTGATATCCCAATCCCGCAATCATCGCTCCATTGTCGAGTGAAAGACCTTTGGGAGGATAAAATACAGGGAGGGACGATCTCTCGCTAAAGAGCGTTTTCAAAGCTTGGCTTTGGGTGACCCCACCACCGGCGTAAATCTCGTGGCAATCGTGAGCTTTGGCCGCTAAGAGAGCCTTGTCGATCACATCGCTAAAGGCGGCCCGTTGGAAGCTGGCTGCTAAATCGGGGTAGTGCTCGGGCCTTAGCTGAGGGGGCGCCTCTTTATTCTGCCCGTTGATCGTGTAGAGAACGTTCGTTTTCAGGCCAGAGAATGAGAAATCATAGGGCCGCCCTTTCACTTTCCCCCCTTTGAAAGGGAAGGTATCGGGCCGCCCCGCTTTGGCCAGAGTCTCAATTTCGGGTCCTCCAGGGTAGTCAAGTCCCATCATAGAGGCGACTTTATCGAAGGTCTCACCAATCGCATCGTCGACAGTTTGGCCGATAAGGGTGTAGGTGCCGAGGGCCTCAATTTTTGCCATGAATGTGTGCCCGCCAGAGAGGACGAGGCCAAGGGCGGGGTATTTGATCTGATCGAGGCGGGGCATCATCGCCGCGTAGAGATGGGCTTCTAGGTGATTGACGCCCACGTAGGGCTTTTTCCAAGCGTAGCTTAAGGCCTTGGCGCAGCTAAGGCCCATCAAAATAGCCCCAACGAGACCCGGTTTATCGGCCACGGCGATGAGGTCAATCTCTTCAGGGGTCACTTCAGCGCTCAAGAGGGCCTCTTCGACGACAGGTAAGAGGTCATCGAGATGGCGTCTACAGGCGAGCTCGGGGAAGACCCCTTTGTACTTTTTGTGAAGGTCAATCTGTGTGCTGATCACATTTGAGAGGATCTCAGCGCCCTCTTTGACAACACTGACTGCCGTTTCATCACAAGTGGTTTCAATGCCTAGAACTAACATGGCCCGATATTCTAGCAGATTAACGATTTATTAAGACACTATAATTTATTGGCAGCGCTTTGATCGGCAATCCAAAGGGCGGGGCGCTCTTTTGTCCCCACATGGGAGGCGGGGAGGGCTAGATCGTCGCAGGAGAGGACTCGTGGGAGCATCTCCTCTTTTGATGCGCCCAGGACGTAAATGGCAATGTTGAGGGCGCTGTTGATACAGGGGAAGGTCATGGTCATCCGGTGGGTCTCTTTCTGAGGGACGTGATTGGCCACGACAAGGCGATTTTTTTCTTGAAGAGCAGCCGTGCCTGGAAAGAGAGAGGCGGTGTGGCCATCATCCCCCATCCCGAGCATAACCAGGTCGAAGGGGCGCCCTGCTAGGGTTGTTTTAATGGCTCTTTCGTAGTCGATAGCCCCCTGCTCGATATCACCTTCGGCGCACATGCGGTGGATCTGGCTGTCGGGGACGCGCCCTTTCAATCCGGCATCCATCGCCATTTTATAGTTGCTGCTAGGATCATCGGGAGGGACGCTCCGCTCGTCGCTCCAAAAGAGGTGAATTTTTTCCCAGGGAAGGGAGAGGTTTTTAAGGGATTCAAAAATGACCTTGGGCGTTGATCCTCCGGAGAGGGCGACGTAAAACGCATCGTGGTCGTCAATGGCGCCCTTGGCGGCACTGACCCAGTGATCGACGCAAAATTTTGTGGTGGCCTCTTTATCGCCCACAATTTCTAAACGTCTGCGCTCGTCAATGATCATTTAAGGGCCTCGCTATCGAGATTTGAGAGAATCTCAAGCACCCCTTTAAAGTGGGTGCTCGTCCCTTTGTGGCAGATCTCTTTGACAAGTGATAGACCTGACTCCTTATCGAAGATGAACTCGGTGGGAATCTCACAAATTGTCGGTGTAGAGCGCTCAATCATCACATGGTGGCAGAGCTTTTCGTGTCTTTTTAAGGAGAATATCTCATCGCCTGGAGCGTGGATTTCAATGTTGACGATCCGTCCCGGAGGGAGATCTTTTGTCTCTGTCGGTTTTAGGTCGATTTTGGAGTTTTCGTACTCAAAGGTGAGCTCCTGATTTTGCAAGACATTCTTGAGTGTCCAATCGAGCCTTTGGCCGAGCCAAAGGGCGAGATAAATCGCCTGGGTTTTTGTGTGGCAAAAGGTCTTAGATGAGAGGGCGTTGTACTCAATCACGATTTGGCGCGCCTCAGTTAAGGCTAGTAAGCGGTCCTTTGTGTGAAACGTTCCGGCCAATAGTGTGCGCCACTCCTCGAAGCGGGCCCAGTTTAGATCGGCGATATCGGTATGGAGCGATTCCCGGTGTTTGAGGATAGTCTGCGCGTAAAGGGGGAGATCACACGTCGCTTCCGAGTCGAAAATGATGCGCCTTGAGAGAGCCTCGAGCTCCATAGACACTGGATCAGTCCCCACAGGATCGTCAGTGCGCAAGAGATAGACGGGCAGATCCGGGAGGATGTGGGGGAGAATAAGAAAAGGGGTGCGCTCTTTAAATGAGCCCCCAATCTCAATATGAATGAGGTCGCACGCGATGGCATTTTCTCCCTCCTCAGCGCTCAAAACGTTCACCTGTGTCTCCATCCCATCTGAAGGGCCCATTGAGACAAAAATGATCCGGGCAGGGAACTTCTCGATGAGTTTTTTGGCAATCTCTTGTAAATAGCTCTCTCTTTCATCCTTTTTGGCGAGAATGATTAGATTGAAGAGAGTGGCTCGCATTTTATTGGTCCCTTGGAGCTCATCCCAGATGGTTGTGAGGGCACTTTCAATCTCGGAAGGGGGGACAGTGCGGTGCATGCTCATATCAGTCGCCAGGCTCTCCCATCTTTTGCAATCATATCGTCTGCCGCTTTAGGGCCCCAGCTTCCCGCTTGGTAGTTGGGGAAATCTTTGGGAGAGGTCTCAGCCCAGTAGTTGAGAAGGGGGGTGAGAAGTCGCCACGATTGGAAGACCTCATCTTGACGGGTGAAGAGGGTTAGATCGCCCACAATCGCATCGCAAATCAACCGCTCATAGGCCTCTGGAGGGGTGAGTCCAAAGAATGAGCCATACCGAAAGTCCATCGTCACAGGTTGAATGGGGGAGGCGGGTCCAGGAACCTTGCAGTTGATTTTAAGGGCAATCCCTTCGTTGGGCTGAATCCGAATGGCAAGGGTGTTGGCCTCATTCTTGTTGCACTTATCTTGAAAGAGGACGCCTGGGGCATCTTTGAAGGTGATCGCAATCTCGGTGCACCTTTTTGGGAGGCGCTTAGCGCCCCGCATGTAAAAGGGAACGCCCGACCAGCGCCAGTTATCGATCCAAAATCTCAGCGCGGCGTAGGTCTCGACAGAGGAGTTAGGATCGACATTTTCTTCCTCGCGGTACCCTTTGACCTGATCTCCGCCGACAAAGCCCGGGCCATACTGACCCCGCACGGCGCTACTTTCCATGTCGGTCTGAGAGAAAGGGCGGATTGAGTGGAGAACTTTCACTTTCTCATCGTGAATCGAGCATGCCTCTAAGTTGGCGGGGGGCTCCATTGCGACAAGAGAGAGGAGCTGCATCATGTGGTTTTGCATGATATCGCGGACCAAACCTTGCTCCTCGTAGAAGCGCCCTCTGGTGCCTATCCCGATGTCTTCGGCCACAGTGATCTGCACGTGGTCGATGTAGCGGTTGTTCCACAGCGACTCAAAGATCGAGTTCCCAAATCGGAAAACCAGTAAATTCTGGACCGTCTCTTTTCCAAGGTAGTGATCAATACGGTAGAGTTGGTCCTCTCTTAGATGTTGCAGAAGATCTTTTTGTAATGCTAGAGCTGAATCAATGTCGTGACCAAAGGGTTTTTCAATGATCACCCGAGAGAATTTTGACTCTTCCCCCTCGGGGTAAATGAGGTTGTGTGCTTTGAGTTTTTCAATGATCTTGGGAAAAAAGCTTGGCTGCGTGCTGAGGTAATAAACTCTGTTGCCCCGCGTGCCAAACTGTTGATCGAGCTCCTCTAAAAACTTGTGAAAACTCTCATACCCAGCGTCATCGTCAAACTCACTTTTGTGATAAAACACCTGCTTTTCAAAGGTATCCCAGAGGGTCTCGTCGATCGGTTTAACGCGCGAGTGTTGACTAATAGCCTCTTTCATCTCACTGCGGAATTGGTCGTGGTCTTTTTCCCGCCTAGCAAAGCCGACGCAGGCAAATTGTGAGGGGAGTTGCCCCTCCCGTTTGAGATTGTAAATGGCCGGCATGAGTTTGCGGGCCGTGAGGTCGCCTGTGGCTCCAAAGATCACAAGGACGCAAGGGTCGGGGTTCCGTTGCGATTCACCAGGTTCTTCAAGGGGATGGGACATAGGTGGGTTTTCTCCAGAATGACTTAGCTATTAAGTTATGCGAAACGCCCTTTTTTGCAAAGACGCTAATTGCTACCAATTAGCGTCAAAGTGGATTTACTGGGCTTCTAGGTAAGATTGTAAGATGGTGACAGCGGCGAGTTGATCGACAACCTTGGCCCGTTTTTTCCGATTGACTTTGGCGTTGATCATCTCTTTTTCGACTAATTTCGATGTGAGGCGCTCGTCATACAGAGTGACCTTTTTTTGACTGATGCGCTCTAGGGCCTCGGCGAACGCGCGGGCAGCCGTTGTCATCGGGGAGTCTTGCCCCGCCATGGTGAGGGGAAGGCCAACGACAAAAGCCTCAATCTCGTCAATAGGCTCGATAGCCTTAAGGATGATCTCAACTGTCTCCTCGAGATTCTTCCCAGCTAAGATTGTTGGGAGAGGGGAGGCGAGAATTTTCTGAGGATCAGTGCGGGCGAGGCCAATGCGCTTGAGCCCAAAATCTATGCCAACTAGGCGTCCCATAAAAAAACCATTTACTTTCTAGATGGCTCAATTGTATCGTAGTGAGGCGTTAAATACTAGGCGGATTCGATGGATTTTGCAAAAGAGAGACAGCAGTATATTCCCCCCGTGCCTGAGCTACTCAGGGACCTAAGCCGGGTTTGCGTTAAGGAGAGCCCCTTTGAGTCTAAAGATTTAGATATTCAAGAGCTCTTGCCCAAAACAGCGGCTACCCCCATGTGCACCATCTACGATGGGCCCCCTGTCAAGAGAGCCCCCCTTAAAGTGGGAGTGTGCTTTTCGGGAGGACAGGCCCCCGGAGGGCACAACGTCATTGCTGGACTTTTCGACGCTCTTGTCGAGGGGTCGACCTTGATCGGCTTTGAAAATGGCCCCATTGGAGTGATTGAGGGGCACACCCGCCTCCTTACCAAGGAAATCATCGACCCTTTTCGGAATCAGGGGGGCTTTGATCTCATTGGCTCGGGGCGCGATAAGATTGACTCCGATGAAAAGCTCGCCAAAGCCCATGCGACGATAGAGAAACTAGGTCTCGACGGTTTAGTGATCATTGGAGGCGATGACTCGAACACCAACGCCGCCCTTTTAGCCGAGTATCTCTTAGAGATGGGATCGGCATGTTCTGTCATTGGCGTGCCCAAGACAATCGATGGCGACTTAAGAGGGGAGTTTGTCGAGATCAGCTTTGGCTTTGACACCGCTACGCGCACATATAGTGAGATGATTGGGAACATCTGCCGCGATGCGTTATCGGCCAAAAAATACACCCACTTTATCAAGCTCATGGGGCGCTCGGCCTCTCACATCGCCTTAGAGTGTGCCCATAACACCCACCCCAACTTGACCTTGATCGGGGAGGAAATTGCTGAAAAACAAGAGAGTCTTGCCGATGTAACGACGAAGATCGCCGATTTGATTGAAAAACGGGCTGAAGCTGGCAAAAACTACGGAGTCATCCTGATCCCCGAAGGGGTGATCGAGTTCATTCCCGAAGTGCGTGCCCTCATCAAGGAGCTTAATCACGCCCTTGGCCAAGGCAAGGATCTGTCGAAATTAACGGCAAAATCGAAGCAGACGCTCGACTCCTTCCCAGACAAAATCAAAGAGCAGCTCCTCATGGAAAGGGACCCCCACGGCAATGTCCAGGTCTCAAAAATTAGCTTAGAGGAGCTCCTAATTCTTAGCGTGAAAGAGGCATTAAAATTCCGTCCCTCGTTTAAAGGGAAATTCAATCCCCAGCCCCACTTTATGGGGTACGAGGGGCGCGCTGCTTACCCCACTAACTTCGATAGCAACTATTGCGCGGCTTTGGGGCGCGTTGCGGCTCTTCTTATTATGGAGGGAAAGACGAGTTTAATGGCCTCAGTTGGCCCCCTTACCAAACCTCCTAAAGAGTGGATCCCCCGCGGCCTCCCTCTGCCGCAGATAATGACTTTCGAAGAGAGAGGGGGCGTCTCAAAAGGGGTCATTAAAAAGTCACTTGTCGATTTAGAGGGCAAGCATTTTCAAAGCTTTGCAAAAGAGCGGGATAAGTGGGCTGTAGAGGATCACTATATTTACCCGGGTCCCATTCAGTATTTCGGAAACAAGTTAATTACAGATTTAATCCCTAATATAATTAAAAAATAGACTTTTTTAATTAATTTAAATAAATAGGGGTTAATGAATGATAATAAATTATATAAGAAACTCCCGTGCCCCCGCCGCGGCAAACGGTATGTGAACCCCCATTTAGATCACCACTTTCGCAACCTATGGGATGTGATTTTGTGGCAAATTGGGATTTACAACGACAAGGCGCCCCCTCCTGATAGGCCCAGGGACTTTGTCTACCCCAACCCCGTCGAAACACTCGATGAGAGCCGCCCTCAGGTCACTTGGATTGGGCACAGTGCATTCTGCATTCGTTTTGAAAATCGGGTGTTTCTTACCGATCCTATATTTGAAAAAAGATGCTCCCCTTTTAAATTTGCCGGCCCCCACCGCCTCCACCCCCCTCCGATGCAGTTAGAGGATATCGAGACGGTCGATGTGGTGTTGATCAGCCACAACCACTACGACCACTTAGAAAGGCAGACAGTGCGAAAAATTCGGGAAAAATTCCCCGACGCTCTTTGGGTGGTCCCCTCAGGTTTGTCAAAGTGGTTTAAGCGCCACAAAATCTCTAATGTGATTGAGCTGGCATGGTGGGAGGAGGCTAAGCTCCCCTTTAAAGAATCTTTAAAAGTGACAGCCACACCCGCTCAACACTTTTCAGGGCGGGGCCTCTTCGACAAAATGAAGACTTTATGGTGCGGTTTTGTCGTTGAAAGTGCCGACAAATCCTTTTACTTTGTCGGTGATACGGGGTATAATGGGATCGATTTTAAACGCATTGGGCAAGTTTTTGGGGGATTTGACCTCTCGCTCATCCCAATTGGAACCTATGTGCCCCATAAGTTCATGGGCCCGGTCCACATTAATCCCGCGTGTGCCGTGAAGATCCACCAAGAGGTGGCATCTAAGCTCAGCATTGGGATGCACTGGTACACGTTCCGACTTTCCAGTGAAAAAAGGATGCAGCCCCCTTACGATCTCTACCTCTCCATGAGGGAAGCCAATCTCCCTCCCGAAGAGTTTAGAGCCCTCATGCCAGGACAGACCATCAACTTTTAATGTTTTTATTCCTCAAAGTGCGCGTTGAAGAGCTATTTAGAGAGAGGGAAGTCAAGCGCCTTTACTACGGCGATCCCACGTTTCGCGCCAAGGATAAAGCGCTTAAACGCCTCTATCGGTTCTCCAACCCCTACGCCATTTGCCGCAAGTTCAACCAGATGCTTGGACGCAAGCGGATCCACACCTATGGTGAGACCCCTCTTCCCTTGATTGAAAAGGTGGGAGTGGCCCTCAATTTGCAGGAGAGAGATACTCTCTATGAACTAGGGAGTGGGCGTGGTCGCTCCGCCCTTTTCTTTGATCACTTCTTCGATTGCGAAGTGGTCGCTCTAGAGGAAGTGCCCGACTTTGTCGATCGGGGGCTGCGCCTCGGTCTCGATATGAGGTGTCTAGACTACTTCGATGCCGATCTCTCCGATGCCACGGCCCTTTTTCTCAGCGATCCGACGCTAAGCTCGCAAGAGATCCGCGTTTTGGCTCGTAAGTTGGCCAACACCAACAAACCCATGCGGATTGCCACAGTGAGTTATCCGTTAAATCCATATCACAAAGGGTTTAAAACAACCCATCATTTCCTCGGGGAATTCCCCTGGGGAGAAGCTAAAATTTATATCAATGAGAGGAGACAACATGGCTAAGGTCGCACTGATTCTATCGGGGTGTGGATATTTAGATGGCGGGGAGATCCACGAGACAACTCTCGCAATGCTTTGCCTGGCTATGGCGGGTCATATCGCCGAGTGCTTTGCCCCTGATCAGCCCCAAGCGGCTGTGATCAATCACCTCACAGAGACAAAAGAGCCCAACGACACCCGCAACGTTCTCCAAGAGTCGGCCCGCATCGCACGGGGGCATATCTCACCTCTCACCGAGCTCGACCCGGAAAACTTTGATGCCTTATTCATCCCTGGGGGCTTTGGCGTCGTGGCCAATTTGAGTGACTTTGCCGTCAAAGAGATAGAGTGCACAGTTAATCCAGAATTAGAGCACCTTGTCCGCGCCTTCCACAGCGCAAAAAAGCCCATCCTCGCCACTTGCATCGCCCCAGCACTTTTGGGGAAAATCTTCTCAGGATCGACTAAAGTGAAAATGACCCTTGGCAGCGATCCAAAGAACAAGGCGCTTCTCGATAAGATGGGAATGGAAGGGGTCCTCACTGGGGTGGACGAGGCGTGCTTTGATGAAGAAAACCGCGTCTATACGACCCCTTGTTATATGGAGCCCGAGGATATTGCCGGTCTTTTCGAAGGGATCAAACAGATTGTCTCTAAGATTTAATTTGATCAAATCCTTTATAGAGAGTACAATTTTGGTTTTTAAAACCTTGATTGCCCCCTATTCATCTTCTTAGGAATAGGGAAAATCAGGGCCCAAGGAGGATAGATATGATAAAGATCAACCCAAGGGTCGATATAGCCTTTAAAAAAATATTCGGTGTTGAAGAGAATAAAGACTTACTTATATCTCTAATTAATGCCGTTGTATCTGAGAAGGATCAAGTGACTGATGTCACGCTCTTAAACCCCTATAATCAAAGAAACTTTCACTCTGATAAGCTGTCGATTTTAGACATAAAAGCGAGAGGTAATGATGGGCAGTGGTTCAATATTGAAATCCAAATTACCGATGAAGCAGACTACGACAAGCGAGCTCTTTATTACTGGGCAAGAATGTACACCAATCAACTAAGAGAGGGTGAGAATTACACAAAGCTTTCAAAAGTTATTGGTATCCATATTCTCAATTTCATCTCCATTCCCAATTCAAAAAAATATCACAATATATTTCATATTCGCGAAAAGCACACTAATCTCCCATACTTTAGTGATCTTGAGCTTCATACTGTCGAGCTTAAAAAATTTACTGATAACCTTGGAAAAGACTTTGAAAATATTGGGGAAAAGGTGCTCAATGCACTTGATCTTTGGTCAGCTTTTCTCACAAGGCATGATCTATTAGTCAATGCTAAATTTGACAATCCCTGCGTACAAAAAGCCCTTGATGTCCTCAATATCATGAACTTTTCTGAAGAGGAGAGGGAGGCTTATCAGGATCGTTTGGATTGGTTACGCATTGCATCAGGCAGCTTACTAAAAGCCAGAAAAGAAGGACGGGAAGAGGGGCGCAAAGAAGGGCATGAAGAGGGACGTGAAGAGGGACGCGAAGAAGGACGCGAAGAAGGACGCGAAGAAGGACGCAAAAAGGAACGATTAGCCTTAGTCAGAGCTATGCTTAAAGAAGGGATTGATATTGATCAAGTTGCCCTTATTACAGGTCTAACTAAAGAAGAAATTTCTAGAATCTATCATCCAGAATCAGTGACCTAACGCATCACTGTAAAAGGGCCTCGCGATAGGGACGATCGCCGGTGTATCCCTCCGAAGGGCCCTTAGTTACGAGTTGCATCAGCTTCTCACTTCGGCATTTCTTAAGGGAAAGAGAGCTCAGCTTCCGGTTTAAACTCGCAAAAGCCTGAGGATTATAACCGGCGAGCTTCACCCATTTATAAGCTCCTTCAAGCTCATATTCACTAAAGGTGCCCGAGGGATCGGTATCGGGCTGGGCACTCATCATTAGGGCCAGTAGAGCGGCAAGCTCTGCTTCATTGTCCAGTTGATCGAGCAGACCCCGGCTCAGTCCCAGCTCTCCCCCCTCTGTGAGAAGGAAATTAGGTATATTGCGATTGAGAACATAGAGTTGAAGAGGGGTGTCGGGGCTCTCGCCCACTTTGACAAGGCGAGAGAATATGCGACTGACATAGGTCGCTAAAGGACTCTCATGAGAATCCATCTCGTTGCCATAAAGATCGACCATACTCAAACACTCCGATTTGCACTTGAGCTCGTTAAAGATCGCGGGATCATCGTGACCAGTTCTCTGGGCTGTGTTGCAGCCAGCCAATAATAATAAAATCAGGGTCCATCTCATAGTAAATCGCATCATAACCAGGAG
>Ga0180433_10000864_pt1 | contig 51562 bp, 55 predicted proteins | sample SS_ome_8_FD_132980 | JGI IMG/M metagenome (GOLD analysis project Ga0180433, IMG submission 132980) | Hypersaline lake sediment archaeal communities from the Salton Sea, California, USA - SS_1_D_1 metaG | ecosystem: Environmental > Aquatic > Non-marine Saline and Alkaline > Hypersaline >...
GCGCCGACTGGTGATCCGCTTGATACAGATATTGGCGAGTTGCTGGATGGGTGAGTTGTGGTGGATGTGTCCCAATTGCTGCGGCAAGGCGATCAAGGTCTCTCAATCGTCCGGCAGTAACAGGTATAGATGCCCAGATTGCGGCGCTGTCTTTGACACATTGTTGTCTCTGCCGGTAGACTGGACCAGCACGTTACCAGTGCCAGTGATTGATTATCATTTTCCTAGCATATTGTGGTTTGACAACACAGACAATGCTAAACAGTCTGACTGGTTCCGATAAGTTGACTACTCGGAAGTGGTCAACCAATGAATACCCGTATAGTGTAGTAGTGGGGGAGATAGCAATAGAGAGCGCTACACCTTTCTATGTCCGATAACGTTTTTTATAGGTCATAGAAAATCAGGACCAAGAACGCGCGCGGGAGCCCTCCCCCACCACGAAAACACGACAAAGATAGGTTGGTTAGATGAACCCGTACTGGCAATACAGTGGCATCACACTCTACCTTGGCCACGTCCTGGACGTGCTTCGATCTCTGCCTGCCGAGTCTGTGCACTGCATCGTCACGTCGCCGCCGTATTGGGCACTGCGCGACTATGGGCTGCCACCGGTCGAATGGCCAAGCGTCTCCTTCGCGCCTATCGCCGGTCTGGCTGATATCAAGGTATCCGCTTGGACTGGCTGTCTCGGTCTCGAGCCCTCGCCTGAGATGTACATCGGTCATATCGTGCTGATCTGGCGCGAGCTACACCGGGTCTTGCGCGAGGACGGAACCTGCTGGCTCAATCTTGGCGACTCGTACTCTCAAGACACCAAGTGGGGAGGAAAGTCGGATCACAAGAACAGTCGCACCTGTGCCGGTGGCTACAAGGCAGCCAGAAATCTACGAACGCAGACCTCGCTCAAACCCAAAGACATGGTCGCCATCCCCTGGCGCGTGGCCCTGGCCTTGCAGGCTGATGGCTGGTAGCTACGTTCGGATATCATCTGGCAAAAGCCCAATGCAATGCCCGAGTCGGTGAGAGACCGGCCCACCAAAGCGCACGAGTACCTGTTTCTCCTGACCAAGTCGCAGCACTATTTCTATGATCCTGACGCTATTCGGGAACCGCAGACTGGGAATGCTCACTCGCGAGGCAACGGCAGTACGCCCAAGTCTGCGGTTCCCGGTTCTGGTATCAAAGCCAATGCCAGCCTGCACCAAGCCATCAGTCGATACACGGTCGTGCCAGGAGGACGAAACAAGCGTACAATCTGGACGATCGCTACTCAGCCATACCCCAAAGCTCACTACGCCGTGTTTCCGCCCACGTTGGTCGAGCCGTGCATCAAGGCCGGCACGAGCGGGCGAGGATGTTGTCCGAAGTGCAGTGCGCCTTGGGAAAGAGTCACGAGGAAAACCAGCAACATTGATCAGAGTGCCAAAGGCAGCCGCTTTGATCAAGGCAAGACCGCAGTCCACGGCGAAAGCAGGTCGCAAACAGGAGAGCGATTCCTTTCTCGGACGATCGGCTGGCGCCCGGCCTGTGCCTGCTACGACCACCTCTACCGCGCCGACTTTCCCCAGGCCTGGAACCCGCGCAAGCGCCACCAGCGCCAGGCCTCTGGCAACTGGTGGGCACGAGTCCGACGTCGACCAGGGCTGAGACATTGGTCGATCAAGCCATGTACCGTCATGGATCCGTTCGGAGGATCAGGCACCACTGGCGAGGTCTGTGTCAAGCTAGGCCGGCGCTGTACCCTGATCGACCTCAGCCAGGAATACTGCGATGAGCATATCATCCCCCGGCTCGAGGCCCCTATCCAGCCTCAATTGCTCTAGATCACAAAAGCCCCGCCCATTACGATTAGGATCATAATCGCAATGGGCGAGGCCTTCCTCTCTACTCGTACCCCAGCCGCCGAAACACCTGTCGGATCAACCACCGCGCCCACGCCGGCAGCGTGCTCCACCCCGGGATCCGCTCAAACGGCCACCCGGCCGCAACCACCGGCCCCGCCGGCGAAACCAGACCCCGCGTCGCTGTCGCCGGCGCGAATGAGATGCCCTGCACCGCGATCGAGAACGGCCCCTCGAGGACCTGCTGGCCATCCAGCAACACAGCCACGGTGTGATCGCCACCAGACGGCGGATCCGGCGGATCCTGCTCACTAGTCGCCTTCAACTCGGCCCAGCCCAGGAACAGATCATTCCACTGTACCGGCCACTGCCAGGTCGTGTCCACGAACACGGTCACCCGGTCGCCCTGGGCCTGCGCCTCCGCCGTCAACATCTCCCAGCGGTCATAGACCTGATCGAGCCAGCCCGACCAGACCACACTCGCTGCGCCGGCGTCTATCCCGCCTGTCGGGTCCACGCCCACCCGGCACCGGCCTCCGCCCTGGCGATCGCCGGTGTTCTCCCCTGTCTGCATCCACACCTGTGCCGAAAACGTCACCTGCGCACCCTGCGGCACAATCACTGGCCCCTGGACGAGCCCACCGGTCCACGTGGCGTAATTGTGGTGCACCTTCTGCGAGGTGGGCATACCTGCGATGATGGGATCGGTCGAGCTCGCCGGTCCGTACTCGGGCCGCTTGTCTTTCCAGTCCGGATCGCCGTCAGCCGGCAGCGTCCAGTAGGGCTTCCAGGGCTCGATCAGTTTGAGCTGTCCCTCTCCCTGGTAGAGATACACGTCGCCCGAGAGCGATCCGTCAAAGGTTGCCATGTCGTCAATCTCCTCTGGTCTCTGATAGTCTTCCGCCAGCGCGGCCTCGAAATCCGCGCGCACGCCGGCCAGGTCCATCCAATACCACTTGTCCCGATGCCCTGACCGGTACAAAGCCAGGCACCAGAGGTTCTGCGTGTCTGGCCAGGCATTCCAGTTGTCGATCTCCCTGTATGCCTCCTGCACCCAACCGCTGTTCACGTCCGCCCACTCGACGTCCTGGTCTGTCTCTGTGATGTAGATCGGCACGTGCCGGAGGTCGACCGGGATGCACGCCATAAAGTCCTGGTACGCACGGAAGTGGAAGTGCCGGTCCTCGTACGGCGAGTTCATTCGGGCCTCGGACGTAATGAGGGCAGGATCGTCGCCGTGCGTGTACGTGTGCAGGGCGATCGCCTCCACCGTGCCGCCCAGCTCGCGGATGTGCTGTAACACGTGCACAAAGTAGGCCAGCCAGTCGCCGGACTCGTTTCCCGGGTACGAGCTGTCCACGTTCCACGGCGCGACTGCTGCGACAATGACTTGATGCTCGGGTCCCGCGCGTGTCCTGATCTCGTTCTGGCACATCACAAAGCACCGAGCATAATCCTCCGGCCAGATGGGCCAGTCGCCTGGCCATTCCTGGCGATGGTTCGGTTCGTTGCCAATGATGTGATGGTAGCATCCAACCGTGGCCGCCGCCTCGCGCCCAACTCGCTTCGCAAACGCCGCATAGTGTGCCGGCTCGGGGATCGTGCCGTCTGGGTTCCAGCCATTGTTCCAGCGGATGATCGGCGTGATGCCCTGGTCGACCAGGTGCTGGTACGAGTCGCCAGTCACCACGTCGGGGTCGTCGTGGCCTGTCGCTTTGGCGATGACGCACCACCCCTCGCGGCCCGCCTCGACAATCAGCCGCGCACCCTCCACATCGTGCACTCCATAGATAGAACGTGTGGATCGTTGGTTCATAAACTAGACCCCTTCCTGTTGGTCCTGGAGGACCTGGGCGAGCTTGCGCTCGAATGTGTTGCCTGCGCCGGCCGGAATCAGGCGCGCGGAGCGTCCGCTCTGATCGATTTCTACGCCTACGAGCTGGTGCGTGGTCCACTGGTCACGCAGGTCCGAGGACCCACCCAGCGTAGCCTCGCCGGCGCGAAAATCAGTCAGGACGATGAGCCCGCCGGCCATCATCTCATCGATCGCCTTGGCCTTCCCGGTCGCCGAGTACACACGGTCGCGCACGGAGATCGAGCTCGACGTCTTGGGCCGGGCTTGCTCAGCGACACGTAGAGCTGCGAGAGACTCGGCTGCAGACGTATCGATCGTCCCGCTCACCTTGTATGCGATCTTGCGGTACAGCCCACCGAGTTGGTCGATCGTGTCTTGATCGGTGACTACTGCCGTCCGGTTCACCTGGCCCTGGGCGTCCGTGTACACGACATAGACTTGCTGCGCGCTCTCGGTCACAGAACCACGGACAGAGACCTCGCGACCTGGTTGCCGGCGGACATGGTAGCGGACGGTCTCCTGATCCTGCTCCTCGAGGTAGAGCCGTCCGTCCTCGTCGATGCCCCAGGCAAGGATCGTGTTGGCGTGGATGCCAGCAGTCTTGGCGCACCAGGTTAAAATCTCCTTCGGCGTCTGATCCGTCTCGAACGCAACCGTGCCTGGCAACTCGTGCTCGCCGGCAGTCAGTTGGGTGAAATCCTGCGTGATGCCCCAGGGCTCCATAGTCTCAATGAGATCGCGCGCCACACGACCGATGGTTACCGCCGGCTCGTCGGTGCCTACCACGCGCACGTCGGCGAACCGACCATAGACCGTGCCATCGTCCGCCGTGTTTTCGCCCCACTCGGTCAGCTCGAGGCGCAGCTCGAGGAATGTTGCATCGGCATCTGTTTTGAGGGCGTGCGTGCCCCGGTAGGATACGTAGCTCGACCATAGTATGCCAGAGTTGTCCAGTATAGAGATCTTGCCCGGCCAGTCATATGGGAACTCGATCTGGGTCGAGAAGGCGACTCGCTCAATGTCGTGGTCGAAGGGCATTGAGTACCGGACATAGCTATGCTCTCCGCTCTTGTAGCGTGTGCCGCGGCGGGGCTGGAGCACCAACGCACCTTCGTTTGTCGTCACCGAGAACTTGCTCGGCACGAACGACCCTGACACCTCGGTCGGTGTGATCCAGCGGCCTGCGCGCTGGTCCTGGTACACGCGATTGTACGGAACGAAATCAAAGAGCGCGCCTCGCCCCACCGCGGTCACGGTGATGGACTGCCTGGCGCCCGAGCTTTCATCTATGTCGACGATCACGCCCACAAAGAGCTTGTTGCACAGCCCTTTGCGCAGGATCACTGTGTGTAAAAAGCCGAGGTCGGGATAGTCAGGGCCGATCGTGCGGTCCTCTTTCCACGAGAGTACCCCATACCCACCGCCCTCTTCGCTGTAGAACGAGGACCAGCGGAGGCTGTAGGCTTTGCGGTGTCGATATTGGACATCATTGTGGTCGTAGATCTCCAAAATCGGCTCGGTTGTTACGATGCGTGAGCGTCTCATTGACTCATTACCATTAGGATCATAATTTGAATGCTACGTCTTGGCTGGCGTATCTGTCTCGGTCTCTGCCGGCAAGGGGCGTACGGACAGCACGATCGAGTCTCCTCGCTGCTGTAGCTGGTATTTGCCCTCTGGCAAACCTGCGGCTTGCGCGTAGGCAGTCGTGAGCGCAACCAGCCCTTGATCCAGGGAAGTCAGCCGAGTCTTGGCATTCTCGCGCTGCTGTTGGAGCACCGCGATGGGTACTATCTGTGCAGGCGTCAATTCGATCTTTGTAGGGGGCTTTGAGTCGTCTTTCATGCTGCTCGCTCCAATACGGCTACACGAGCTTCAAGATCTTGCAGCCGGTCGACTATCACCAGCGTACCTTGTTGCAGCGCCTGAACGTCCTCCAACAACCGGTTCACGCCGGCGATCAGCACGCGTTGCCGCGCGTTCATCTGTCGGAAAGCACCCAGGGTCAGTGCCTGGACGCCCTTGCTGCGCAGGTACAGCGCGCCATCGTCTCCACGCTCTACGATTCGCATCGCAGCCAGCCGGGCAAGATCGTATCGTGTGATCTGGTGGGCTTGGCCTGTAGCCAGATAGTACAGGTCATTCAGTGCCTGCACGTCGTCCTCCTCGTCGAACGTCTGCAGCGAGCCGCGGTATTTGATGTCTCCATCCTCGTCGATGAGGACGCAGTTGAGCCAGCTTCCCCCGACATAGGCGCGGAACCCGTAACAATTGCCATTTGCGACTACATTGGCCCAGTCTGTTCCAGACAATTGGCCCGCGTAGAACTCCATAATACTGCGGGCAGTCGTGTTGGAGCCCACCTCGACGTTGGCTTCTAGCCCTGCTCGGAGCACCAACGCTGCGCCCTCTTCTCCGCTGGCCACATCGGAATCCTTGAGACCAGTGATCTGGAATCCGCCAGCGCCGCTCTCGTGCAGGCCCATCCCGCCATAGACGGTGGTCTCGTCAATGATGTCTGTGGCCCCGTGCGCGACGCCATCGTCCACAAACCATATCTCGCCCGTCTCTGTGATACGAACCATCTCGACCGCATCGAGGAATGTATCGCCATCTCGGAAGAACGAGAAGCTAGGATCATCGCCTAGATGTTCGGTCTGGTTGTTCGAATCGATGAACAAGCCGAGGCTGTGCATCGCGGCAATGCCACCGCGGTTGTGGAAGATCAGGTCGGGCTGCTCGTCATAGGAATCCTCAGAGCGGCTGATCCATTTACAGGCCAAGCCCTCCTCGTTGTAAAACGTGATCGCGTCGCGGTCGATTGTCACAGCCTCGACGCCGTTGACCTTGATCACGACTCGATCGTCTTCATCAGCATAGATCGTCGTGTCGCCATTCTCGTCCAGCTTGATGGCGTCCGTTGCACCCGCGAAATGTAGCTGCATATAGTTTTTTGAGACGATCACGTGCGCCGCTGTGACATCGTCCAGATCGGCGCCGGCAACCAGACCCCACTCGTCCGCCGTCAACCCCAGCAGGCCATTTAGATTCCCGATGCGGACATTTGGTGCAAGATCCTCCCATGGATTTTCTGCGTAGGTGTCTACTTCCAAAGATCGATCAGTCATTGCTATGAATCCTCGCCTACTAGGCGCAGCAGCCCGCCACCAGATGGGCCAAACACGATCGCAGTCACACCCGCCGGTATCTCGACCGAGTTGCCGGCTTTGCGCTCGACGCTGTACTCATAGTAGGTGTACTGGGAGCCAGGATCGGTCACACTCTTGACCTCGACCCAAACCTCCTCCACATCTCCCCCTGCGCCACGGAATGACAGCAGCAGGCGATCGCCTATCGACGCTCGAGCTGCGTGTCCTCCAGGGCCATCTCGCAACCGAATCGTAGTTGGCGGGTAGGTGGTGGTCGTCGTCCCGGTCGTCGTCGTATCCGTTGTCGTATCCGTTGTCGTAGTCGTGTCTGTGCTCGAGATCGTAACTGTCGACGTCGAGCCCGAGCCCGAGAGCGTGGTCGTGCTTGCGCCAGTCGTCGTCGTGCCTCCAGTCGTCGAGCTGGTTGTGGTTGAGTTGGGGCCGATCGCCGTGTCGTCGTCCCGGATGATGAGTTCGTCCAGGTACAACGTGCCCGAGGTGCCGCTATCCAGGTAGAGCGCGCCGAGATAGCAAGTTGAGACATCATCGTACACAGCATCATTATCGAGCGATGAGTGGGTCGCCTGCAAGGTCCCATCGACCCACATCTTGTTCTCGCCCGTGCCGGCGCCGCGTTTAACGTGCACTTCGACATAGTGCGCCGCGTCCGTGATTGTGACATAGGTGTAGGTCGCGCCGCCTCCATCCTCCAGGCTACGTAGGCGAAGACGGAACGTAGACCCGTTCCAGTTCAGAATGACGTGGGCGACGATGCCCGAGGCCCCCGTGAAAGAGAGGATCGTGAATTCCTCGCTGCTCCCCATCGCCAGCGAGTTCGGATCGACGTACACGCGAGCCCGAAAGTCGGTCGCGCCAGGCGTAAAATCAACGCGGCCATAGCGCGAGGTGGTATCGTCGATCTCGACACGCATACCGTAAGATGTCTGACCCAGGGCAGCGTTGATTTGAGCTTGGATGTCGACCGTCCCGGTCGGGACAATGGCGTCCAGCTCGTCTAGGTTCCCGGCATCGAAGTCGATGTCTGCTACGACTGCCATCAGTCCTTCTCGCCGTATATCACGGTCATATTGCGGTTGCCTGCCTCCACGCTGATCGTGAGGCTGTTAGATGCTGCGGTGGGCGTCAGGGTTGTTTCGAGAGATCCGTCTGTCCAGTCAAAAACCTTGAACGTCCACGCACCATCTGTGACATTCGAGATCGTGACCGACTTTGTGCCGCTGCTGGTCCATACCAGGACGCCGGCAAAGTGGTCGCCGTCGCCGGTGCAGAGGATGTAATCCAATCCCGTGGATGATACGTCATCCTGCCAGTCTACCGCACCCGACCAATCTTTCCAATTTACGCTGGATCGAAACGTGGCCGTATGCGCGCCCAGCGCGTACCAGTCCGGATCCCCATAGCCGCCCTTGGACCAGATGTTGTGCGCAGACTCTGTAAGGCCCATCCAGCGACCAGGGCCAGCGCCCCACTTTAGTACGGCGCCCAGCCATTCGACTCGTTTCGAATTCAAGTACGGGGCGTACTCGGTGCGCAACGGGGCCGTTGGCCCTAGCTCCCAGCCTTCTGGGTAGTACTGATGGATGATCATTCGTTTCGGCTCGATCTTTTCCCGAACGGCGTTGAGGTGGAGAACGAACTTTTTGTAGTCGCCTTGATATAGGTTGGTCGCAACCGTGTCGATTGGGTAAACCAGAAACGGCTCCATGATCACGTTGCGGTATTCATCTGCCCCGTCCGGCCACGTGAAGTCGGGCTTGGTCGTGGCTACACTCGCGCAGATAGGTCGGTCGTACGGATCCTCAGCCCGGATGTGGGTCGCAACCGCCGCGTTCCATGGCACCGCATAGTTGCGGATATTGCTCACCATGGTCGAGCTCCAGGACTCCTCACCCCAGAACCCTGGGTTAAAAGTCCAGGTTTGCTCTGAACAGATACCCCACATACAGATGCAGCTATAGCCGCCGATTAGATCGATGACGAACGTAACGCGATCCTTCATCGCCTGCAGCGCATCGGCGTCGGTGTAGACTTGCCAGCGTTCAGACAAAAAGCCCCGATCCTGTGATTCGCACCGTCTCAGGTTACCGCTTCCATCCCTGGCAATGTAGTAGTTGCCATAATTCCAAGGGTGATAGATCCACTCATAACCGCTCCACTCTCTGTTGTGGGACAATTCGACCCATACTTCGATTCCATTGGCCTCGCAGACATCGAGCAGTTGTTTGATGTTGCTCCCTGTCCAATACGCAGTTGGGAATGACGGATCGCCCGGCGACCCGCTGACTTGGTGCGCTCGGTAAGTTGTCAGACCGCCTGCTGCATCGTCCAGCACGCTGTGCCAGACATTGTATGTACCAGCCGGTGTGGGCTCAAGATCGTAGATTGGTGCTCTGCCCCAGTCTAGCTGTCGCCCGCCCCAAATGATCCGGATCATCTTGGTTCCCTTGGCCACCAGATCTGCGCACCACGCGCTATAGGTCCATTCTGTACCGCCTGAGAATGGGTACATCAAGCTTTCGTTAGGGTTGTTTCCTCCCCGCTCATAGGCCGCCGTCTTGTGCGCTACGTGCGGGGTGTTGATGTATTGTTGCATTTCCGGGTAGAATCCCTTACCCGGCCATTGGTAGGCGATATAGACCACTATTTGACCTTGAGCTCGATCTGTTTGCGCTTGGGCCGGTGCTTGAGCAGATAGCGCCTAGAAAGTGGATGACGTCGGTTGTACGCCGCGATCAGGCGTGTGATATCGTCGACTGTCTCGGCATAGCCGTAGTAGTAGGCATTAGGCCGCAGATCCTCGCGCCAGTCATCGCCGGTCGACAAGCGGAAGTCGCCGGTCCAAGTATCCTCGTTTTGTGGTGTGCGGCGGACGATCTCGTCATCGACCGTGATCACCTGGCCATAGTGCCGGCGCAGACAGCGCTGCTCAGCCCAGCGGATCACATCGTCCGGGGCATCAGCCAACCAGAGCTGGATCGAGTAAGGCCGAGGTAGTCGGCCCTGCCGCGGACGGAGCAGTTTCTGCTTGTAGAGCACCTTGTGCGCTAGCTTGACCACCTTGGCTGTCTCGATCACCGTTGGCGCAGCCTTGATCACGATCGTTATCCAGGGCTCGTCTCGCTGCTCTCCAAGGTCAAACTGGGGCCACTGCTGCTGAAGCCAGACACAACGCTGCTCGAAGACGCTGCCCTCGCCCCATGGTGCAAGGCCGGTTTCTCGTTTGAGTCGCGCCCACGAACCGCCGCGCTTACGGTAGGCGTGTACGCTGCCTCCTACGCACCGACCTTTGAAATAGGGCAGCCGGCAGCCGCAGGTGGCCACACGAATCACCATGTCCGCCGCCCTCCACTGATAGGCCATCTCGTTGTCGTCGCCACCCCAGCCTGGCTTGCCGAACGGTCCTTCTTCGCGGAAGCGAAATCCATCCCAAGCATCGGCGCGGAACATACCGTAGGCGGTGTGTGACAAGCAGAGGTTCCGGTACGTCCGATAGACTGGTTCTGGCCACATCAGCCAGGCCTGATCGATGTCTGTGCGCAAATCTGGAACTTCGACGCCGAGGCCGGATACACCAGGCCGCGGCTCCAGATAGTCGAGCATTCGTTCCACGCTGTGCACGGCCGGCAAGATTCCCCCATCCAGCATCAGCACATAGTCGAACGCGCCGGCAGCATCTAGACCAGCATTGCGCCCTGGTCCTGCCCCGTGATTCTCTCGATGGACGACCGTCAGATCAGACTGTGCATCCAGCCACACACGCGTGCTGTCCTGGCTGCCATTGTTGACGACGACAACCTCGTCCAAGGGTTCGCGGTCTAGCACGGCGATTTGGCGCTGCAAGACGTCGCAGTTGTCGAGGGTCGTGATGATGCTCTTGACCACCGGCGAGGTGATCGTGACTGGCTGCTCAGGCCACTGGTAGCCATAGTCGGCGGCTATCAGTTCGAGATCTTCGCGCACCTGCCGATCGCGGATCAGGCCCAAGTGGAACCGTACCTCGTACTGACCGTGCTTGTTGTGCTCGCGGTTGCCATAGAGCACGTCCTCGGGCGGCATCGCCTCCAAGAGACCCTTTTTCATTAGGATCATAAGCAGAATGTGGGGATCTTGGGCCACGTCGAACCGTACGTGCTCTCGCCCGGCCAGCTTGCGCTCGATCAACCGGTTCCACTCAACGTATCGATGTGCATAGCGGTCGATCGGATGCTCGAGCTCGTCCATCCGCGGGCACCAACGTGCGGCAAAGTCCCAGTAGGCCGGCGCGCTCTCGGTTGGGACTCGCATCCAGCTTTCGATCACCTGCTGGGGATGCCGGATCAGGTGCACCGCAAAGGCCGCATCCAGCGGTGGGCGGTCCAGAAACGGCGCCGCTGGCCAGGCAGAGTCAGCCACCAGGTCCAGGTTGTGCTTGACCAGCCGGCGCAGGGCATTGTCGTAGCCGTACGGGTTAAAGAACTTTTCGTGCCCGCACAGCAAGCCAGCTTTGCTCAGGAACACTGAATAGAAGCCGGTTGCACAACGGCCCGGGCCGGTAAGGATCAGTTTTAGTGTGCGAGGCTTTTGTTTAGGCATCGGCCTGTCCTGGCGCGGGCTCCTTTCCCGTCTCGTTCGGCCACCAGGGACCATCGTGACCTGGCTCGGGCGACAGGTAGAGCAATGGCTCCAGCTCTGGCCACAGGGCGTCTAGAGACCACTGCTGGCGCATCCGAGTGCGCGCCCACAGCGCGCGGTTGTTCTGAGTCAACTCCGTGATCAGCGTGCGCGCCTCGTTCTCCCAGAATTTGACCTCGGTTTCTTCTTCCTTCCAGCGCCGTTTGCGGTCCAGAGAGCCGAAATCGAAATAGAGCCCGGTGTTGCCAAACAGCTCAAGGTGGGGTCGTAGATCATAGTTCAGTCCCAGTAGGTTCCCCCCGATCGCGCTGGCCTCGATCGTCGTCAGACCCAGCGTCTCGACGATGGAGGGACACAGAAATACGTTGGACAGCCAGAATAGCTCCAGCACGACCTGATGTTCTACACCCGCAACCAGGTCGTTGTCGATCTCGGACGAGAAAAAGACCCAGTCACGCACGCCCAGTCGCTCGGCCAAGTCGAGGCAGTACGCTTTGTACTCCATAAACTCGTCGCCGATCGACTGCCAGTCGATACCCACAAGCCGACCCGTGTAGCCCGCTGTCCGGATGCCGGCCAGCATAAAGATCAGTTTGTGGAACTGCTTGCTTTCCCCCATTCGCGCAGGATAGATGATCGATACGTCGGCTTCGAGCAGCCCTGTCTCGCGAGCAATGCGTTTCGTCTCAGGCTGCAAGGGCCACACCTGCAGCACGTCGATCCCGTGCGCTGCCTTGCACGCTTTCGCGCGCCAGTGCTGGCCGGCTAGGCGATACGTGCCCCATACGTGGGACATGTCTGAAGAATTAGGATAGATCAGATACCCGGGCGCCAGTACGCCCCGGCACTGGTCAGGGTAGATCAGCGCCGTATTCTGCCTTGGGCACGAGTGGAGCCAGTGTAGCCACAGGATGTTGGGGCAACGCTGCGCAACTCGCCGCACGGCGACGTTGTGCTCGTGGTATACGTCGAGCAGCATGATATCGTGCGTGATCACCACATCTACGTCGTGCAAGTTCTCATACAACGCGGTCTCGATCCGGTTCACCCGATCCTCGAAATCCTCGGCGATGCCCGGCAAGAGGTGCAGCGCCGGCACGACAGGCCGCAGGTCGAGCTTTTTCTTGTTCCACACGTTGTAGCGACCGGGATCTTCGGGCGGTATCTCGGCAAAGGGGATCAGGACGTCTTCGCCCGTCGCGCTGCTGGTCGGCATTCCTTCTTGAACCAGTACACGCAGAGGCGCATACCCGTGGTCTAAGAGCTGGTGTATCTGATTTGTGGCCACCGTGATGACCGAAAAGCCACTGATCTCGTAAAACGTGGTCAGGATGGCCACGCGGGGCTTTTGCCGTCTCTGGATGTGCCTCATTCGCCCTCCTAGTTGATCGTCACTGTCTCGTACAAAGTAGCCGCCGGTGCGATGTACAGCGTCCCGGCCACAGCGTGGGCCTCGTCTGCGGCCAGATGGACCGAGCGCAGCTCTCCTCGCACGATCGCATTGGTTAGTTGTGCGCGGCCGTCTGAGCGCAGCCGCCAGCCTGACCGCTGGTCCACGTGCCCCTGGCTGCGGATGTGACTGCTCCAATACACGGCGCCCACCTCGCCGCTATCCGGCACACTGCTGAATGCAAAGCGCCCACCCGTCTCACTCCGCCCAACCCATGCTCCGTCTTCCGCCTGCAGACCCTGCTGAAACATAATCGTCGCCGGCAGCGTCCGGCTCCAGGCTGGTGTGTACGGGTCTGATCCCGCGATCCGGATCTCGCCTTCTTCGTCTGGTCCGCTGGCCAGATCCCAGCTTTCTCCGTCGCCCGACACGATCGCGTCATTTGGATTGGCCGGCGAGAGTAGCTCGCCCAGATCGATGATGGCGAGATCTCGCTCAACACCGTTTTCGTCGAGCGCGTACAGATGCCCGTTGTCGAGTGCGTAGACCTTGACCGCGCCTGCGCGCGGCGTACCAGGCCGCTCAATGGTCGCGAATTGCAGCAGGTCGCCCAGGTCGATCTGGCCATCCACGGCCCCACCGGCCGTAGAGAGGACCTGCGCCAGCATCTGCTTGAGCCGTTCGATTTCGGCGCGTAGCTCGGCGATATTCTGTTCGGCCTGCGAGAGCTGCTGGTGCTGCATTGCTCACTCGTAAAACGGATAGATGGTCCGGAAGAGGGCGTGGACCTGAACCGACACGGTATCGGTCGGAATGTGGATATCTTTGATGTGCTCGATTCGTAGCTTGGCGTATCGCATATATGGATCGTCTACGTCCAGGCCGAACATATAGCCATCGTGATCTGTATCGGCGACTGTCCCGGCCAGCCGTGAGAACAAGTCCTCCAAAGAGGCCGAGGAATACAACTGCCATGAGCCATCTTTGACGATGACTCCAAAATAGTGCCACTCGCGATCGGGCAAGTGCGACCGTCCCGCAATCAGTTCGGTGTCGGACCCGGCAGTATATTTGACTAGCTTGGGCCGGTTCATCGTCTCTTGCGCCCTGTACCCGTCCTCGGACCCGTCCGTCAGGTCTGTCGCCCGGAACCACATCCCCGGATATCCACTAGCGGGGCTGGCCGTCCATACCTTCATCCACACTTTTGCGTCGTTGAACGTCGGGTTGGTTGCGCGCCAGATATAGACTGTGGATGAATACTCGCGAGCCTGAATGAACGTCTCACCGCCATAGGTCGCTACGAAGACCTTGTCGGTCTCGCCCGCCCAGTTGGGCGTCAAGCAGCTATAGGTGTCGGTGTCCTCTGGATCGGCCTTGACGATGCGGAGATCGTCCAGGTAGATATTCATTGCTGAGGGCGTGCCGCCGGTTAGATCGATGTGGATCTGAATCGTGTCGATGCTGTCCCATGCCGGCGATTGCGTCACACTGTACTCTGACCGCTTGGCCGACAGTATCTCGTTCATGCTTGCCGGCAGGCTCAGCGTATGCGTTTTCTCGAAATAATTGTCCAGTACGCCGCCGTCGGTGTAGAACCGGATGCGCAGGGTGCCCGAACTGGGCGTGGAGCCAATGAGCCGGAATGTTAGACAGATAAAGTCTCCATCCTCGAACCCGCCAATGTCCACGCGAGCTGGTAGTTCGCACTCCGCTGTTACATTTCCACTCCCATCTGGGTTGAGCAACAATGCGCCTGCACCCTCGTGCAGGTCCACACCGGCGTCCGTGTCCCACGAGACAATGGAGCCCCCGGTCCACGGTTCGGTCGCGGAATCGTCAAAGTGTGCGATGGATTGCCACAGGTGATCGTAGTCGGCAAAGTCCTCTTCGATCGCGGCCTCTCTGTATCGTTCCCAGAGTAGATCGAACCGATTGTCCATACCGGGCGACAGCGTGGGAAAGTTGCCCTTGGCGGTCAGGAGATACGTCAGTTTGAGCGAGCTGTCGACCGCGTGGGCGATCTCATCTCCGCTCACATTCTCTATCAGGAGCTGGTGGTCGCTATCTACACCGTATCCGGTCGGCGTTTCCATCTGGAGCGCGCACTCGTCTGTGTACAAGAGCTTGATCGCATCTATGGACAGCGTCCCCTCGCCGTCGTGGCGCGTAGTGTACACATCCACGTACAGATCGAGGTCTTCCGCCTCGCTCATTTCGGTGTCAGGTAGGTCGAACTCGCCCAGCAGGAGCGCGCGCCATTCGCGCACCTGGGGGACATATTGGGCTTTGCCTCGTTGGACCGTATTGCCAATCGTCCAGCCGTAGTAGATGGACCAGTCGTTCACGTCTCCCGTGTTCGCTCGGACAATCGCGCCTATCGCGGCGCGGCCACGATGATCGGACCAGTTTGGAACCGTGAACCGCCGGCCGTATTCAATCTCGTGCTGTTCGGGCGTGCAGCGAACATAGTTGTTGCCACAGCGATCGCCGTCTATGACCGAGGACCATACGCTGGAATCACTGATGTGAACGCTTTCAGACGAGAGGTGGGTTGGATCGAAATTGTCCAAGCCTTCTGTCCGCCTGGCCATCCAGAGCCGACCGATCGACGCGGCGTCGCCAGCGCCGGGCGTGACCTGGAATCTGACCAGTGCGGGTAGGCTGCCGACGACATCGTCACCGTCGATTGTGACATAATCTTGGCCACCGTCATAGATGTTGTATACGGTAGTAGCCGACAAGACCTCTACCAGGCTATCCGGGTCACTGGTTGCCACCGGCCACGTGCGCAGTGTGACGTCGACCTCCAGGCGGAACACTCCGCTGCTACCAGAACCTCGATCTGGGCGGTTGCGCTTATGCTGGCGTAATGCGGGGATGGGACTTTGCACATAATGGTAGTATGTGGAGCGGGTCCCCGCGGCGGCGCCTTCGGGAAGGTACTCCAGGGTCCCGCCAGCAGCATTGTGCACCGCGAGCTGCAGGGTTTCTAGTTTGGCCATCATACCTGCCCATGTGGCGCTGTTGATGACGGCCGTGAATGTCACATCGGCCAGGTTGGCAGCTTCATCCACTGGGGTCGGAAACTCGCCCCCTTCACCACCGTAGACAATCTCGATCCGCTTTTCCTCGTTGAAGCGCAGAGAGTCGGCCTGGACAAAATATCCCTCGGATGAGCCCGTTCGCGCGCTTTGATCGAATGTGATGTCGGCCAGACCCTCGGGATGCAGGATCAGCGTCGTGCCCGTGCCCCTACTCACTGTACATTCTCCTTCGGATCATAATCCGAATCGTCACGTCTTGAGACCGCCCGTGCCCAATCGCTTTTCGATCCGCGCCAATGCATTCCTGGTGTATTCCACGTCCTGAGAGAGCAGAGCTAAAATCTGTATGCTTTGTGCCTGAGATTCGGCCATCTGCTCGATTGCTCTGGTCAGCGAAGACCGCACGTACCATACCGGTGCGCCATCCTCGTCCTTGCGATCGTGCCATTCGTACAACATGGCAAGCTGCGAGGCCATCTGCCTGAGGTTCACGTCCTCAGGCACACAGCGGCGAATTGCCTCGGTCTCGGGTTCTTTTCCACCGCCGATACGCCGTTCGATCAATGGCCTCACAAAGTTGGCGATCTCGCGTAGAATGAATACCACGGCGATGATACCGCCGATCACCCCGCCAATTTGAAGCAGTTCAGGGTCCATAGACAATCCTTGACATTACGATAGCCCACCGGGCACGAGGCCGCGCAGATCAGCGTCTCCGGTGGTCTCGTCGAGAAATTCGCGCAGGAACCCGTTGGCGTCGCGTCCGTCGCGCACGTTCGGGAATGTCTGCTCTCCGATCTGGATCACGATCACCGGGCCGCCGACCAGTCGGCCGTTGACTGCAGCGGGCGCCATCGCCAGCGCGAGACTGGACAGTCCCCTTACCTGGAAGTTGAGCGCACGCTGTAGCATAGGCAGTGCACCGGACAGCCGGCTCACCTGGTCGTTGACCGCCATAAACGCCTGCTCCAGGGGCGAGGGCGAGTTCCGTACCAAGGGATCGGGTACTTTGAACTTTTTCAGCCACTCGATGGCCTTGCCGATCCAGGTGATAAGACCCTGTACCGATCCAGATATAAGGTCAAAGACAGAAAGGATCGGGTCAAGCACACTGGTCTTTGTCTCAGACAGCTTATCCATCAAGTTGCCCCAGCTCTCGAGCAGCGTCGTTCCGAGCCACTCGTCGAGCTTTTCGATCGCCTTGATGAAATTCTCCTCGACAAAAGTCACGATCTCGCCAAAGATGGGCAGCACATTTTCTTCGACGTAGGACCACACATCCTCAAGCGCCGGCAAAAGTGTGCCGGTCCAGATACCGGACAGCACTTCAGTGGCCTTCAAGACCGTGACTTCGAGCAGCTCGCGCAGGGCATCGAGGAGGGGATTCAGGTCCTCGTCGAGGAAACGCCTTCCTCGTTCGAGGATGGGGATAAAGGTTTCGTCCCAGACTGTTTCCAGGGCGGTGATGCCCTCGGGAATCTTGGTTTCTAGGAACTCGAGCAGCGTGCCTAGGACCGGCACTTCCTTAAGGTCTTCCCACCACTCACCGAACTTTTGCGCGACCAGCTTTTTGGTATTGTCGAACCAGGTTGAGATATTGGAGCGAGTCTGGGCCAGCCAGGCGCGGACCTTTCCTTTCTCTTCCTCGAATGCGTCCGAGAGTCCAGAGAAATCGAGGCCCAGTCCGGCGCCTTCCCCCTCGCCGGCGCCGCCTTTCTTCAGGCCGGCCAGCGCATCGGCGACGCCCTTCATCTTTTCGCCGAGCTGCTGCAGGGCCTCGACCATCTCGCGCTGAATGTCCGCGCCCTCTTGGAGAGAGGCGAGGTATTCCTGCTGCCAAGAAGCCGCATCCTCTGCGGCCTGCGCTTCCTGTTCAGCCGCGGCGAGTTTATCGCTCAGGGCCTGCGGGATGAATCCGCGCGCTTCGGCGTCCGCGACTTCTTCTTGCACAGCCTTGAGATTCTGCATCGCCTTCTGATGCTCGAGCGTCAAGCGAATGTACCGCGTGTACTCTTCGCTGCCCTCGCCCAGTCGTTGAGAGATGCCGGCGAGCACCTCCTCATTGATGACCCCGGTTTCTCGGAAAGACGAGATCAGGCCGGCGACCTCAGTACGCACGGATCGGAACGTCTCGAGCATCTCGGGCCGGTCCATATCGCCCAACGAGACCGCACTCTCTAGCGCGTCTCTGATCGGCGATAGGACGTCGCGCAGAACCGCAAAGTCGGCTAGAGCAAAGCCCTTCAGATAGTTGTCGATCAGGTTCTTACCCCAGCCGATGATCCCGGTCAGCGGCCCCTCTTTGGGCGGACTGAACGAGGCCAAGAATCGGCTCACCATATTGCCGATGAACGTCGCGGCCTGTTTCAGGACGGTCTTTCCGGCGTTGACGACGCCCTGGGCGAATGAGACGATCAAGTTCCAGCCCCATCGGGCTGCCTTGACGACGAACTTTTTCCAGCCCAAGACGATCAGCGTGACGATGTTCAGCGCCGCGTCCTTGAGCGGCGTCATCGCCTGATCGGACTTGCCCTCCAGCAAGAGACGGATCGAGTTGATCATCGCCTGCACCGTGCCAAGGACGACATTCGTCGCGTCCTTGAAGTAGAGCAGGAACTCTTGCAGGCCGGCGCCACTGCCAAACAGTTGGCGCAGGCGGATGAGCGCCGGCTCGATCAGCCCGCGCACGGCCTCCATCACCCCCGCGAACGATTGCTTGATCTGGGCGATCCAGTAGCGTACATCAGCGGCGATCCGTTCGAGAATGGGCTTTATCTGGGCGATGACGTTCTGTACTGCATCGCGAATGCCGCCCCAGTTCTCTTTCCATCCACGCGACAGCAGCCGGCCCGCGGCTACGAGTAACCCTATGGCCGCGACCACGCCCAGGATGATGGGCACAACTGGCCCCAGGCTGGCTGCGCCGGTGACTCCCAGCAATTTGAGACCCGCACCAACAGAACTGATCATACCCTTTAGCTTGGGCAATAATCCGATCACCATGACAACTGGCCCTACCACAGCCCCCAACCCGGCTGCTGCTGCAGCTACACTAGCCACTGTGCGCTTGATCGGCTCGGGAATACGGTCCCAAAGGCTGATCAGATTAGATAAGGCGTCGGCCATCTTGCCAGCCGCCGGCGCGAACAGCTTCTTGATGTCGTTGCCCAGGTTTCGGATGCTGGCCCGCGCGCGTGCGATCTTGGTTGCATTTGTCTCGGTGACTTCGCCAAAGAACTCACCCTGTTTGGCCGCGGCCTCTCGCGTGGCTGCGAGGATCGCGAGTTGCTCATGATCACGTGAAAGCTGATTGACCTCCACGCCGATGCTCTTTGCATAGCGCTCCTTGGCCTCGGCTTCGGAGACAATGAGGCCCAGATCATCGAGGCGCGCCGCCGACCCGCGTGCCAAGCCAAGCGCCAACTGCTCGTAAAGCTCAGCAAATCCCTTGCCTGTAGCCTCGGCGGCTGTAGCCACAGAGTTGAGCATCCAACCCATCTCACGCATTGGGTTGATGCCGGCCAGTGCCAGAGCATTGGCCTTGCTCATCAGCTCAGCCTCGTCCACCACGCCCCGGCTGGCCTCTTGCCAACCGCTGAGCATCTCACCAGCGTTGTGACCAAACGCCTTGGTCATGCGTGCGAACTTGCGCTCGATGCCCTCAACTGCAGCCCCTCCCTCGCCTAGTTTGAACATCGCAGCCAGGCCCGAGGCAGAGGTCGCCGTCAAGGCAGCGCCGAACTTGGCAAGTTTTTTCTGTATGCTGCTCAGCGCAGCCTCGCCGCTCTTGCTCCTGCCTATGATCTCAAAAACAATGCGTTCTATGTTTCCAGCCATCTAGGACTCTATGTCGTCCTGATCCTCTATTGCGTTAGGATCATAATCTTTATACCGACCGACACGGTTGGCCAGTTCAAGCCGCTCAATAAAAGGAGAGCGGACTTGTGGTGAGTCGCTCGGGACCTCGTACTCGGTCACATCGTCAAACGAAGGCAGTTCGGGCAGCGGTTTCGCCTTCTTGGACAGCATAGCCAGCACTCGGGACTGCCCGGCCTCAAGGGTAGATACTTGGGCCATTCGATCGTTCCACTTGGCCCGCGCCACGTGCTCGTACTGGCAAAGTAGCCAGCTACCGGGGCGGGCTAGTACGTATTCATCGGTGAGGCCGCGGTAGCTGGCCACTTCGAAGGCCAGGGCGTCGATCAGTTGGAGGGCGCTGCGGACCTGTCCCGAGATCGTTACAATCTCACGCCCTCCAGAAACCCGTCCACGCTGCCCAAACCTGCGAAAAAAACCGAGATGCTCTCCCGCAGGTCGCTCGACTGGCTGAGATTCAGGAAGAAGGCCTTGATGATCGGCGCCAGCTCGAGCTCGATCGAATTCAGCCACTTGCGCCCGGCCTTGACGTCGTCGAACTGGAGCACAGCCGATCCGAGCCAGACCAGATCCTGCTCGCTGAACGCCGCTAGCATGCCAAAGATCACCACTCGATTGGAGAGCGACGGGTTCTTGGCCACGCTCTGCAACTGGCGCAGAGCTGCCCGTTCACCGCGTACAGCCAGACCGCCGAACACCTTTAGAATCTGGATGATCGCCCCGATCTTGGGCTCCTCGATCGTGAACGTGCGTCCGGCCAAAGTAACCTCGTTCGACTCGTAGCCAGTAGTCGGCTCAGAGCTGCCAGAGGCGTCAGTCTCTTCCTCTTCCAGTTCCGCCTCCACGGTGGCATCCAGATCGATCTCGTCTTCCGGCTCGAGCTCGTCATCGTAAAGGGCAGTTTCGTCTACTTGGCTCATGCGGGCGCTTCCTCTTCAAAGATAAAGCCGTAGGGGCCGTGGTGGTCGGCCAGAGTGGTGTCGGGCCGGAAATGGAATGCCGTCGGCAGACCTGTGGCTTCAGACCGTTGGACGTTCAGCTCGCTGTCCACGTTGGGCACGGCCTTGCGCAGAGCAAACACGCGCAAACGACCGGTCTTTGCGTCCTCCTGGATGACGTATACCTGCCGCTCTGTCCACGAGGAAGGAGCATTCAAAGGAAGCCGTTTCTGAGTGACTACCGATCCGGTCACATCTACCGGATCTGGCGTCCCCCAGATGATCTTGAGCGTGTCCACGGTTGTTTTCAGCAGCGTGGTGCTCATTTCCATCGTAGTCTCGCCAGGCTCACCTACATCAAGCGCGAGGTTCCGCTGATCGATGGGAATTCCTTCTTCGGATTCGGTCACGCGATGTATCGCCACTCCGTCCTCAGACGTAGGCGCCAGCGCCGTCAGGCCAACGGCCAGAGCATACGTGGTTGGATTGATTACCGACTCGAGCTCGCCCGGGAACGACGCCAAGTTTCCGTAGACCAGGTACGACGCGCCCTTCCAGACGTCGTTGCGTTCGACTGTGATATTGCTTACAAGTCCCATCTATCTACCTCCCGCCGAACTGCGTTCGGAACACAGACTCGGCGCGTGCAGCCCGGCTTCGTTGACGCCGAGCCTTTACTGTCTCTTTGAGCGCCGCTAGGTACTCGGCTACAGACATACCATCCGGCAGCAGCGGCGCGACCCAGTCCTGGAACGATACGTCGTCAGGCTCCTTGTCCAGCCGCACAACCGTAGCATGCTGCTCCTCGCTGAACGAGGTGATCAGCGCCTTGATCCACACGGTCTTGTCAAAGTAGACCCGATACCCGTCCGGATCGCAAAAGAATTGTGTGTCGTCGAGTGAGCTCGCCCGCCGGATATAGTACGCCTGGCGTATCGGCTTTGTCGGCTTTCGCTTGCGCGGCCGCGCCATCAGTACCGCACCCCGGCGCTCACGACTCGCAGCCCGTATTCGCGCAACTGTCGCCGAGCTTCCGGTCTCCATCGGTCCAGTGCCCGCTCCGGGAATGGATCAGGGTCTGTGCCTGGATGCTGGACGCTCCAGTAGTGATACAGGCCAGGACCGTTTGGCCCTTGCTCCCAGTAGAACGAGAGTGGATATCCCTTGGCGAGTTGGGCGGCGGCCCCGCCGGTCGGTATCTCGTGCGCTGCTGTGCCCCGGGTGAGCAAGTCCCAGAGTGACAGACCATCGCCCACGGTTGCGTGCGGGCCGGTCGAGACGATCTGAAACTGATCCCAGCTCCCGCCTGTAGAGCGCACCGTATGGCGGACTTTGATCCCTTCAGAAAACTCGCCACTGGCCTTGGGCGCCTCTTCAGCCAGCTTGTCGCGTAGATCAGCGGACATCCTGCGAGCCAGCTCACGCCGGCCGGCAAGGACCTGACGCAGGCGGATGTTCATCCGACGCGCCACACGAGCCGCACTCTGCCCACGCCGTTCCTGTATCGTCAGCCGCCCAACCCACGGCCTCGGCATCAGTCCTCCAGGTACTGCGTGATTTCGACCATCCGAAGGTAGTCGGTGTCAGCCGAGTCTTGCGAGTCGCCCGACACGCCGTTCTTGAGATGGACGACATTGTCGGTGTAGATGCGCACGGCTGGCTTTTGGTTGCGCTGTTGCCGGCCGGCGATCTCGGGATTAGCCTGCAGCACGTCGACGATGGCCTCGCCATAGCGATGCGCCAGGTCGACCACATCCGCTTCCGTGTCCGCGACCACCCAGGCTGTATAGATGAGCTGATAGGCGGCATTTTGCGCCGTTCGCCGCCCCTCCTGTCCCTGCGGCTCGAACCGCTCGACGATGGTGAGCACATAGGGATAATAGGTACTGGCCAGTTCCAGCATAAACGTCCGGTACCCTCGCCCCCAGTTGACCGGTTCTGGTAGGGTCATCACGTCGATGTCGACCCAGCGCGCCTCAACATCATCCAGCGCATCACCGAGGTTGTCCTGCAGCAGCGTCTGGGCGGCTCGCTCGATCGTCTCGCCTTCGTAGCTCTCGCGATAGCTCACGGCAGCCCTCTGGCCAGCGCCCTAGCCGTCGCGTCGAGCATCGCGCCCTCGTGCGACACCGCCGGCACGGCGACCGGCGTCACGCTCGACCCCACCAGATCCTCGACCTCGGGCCAGGCCTGCGCGCAGGTCGTCTCCAGCTCGTCGCGCAGGCCGTCCAGCATCTCGAGCAGGTTATAGTTGGATAGCGTGTCCCCTGCTCGGTTTCCCTTGGAGCGGTACCGGTTGAGCGAGTACCACTCCTTGCCCAGCAGGATCAGCCTGATGGTAGTTTTGTCGCCGATCCACTCGGCCACGATATCGGGGATATCGGCCTCAGCCGGCACGGTGGCCGTACCATAGGCGTCGCGCTTGGCCGCAGCGATAGCCGCGTCTTTGGCCAGTGCATAGTCTATGTCGGTATCGGCCTCTAGCAACGCCTCGGTCGAGGGCCAGTTGTTTGTCACGTGCTGGCTGATGTCGATAGACACGCTATCCCTTTCGGATTAGGATCATAAACCGAATGATCTACTCTGAAGGCGAGATGTCCCGTCTACGGTTCGATATCCGCGTACACGAACGCGGCAGGATAGTTCATCTGTGGCAAACGTGAGGTTTGAACTCTCACGTTTTCGGTGATAGCCTCGGCATTGATGTACGTCTCGGACAGCGCGCCGGGATTCTCGGCCACGACGATCTGGTTGTTCACCACGCGGGCGACAGGGCCGTCTTTCATCTCCATGATCGGCTCGCCGGCCACGGTATCAGGACCGGTAAGGAGCACGTGCCCGGTGTCCAGGAAGTAGTTTCGGGTGTCGACTTGGTTGGCCGAGGTGAGATAGAACCCGTTCTCGATCCGGATCTCGCCGATGCCGAGAATCTCGACCACTTCGCTTTGCTTGGGTGTGATGACTCGTGGGTCGGTACTGGACAACTCCCCTCTGATGCCAGTATTCTTCTGGAGATATCTCCACACCGCCGTCCGACAGTACATGATCACCTCGGATTGGTCTACGCCCAGATCGTCGGCGATCAGCTTGGCCCAGTTGTACACATCCTCGATGACGTCGGTTGCCGCCGTGCTCCACGCTGCCGCCGCAGCGGGCTGGTGCGTAGAGGTAAACCAGTTGTTCTGGGCGTCGCCGTCCAGATCATAGTCTACCGCGATGGTCGTACCGTCAGGATAGGTGACCGTGAGAGCGTCCTTGGCCGCTTCCCAGGCCATCCATTTGGTCCTATTGGTATTGCGTCGGCGCAGATGCAATGCCTTGCGGAGTAGGTCCTCGGCCGCGGTGCGTGCCACCAGCTCGTCCGGGCTCCGCAGGTTGATCATATCGCTGGCCTTCAAGATGTCTTTCTCTGCGATCAGGAACAACTCCATAAAGAGCTCGGTCAGATCTCCGGAACCGGAGACCACCGGGGTATCCGCGTTCTCGGCCTTCAGGCTGGCCAAGCCTGCGGCGTCGATGTGCCGAACGCGCATCTTGATCCGTCGCGACATGGTCGTGCTCAGCGGGGCAAACCGCACGTCATAGATCTCGCTCTCGTTGATGCGTCGCTCTACGACCCGAGTCAGGATGTGCGCGTCTTTGATGTCGACGGGCGACAGATAATAATCAATGGTTGCCATGATGCTTTCCTCCGTGTATAGCTCTAGCCGCCTGGCGACCTAGTCGTCAAAGACGCAGGACGGGAAGTAGCTCTTGAGGTTGGTCAAGGGCGTCCCGTGCAGCGAGTAGCCGCCCATCGTGAGCTCGGATTTGTCGAACACGCACTGGGCATAGAGGCCGGCAGCGGCCCGGTCGCCCAGCGTGACGTCGTGGGCTTCCCACGAAAAGACAACTTCACCTTCGACCGGCGTTTGCCGACCGTCAGTCGCAGTTTTGAGATAGGGGCCATATTTGTCCGCGCCCAGTCCGGAGTCGATCTTAACCAGGAATGTTCCAGGAGATAATCGCTTGCGGAGCATCGAGTCCGCAACCACGGTGCTGGCATAGATGGTCACCGTCTTTTTGCGCTCGTTGCCGTGGACGCTCTTGAGCGGCGACTTGTTGGCCCAGGTATTGGTTTCGTAGTACGGCTGTGCCATGTTACTTTCCTCCGTTCGGTGTTCTTGCGGGCCTACCCGCCCAGGCTCTGATCCAGTTGCTCGATTGCTTCCTCGGGCAGATCTCGGATCACCGAGGGATCGATCGGCGTGGTACGATGGCGTTGTCCTTGCCCCGACTCGGCCATGCCGGCCATCGCGCGGTTGGTACGCGCCGACACGTTCAGCGCAAAGCGCGCTTCTTTGGGCAGTGCGTTGACGATGGCCAGCACGATGCTGTCGACCGGTGAGATGCCGTCATCGCTGATATCGAACGCCATCTGTTCCGGCCGCAATGCAGTTTCGACGGCCTGGACCACTGCCGGATAGTGACGCGTGCCCTTGATGACGACCACGTCGTCGCGCTGGCCCTGTCCCTCGAGCGCGGCAAGGATACTGTCCACCTCGAGCCCACGTGCCTTGGTGCGCATTTGGGCCTGTCGTTCCACCGCGCCGTCGAGTGTAAAGCCTTGCGCTTGCAGAGCCTTGGCCTGATCGAGCAACGCCTGATCCTCCGGGCTCAGCGCGGGAGTCTGGACTTGATTGGTGCCTTCAGACATAGGATCCTCCCTATACTGTGTGAATTGGACCCCGGAGAACGAAGCCGCGACTGCTTCAGGCGCGGCCCCGAACCCTTGCAGGTCCGGTAGCTGTGGATAGTTGGTCAACAGCAGGTGTACCAGCGCCCACGGCCACACCGTGTCTGGCACGCTGCGATCGTAAAAGTCGGCCCAGACGTAGACGCTACAATCGCGGATCAGGCCTTGATCGAGCTTGTCCCGTATGTCTGCGTCTCGCACGTCTAGACCGGCATAGAGCTGCTCTCCAGCCTTGATCAACCGTTCGACAAAGCCGACCGTATCATCGGCCGGCACAATACCGTCCGTCTCTTCGTGGTGCGTGCTGGCCGTGATGGCCACGTTGTTGAGCACTCGCGCCTCGAACGAGCCGTAGATGGCGTCGATCATCGCCTGATCGACGACCAACGGGGCGCCCGTTCCTGGCCTGAATGTGGTCGATACACGGAAGATTTCCTTCCAGAGCAGGCCGTCATCCTCGCTGATGTCTGCCGGCAAGGAGACGGGGTCGCGTAGCATCAGGTTGAAGACGCGAGGAGAGCCGCCCATATCCGCGGCTACTGAGATGTCCTCATCTGACTGAGCAACCGGTTCCCAGGTGCGCGTGACCTCTTGCAGCTCGCCGAACAAGACCGCGTTCTGCTCGTCGATGGTGTACGGTACGCGATAGTAGCGCGCGCCCAGCGAGATCACGCAGTAGTCCACATACACGTCCACGAGCCAGGGCCAACGATAAGACCCGTCTGACATAGTGACTTCAGAGCTTTCGATCGCTTCAGAGAGCAGACCGCGCACGTCCTCGAAAGACAGGTCGTCGACTGCTGCAGCGACAGGCGCCCCACCTGCAAGTATGAACGATGGGCGCGAGGGCGCCCGATCCAGCCCTGTCCGGACGCTCAGGTTGACGCCGGCAGACTCGGCTTGTGTGACCCATTCGCGTGCTGTCTCGTCTGTGAACGAGCCGCGGCTGAACACAAACGCGACGATCGTCTCGGCTTCGTCGCTGTACAGCGCCTGGACCCCCTGCTCTAGCTCGCTGTCGAGCAGGCGCAGATCGGCATAGGCCGCCAGATTGGCGACGCCTTTGGCTTCGATGACGATTCTCGTTTCTTGCAGTTGTTCGATGCTCAGATCTGCCAACGGTCTGCTCCTCAGACAACCAAAAAAAGGGCCGGGACTGCGTCACAGGTGTCTGTGAACGCAATCCCGGCCCTTGGGGGACGGCTCGTGCGTCTTTACGTCTCTCATCGTGTTAGCACGACGTTCATAGGCTCATTATAGCACAAAGGTTCTGCACAAGTCAAGCGTCAGTAGAAACTTTGTTCTGTTTTCCTTGGTCGTTGGATTTCGGCGAGCGAGCCTTACGCGGTGACCGAGGGGATTTGGGCTCCGAGTCGGCCGGCGGCGCATCATCGAGCGCCAACTCGTCGAGTATTTTAGGCTGGCCCACCTTGGCGACGCGGGCCACTTCCCAGTTGTGTATCCAGACAATGTAACAGCCGTATCGAACAGCGCGGAGCTTGTCTAGCAGGGCTCGAAACGTGTTGGTTTGTCGCACTGTTACGGTTGCACTAGTTTGACTCATAGGTTCCTCTCTGGTGGAAAATCGTCGGCGACGTCCGGCATTGGATCAGTTGCCTTGTTATGCCATCGCCCGCTGCGAGACACGTAGTAGTTTCCCTTGATCAGGTGAGACATACTGCGACGCTGGTCATACAATGATCTCAGCCTAGCAACATGCTGCTCTCGCGACTCGCCGCTATGCGCTGAGCTGTCCAGCGAGTTCTTGCGCTGGATGTTGCGCAATTTGACTCGTCGATCGACCGCACACTTGAATCCGCACGCTGCTGCTCTGTGGGCCATCAGCAAGTCTTCAAATCCGTACAGGTGATCGTCAGATAGCACATCAAAGTAGCCGACCTGGTCGAGGAACCAACCCGCGTGGATCGCACAGTGCCCGACCACCGGAAAGTACTCGTGCCAATACCCGTGGTCTGCGACGAGTCTGCCTTGGTTGGAGGTCTCCAATTCCTCATACCATGGCGAGGCGATTGCGATCTCTAGGTTGTCGTCCAAAAGCTGGCACAGATACATGATCCAGCTTTGCGTGACTAGCTCGACGTCGTTGTCGACCTTGATGAAGTGCTGGCCGGATTCACGGTATTCCAACACCTGGTTGAGCGCGGCCGGGCAGCCGATGTTTTGAGGATTCTGCCAGAACCTGAGTGGCCAGCCTTCCCTGTCCGCCGCCTCCGACACCGCCTCAAACGTGCCATCTGTCGAGCCGTTATCCACATAGTAACAGTCGGCGGCAAACATTGCGCCAGTCTCCTGAAGCGAGCGCAGCGTGGCCAGCGTCTCGGCTTTGCGGTTATAGCTGATCACAGAAAGTAGAGGCATCATGGTGCCGTCTCCCGGAGCAAATTCAGGTCGCCAGAAACGTACTGGTGTACTCGGGCGTGATTGTTCTCTGTACGCCACTGGTTGTCGTCGGCTAGATAGTGCAGCCCAGCCAGTTGCTCGTCGACGACCCACCTCCCAAAGTATTTCCCGAAATAGTACCGTCCTCCGCGTTCGCGTCGTGTGCCGGCACGGTCTAAGCCCTGCGCGAGGCTCCGAAAGCAGTAATGCTTGCAAATAGGCATCAGCGGCCCAGCCCGCTGCCACTGCCGCCAGTCCTGGCCAGGCATCTCGGGCGTGCGCTTGGCCACGTCGACAGGGTAGTAGTGGGCGTCGTTCCACTTCCAAATGAACGTCCCCATCCAGCCCCAGCTATACCACCGTCGGCGCTGTTGGACGCTGATCGTCTCGTCCTCGTTCAGCGCGTCCTCGCGCAAATCCTGGAACGTGAGCCAGAATTGAGGCACCCAGTTCCGCACCACGTTCGCGCCGGCCTCCTCGGCAGCGCAGATAGCCGTGATCGGATCGACCTCTATTCCGTTCGGATCATAATACGAATCATAGATCTCGTCGGCGTCGATCGACAGGACCCAGTCCGGTTCGTACGGAGCAGTCAGTTCGAGCAGCCTGCCGCGTAGCGTGTAGTCGTGGAACTCGTCGCCGGGATCTGGCTCGCTCACGACTTGGAGCGTCTTGCCCATTCGGCCGTACATCTCTTGGAGATGAAGCAACCGCTCGTACGTTCCGTCCGTGCTGGCCCCGTCGAGAGCGATCAGCGTATCGACCCAGCGGAATGCCTCGCCGACGGTCTCGACAATGACATCGACCTCGTTTCGTACAGGCATATGCGCGACGATTTTCACGCTACCAGCCTCCTTTGATACACTCAATTACGTACTCGACGTCCTCTTCACGTAGGTGATTGTGGAGCGGGATCGAGATGTTGGTCTCCTCATACCGGTCGGTGTTAGGCAAGACCTGCCGGCGAGGACCAAATACTGTGTGCAGGTCGTTGCGAATGTGTACCACGCTGACCTCGACGCCCTTGGCAGCCATCATCCGACAGAAATCGTCGCGCCGCTCCACGTGCATCGTAAAGAGCCAGTTCGCGCTCACGCGATCATCTGGGCTGGCGAACAGCGTCACGCCTGGCACGTGCTCCAGCGCCGACCGGTAGCGCGCCGCAATCTCGCGTCGTTGAGCCAACAGCACATCGATGATCGGTAGATTCCCAAGACCGATCGAGGCTGAGATATCGTTCATGTGCATCTTGAACCCAACCTCGGCCTGGTCCCAGAATGCATACCCGTCCAGCCGCTGGACACGGTTGGCCCGATCGATGCCGAACCAGCGCCGCCGGCGCGCCTCGTCATAGTCCTGCTGGGTTCGGACGGACAACAGCCCTCCGTCGCCACAGGTAAGCTGCTTGATCGCCTGGAACGAGGTCATAAAGAAGTCGCTCGTCAAGGCGATCGGGATACCCTTGTAGGTGGCGCCGAGGGCGTGGGCTCCGTCCTGGATTACAGGCAAGCCGTACGCATCTGCGACAGCTCGAATCTCGTCCATATCGCACGGGAGTCCGGCCCAATGCACGCACATAATGGCGCGGGTGCGCTCCGTGATGCGATGCTCGATATCCTGTGAATCGAGATTGCCCGTCTCGTATCGGATATCGGCAAAGACGGGCGTGGCGAACTGGCTCAAGATAGGCATATTGGTCGCGGTGCACGTCTGCGCTACCGTGATCACCTCGTCCCCCGGGCCGACCCCACATATCGCCAGCGCGAGGCGCAGAGCAGCTGTACCCGAGCTGAGAGCCACACAGTAAGGAAAGCCGAATCTGGCCTGGAGCTTTTCTTCGAACTCTTTGACCCTGGGTCCTTCGCCGATCCACAACCGGCCATCCTCGTGCACCTGTGTCAATGTGCGATATGCGTTCCAGGCTGCTCGATTCGTGACGTACGGTGAGAACATTCGAACTCGAACCCGATCTGTCATTGGGCCTCCCGGGCCGGCACAGCCTTGCGGTCGCCAGCCTTTGCTACCAGCTTCTCGTTCATCGTGCGCATATGCAGCATCTCCTCCTCGATCGTCGCCCGAGGTGCTGCGAGAAAAGGCTTCCATAGGCGAGCAAAGCGTTGGACGTTTTTCGCCCGCAGTTGATCCCACTCTTCCCGCCCGCCCCCTTGCCACTGGTAGCCAGCGACCTTCATCGCCGAGGAGGCGTAGTGGAGTACACCGGCGTCGATTTGCCAGATGCGATATCCCCACGATCGGACGCGAAACGACATGTCCTGGTCATAGCCGTCATAGATCTCGTAGGCTGTGTCCATACGCAGACCACGAGCGAGCAGCTCCGGCTGCAGGTAGGCGCAGCAGAAATCAATGCTCTCGCCTTCCATAAAGCCGCTGGGGTGCTTGTGCTGTCGATCGTGCACGTACCACCGCCCATCCGGCGTGTGATAAACCGGGCTCGGAGTGCCCTGTGGGCTCTTAGCTCCGCCGACAATTCCAATGTCCGGATGTGCCTCAGCGAATGAGACCAGCTTGGTCAACCATCCCGGCTGAGCCACGATGTCGGCGTCCAAAAACACGCACGACACGTCGTGCGGACGCGTTGAACTCTGAATGTAGTCGAGTGCCTTGTTCTGAGCGTTTGGAATACCCTGATTGGTTGCATTTTCGAGAAGCGAGAAGATGAGCATCTGTCTCCGGAAATACTCGAAAACAATGTTGGCAATGGCATCGCGCTCAATTTTCCTCGACCCGTTCTCGATCACAACCCAGCCTTCTATCAGGCTCAGATCGGTATTCGAGATGACCGATCGCACGCATCGATTGAAATCCTGCGCGTTGTTCCAGGTCGGAGTTATGAGCCACACGCCCATCGGACTTTATTCTCCTCTCTCATAGTCCAAGCCGCTGCAATGTGCGGCCCGCCGTCCGGAGCCCACAGCTCGACATAGACGTCGTACTGGCCAAAGAACTCGAGTAGGGCCTCGCGCGTCCACACCATCACGTGATGAGGGTTCTGCTCACAGTACGTTTGCCCATGGGTCGGATGGTCCCCGTGGGGAGTGGTGATGATCAGCCGGCCGTTTGGCCCGAGGACTCGCGCTACATTACGCCGGAATCCGTGTAAATCGAGCGGATGCTCGATCACCTCCAGTGCGGTGACTACGTCAAACGCGTTGATGAGGCTCTTCTCGTTCAAGTCCTGCTCCGTCATCGCTCCAAAATCGGCCACATAGAACTGCCCGAGCTGGTCAGCTTCTCGGCACGTTCGGCAGGTCTCGACAAAGTCGGCCACCAGGTCAATCCCCCACACCTCGCAACTCAGCTCTGTGGCTAGGTTTTTGGCCAGTTGCCCGCAGTTACAGCCCACATCGAGTACCTTCGAACCGGGCTGTATCTGCCCACGGACAAACGCATAGCGCGTCCAGTACTCTCGCCCGCCAGGCCGCAGGCGATGGTTACTAGGATGCTGATGGAATGGGGATCCGACTCGCTTCCATTCGTTGCCCAGCTCGTTAGGCGGAGGAGGCGTCATTACGGTTGCGATCATAATTTGAATCCTATCTCTCCCCGACCACCAAGAAATAGTCCACAAACACATTACTGCCGATCGTGTATGTGACCTCAAAGCGATATCGGTGATCCACAGTCAGGTTTTTGACTTTCGGCAACGTGATTACGTCGCCTGACACAGAGGGCGAGCCGTCTAGCACGGTGCTCGACACATCGATCCACGTGGTTGTTGTCACATCATAGGCTACTACCGATGGATCGGTGGGCGAAGAACCGCACTTTGTGGTTGTATCTGTGTAGACGAATTCCTCGGCTATGCCTTGCTTTACTCTACCAAGGTATCGTGGCTTGGTCATCTCTCCTCCGCTATGAAATCGATGGTGCGCGCATTCGCTTCAAAGTCCAGCGTGCGTGCGTTCGCCACAAACGCCTTTGCGATGGTCATGATGCCCAAGATCACGGTCGGATTGACAGACACGGCCACAAGCGAGACGACAGCCGGTGCAATCGCGATGCTACTCAGCACTACTGTTGGATTGGCAGATGCAGCCACCATAGCAGAAGCTATTGGACCGATCATCACACTGCCCAAGATCACGGTCGGACTGACAGACGCGGCCACCGCAGTACGCGCGGCAGGACTGATTGTGAGACTGCCCAAGACGACGGTCGGGCCAGCAGATATGGTCACTATGGCGCACGTGACCGGCGACACGGAAACACTACCCAATACTACTGTTGGGCTGAGAGATGCAGCCACGACAGAGATGGCTGTCGGAATGACCGTAACGTTCCCGCCCTCGCTCACCGAGGGGTTGATGGACACAGCCACGATCGAAACGGCAGTAGGAGATATCGTGATGCTACCCAGCACCACAGTCGGGGATACCGATATGACCATCGCTGTCCGCGCTGCCGGCGCGATCGCCAAGCTGCTCAGGACGACGGTCGGTGCTACCGACGTGGCCACTGTGGTCCCCGCTGCCGGCGTCACCGTGATGTCGCCACCGACTACGACGGTGGGATCCACTGTGACTGCGACCGTCGTGCGTGCCGCAGGCGCCGCCGTGGTGCTACCCAGGACGACGGTTGGGGCCACTGCAGCCGCCACCGCGGTCCTCGCCGAGGAGGCGACCACCAAGCTGCCCTCAACCACGGTCGGAGCCACTGCGGCTGTCACTGCCGTGCGCGCTGTCGGCGAAATCGCCAGGCTGCCCTGGACGATGGTCGGATTCACAGAGGCCGCAACTGCCGTGCGCGCTGCCGGCGCCGCGGTCGTGCTGCCCAGCACCACGGTCGGATCCACGGACGTCGCCACCGCCGTGCCCGCAGCCGGCGCCGCAGCCGTGCTGCTCAAGACCACGGTCGGGTCCACGGACGTCGCCACTGCCGTGCCCGCGCTGGGCGCCACCGCCACGCTGCCCAGCACCACGGTCGGGTCCACGGACGTCGCCACTGCCGTGCGCGCAGCCGGCGCCGCAGCCGTGCTGCTCAAGACCACGGTCGGGTCCACGGACGTCGCCACTGCCGTGCGCGCAGCCGGCGCCACCGCCACGCTGCCCAGCACCACGGTCGGCGCCACGGACGTCGCCACCGCCGTGCCCGCGCTGGGCGCCACCGTGACGTTGCCCGCCGCCGCCGCCAGCCAATGGCCCCGCCGCCGGTACCACGCCGGGATCGCCGCCGGCGCGTGCGCGGCCCACGATGGCGTATTGTACGCCGTCATGTCATAGCCGCCCACCAGGTCCTGGTCTGTCCGCAGCAAAGGCCAGTACGCCACCAGCGACCCCGGCCGCACCTCCGGGGGAGGCGTGCCCGCCGCGAGACTCGCGATCTCTGCCGCCGTCAACGCCACGCTCCAGATCGCCGCTTCCGCGATGCGCCCACTGGTGTGCCGGTTCCCCGACGAAAGCGCGCCGACGCTCGTTGCAGCCAGGGACGACGTAGCGATCGATGTCGTGTCCGAGCCACTGGAGCCGCCATCAATGTACGCGGTCCGGCTGGCATGGCCGGCGAATACCGCCGCGGCGTGGTGCCAGGTGTTCGCCGAGTACCCGGCGGATGAACTCGCTACACCGTAACTCGCGCCGCCGCTGATCGCCGACAGCGCCTGGACCGGGTCACTGCCCGCTGTTTCCCCCGCGTCCAGCGCGATCCAATCCCCCACGCCATCGGTCAGCGCGATCAGCGTTTGCAGCGCCGTAACGTCGTCCGACCGGAACCAACACGCCAGCGTGATCGGCTCGTCACTGGCCGGCGCGGAGGCTGCCCCTAGATACTCAGATGAAGCGTCGTCAAATAGTCGTGCCATCGTGTAGGGGCGCGGTCATCGCGCCCGCTCCCCCTAACTCTCCACGCCCCACAGGTCCCACAGTTCCGCGTCGCCCGTCATGCCGTCGTCCGCGTGGTCGTGATCCCGCATCACCCGCACGATCGCCAGCTCTGTATCGGCCCAACTGTCCATGTCCGCGCCGTCCGTAAAGGTCACGGTCGGATAAGACACCTCGCCGCTTGCGCTGGGCGCCGTGTCACTCGCCCCGTTCGTGCTGTAGCTGTGCGAGCTGTCCACGTCCTCCGCGTCGTCGGCAATCCTCCGGATCGCGACCTCCCAGCGCACCTGTCCCGAGGTCGCCGAGCTCGCCGACCACGGCAGCGTAAAGGTCAGCCCGCCCCCGTCGTAGCCCTGCAGCACGCACAGAAAATCCAGGTACTCTGTGCTGGAGGCGTCGAAATCCCAGACCGGAACAGACTCGGCCGGCGTGCTCCCGCCCGCCCGCACGTCTTGTGTTGCCGCGTCTGCGCCCGGAGGGATCGCCCGCAGCACCTGCACCACCGGATCGCCGCTTGCCATCAGTTCACCTCCACCCCGAGCGCCCGCCGCAGCAGCGCCGCCAGGCCGGGATCGACCCGGCACAGCGCCACCGCGCAAAACAGCAGCGTCTTCTGCGCGCCCGTCAAATTGTTGGACGTCAACGCCGATACATAGCTGCCCTGGTTGTCGTCGATCCACTCGTCGGTTTCGACCACCAGTGTCTGCAGCTCATCCTTTGTCACGTCGACGCCCTCGCCCAGCCGGCTCCAGTACCTCATCAAGCCGCGCCAAATGCGCAGCCGGTCCGCTGTGCTCAGTTCTGCCATGGGTCCTCTCCCTTCAAAGCTGCAGGATCACCGCTTGCCATGCGGGGGCAGATCGTCGAGGTCGATCGCTCCCCTGCGCAGGGCATAGAGCAGCACCTGCCCATCTACCGCCGCTTGAACAGCCCTCCGCGCGGCTCTGCGCCCGCGCACCATACGCCGCAAACTGCGGCGGCTCCTCCTGCGTCTTCTTCTCATCCGGTCCGCCTCCCTCTATCCCAGCTCGATCTCTTCCAGGTTGATCTGGCCTCGCTGGAGCGCCCAGATCACCAGCGAGAGGCGCGAGTGCACCCCCGCCACCACAAACATTCGGGTCAGGTGGTTCTTCACCGTGTGCTCGCTGATCACCAGCGCCCGCGCGATCTCCTTGTTGTAAAGCCCGTCCGCCACCAGGCGCAGCACCTGCTCCTCGCGCGATGTCAGATGGTCGGCTGCGTCGTCGATCACATCGACGGCTGCGTCGTCGATCACATCGACGGCTGCGGTGGCCACGGCGTCGCCGTAGGGTAGAGCGTCGCCGTGGGAAAGGGGGGCTGCGTCGGGTACGGCGGCTCTGTTGGGATGCAGGTCGGGCGCGGCCGCGGCGTATAGGTCGGGCGCGGGGTCAGCGTAGGACGCGCCGTCAGCGTGGGCCGCGTCCAGGGGCTGCACGTCGCCCACCACGGAACCGTGGGCGTCGGCGTGACCGTGGGCGCGTCCAACCGCTCCCAGACCACAGAGATCGAGGCCAGTCCCACCCCTTCAAAGTACTCCACCCGGACGGCGCGCGCGCCGGCGAGGGAGAGATAGCGGATCTCCTCGTGCGCCGGGTGTACCTCCCAATCGTCGAGCACCAACACCTCGCCGATAAACACCCGCACCCCGTCGTCGGCGACCGTCACCAGGCGATACTCGCCGGCGGCAAAATCCACCACCCGCGTCCACCGGGCGGAAAAGCGGTCCGTGGGCAGCCCGCCCCCGGGTCGCCCTTCGTTCCAGTCAAACGAGATCGCCGCGTCCTCGCGCACCAGCACCGGCTCGCCGGCCAGTTCCTGGTTGTCAAAATACTCGCCCCGCCAGGCGCCCCCGGGCGCCGTCGTCGGCGACGGAGTCATCGACGGCGCAGTCGTCGGCGCCGTCGTCGGCGCCGTCGTCGGCGAGGGTGAGGGCGCCGTCGTCGACGACGGAGTCATCGACGGCAGAGGCGAGATCGGCGAGTCCAATGCGCCCAGTTCGTCGCCACCCCCAAACGCGATCAGCGCGGAAAGAAAAAAGGCCACACCCACCAGAGCGATCACTCGAACGTGTTGAGCGTTCACTGTTGCACTCCCTCAGCTTTCGTTGAGCCGCAGCTCCAAATTTTGCAGTGTCAGGGTCTGTCCATCGCTCACCGAGCGCGCAGACGCCAGATCCCAATAGGCGTAAATCTCCCGGTTCGCCACCGTGCCGTCGTCGTCGGTCAAAACCGCATAGCGCGCCCCGTCGCCGCTGTCCGGGATCGTGCCCCCGCTCGCGGTCCACACCACATCCTTGATCTGGATGTCGCCCCGGTCGTTGCTGTCGTCCTCGTTGAGCACGTCAAAGTCCGTGCTGTTCTTGGTGAGCTGGTACCCGCCCGAGGTGTAGCCGTTGCCGGCCGCGATCTCGGTCAGGTCGCTCATCGTGTTCGTGTCCTGATCCGGCGCCGTCGCATCCGTCACCAGCGCCACGTAAAAATTGGTTGGCGCCCCCGCGTTGCGAAAGTACGCGTCCAGGATGCTCATCTTGCCTTTGTTGGTCCATCCAGCCATGGTCTATCTCCTTATCCTACCTTGACACATCGAACTCGAAATGCGAAACGAAACCCGTCAAAGTGCTCACAGAGGTCCGTTACGAGGACCTCGTTGACTTGGCCCAGCACCTCTGTGCGAAACTGTTCCGGGCTAAACCAGTTGTTGTGCTGAAACTGCCATTGATGATGCAGGCTATGCCGCATAGGTGCATACGTATTATCTGGAATGACGTGGGCCATCACTCCGCCTGGCTTGAGCACACGTGCCATTTCGGCCAGCGCTCGAAGTGGATCGCGCAGCGAGGGGATCACGTGACACGAAATGCAACTGTCGAACGTGCCGGCCTCAAACGGCATATCGTGTACGTCGTAGCGATGATCGACTCGTGGCCGGGTAGGGTTCGGATCAATGTTGACCATACCCTCGAGGTACTTTTCCCCACAGCCAACGTGCAGGCATTTGCCCGTGGCCTGCTCCAAGAGCCAAGTCATCTGCGCGCGATCGATGGCCGCCTGTCGCTCGTGGCCTGTTATCCGGTAGCATTCACCCGCCGGCATCGGGTGTGCCTCCCGGCACAAGTCACACCACACAGGATCGATCAATGATTGTCCCGTCATTCGATCACTTCCTCCAATAGCTCGAGCCAGCGCGTCCACTGTGACTCATAGGTGTGCTCAGCCCAAATCCGAGTGCGCCAAGCATCGGCGCGCGCACGTGCCGGCTCGGGATATACGAGGCAATTTGTAATGTCGCGATAGAGCGTCTCGGGGGTCTCAGCGATCAGACCGTACTGGCCCGGATACTCGTCGCCTAAGACCTCGCTGTAGGGCATCGGTGAGGCAACCACCGGCACGCCGGCGGCTCCGTACTGTAGCGCCTTGAGAGGACTCTTGCACCGATTGAACTCGGTATCCTCGATCCAGGCGATGCCAACGTCGAATGACGCGATCATCGCCCTCATCCGCGCAAAGTTCCGCCATACGCACGCCGGCTGCACATAGGTGCATTCGCGCAGGCGCGGGCCGAACACCTGGACGATATCGGGATACCCGAGGATCGTTAGTCGAGCGTCTTGCTCGCACATAGCCTGTTCGACTGCCTCAGCCATCAGCCGCCAACTGTCCCAGTAGTAGGGCATCCCAAACCACCCTACGACCGGACCATCGAACTGCTTTTCGACCGGGATCACCGTATCCCAGTCACCCCACATCACGCAGTTTGGCATAATGCGCACGTCGCCATTGTGCTCGCGCAGCTTCTCCGCCAGGGTGGCCCCGGTGCAAGACACCACGTCAGCCAAGCAGAGCAACTGCTCGTGCGCCAGCAGTCGTTCGCGAGGCTTGCCTGTGCCGAGATCGTAGTAGTCGTGATACGCCGGCCAGGTGGGCGGCAGGCCAAACAGCCAATCGTCGACGTCATAGATGACCGGCTTGCCGGCGTCCTGAAACGCACGTGTGAGCGTTACGGCAGCCTCGGAGCAGTGCCGCTGTAGGACGAGTACGTCAAAGTCCTCGACGTCGTCGAATGAGGCGGTGCGCGCTTCAGCCTGAATGCCCTGGAAGCGCAGGATGGACGCCGGCGCGATCGCGCGAAAGTAGGCGTCGGCGCCGCTGTTGCGGATGGCAAAGAGAACTCTGATCGAATCGTTCACTGGACCTTGCTCCTGCTCATACTGGTGTTCTGCGGCGAAGAGGACACGATCGCCTCGGTGGCTGCGATGGTGGGGATCGGCAGAATAGGGCCGAAACATATCTTGTCAGGTAGCGACGCGGCCAGCTTGGTCCCGTTGCGTGCATCCAGGTACTGGGCGACTAGCGACTGCCAGGTTCTGGACGAGTCGCGCACGTCGTAGTCGCAGAAGGCGCGCTCGTACATATACCAGCGGCTCAGGTAACGTAGTTTCTGCCCCTCGTCGTCCTCAAGACGGTGCTGGAGACCTGTCGCACTCTCGATAGGCTCCACGGCCAGCAGCCACGCTGTACTTGCGCGATTGCCACTCTTGTACTGGCTGCGCTGAGGGACGAGGGCAAAGTCGTGTTCGGCGATCACTGCGTTGGCGCCCTCGCGTGTCCACTCGACGAACTGGGGTTGGCGTCCCTGGCCCCACATTCGATCCTCCCATTTCCCCGAGAGCGCATCCGACAGGATCGTCAAAGGCATATCGTGTCGATCGAGGACCTCGACCAAGTCGGGCCAGATGTGATCCAGCTCTCCCAGGTTGTGGCTGTAGCCGAACCAGATGCAACGGTTCTGCTCGCTGATCTCGCGCCGCTTGGCGAGAAGCGCGTCGAAACCGGCATTGTCCAACCGTTCGAACTCATCCAGATCCAGCCGATCCGAGATCCAGTACGCTGGCAGCCATTGACTCAGCCATTTCTCGAGGGCCACCGTCGGACACGTGGCGAAGTCGCACAACTCGAGCGCGTCCAGCAGTCGGCGCTCGTGTCGCTCGGACTGCTCCCAGTCTGCGTCGCACAAGTCGAACGCCAACAGTTTGCCTTTGAGCCGGAGAGCGCGCATCCAGCGCCGCGGGGTGTCGGTGAGATAGGCCTTCTGGAACACGTAGGCATCGTACTCGCCGAACGGGATCGCGCAGTTCGGATACACGTCTGCGCCCGGCCAGTATTTTGCCGGCCATTGCGCGCGGAAACGGATACTAGCCGAGTGGTAGGATAGCCCGTCAATGTATGCAGGAATGAAGAGGGCTCTCATTTGTCTACCCTCGCCGCGGCTGTCGAGACCATCGCGATCACATAGAAAAAGATCAGAGACGCGATGGAGAGCCAGTCAAAACTGACCCGATCAGCCAGCCAGCCCCAGATCACAAGGAAAGTGCTGGCCCAAGCGACCACAGAGAGGAGTAGGGCCGGATAGTTCCAGACCGGCTTGTTCAGTTGTACGCGTTTCTGCTTGGTCTCTGGTATCACGTTACCTCTCGTTTCTAGAGACTGACACCCTGATCAGCCAGTAGGGACAACCAGTCCTCGACGAACCGATCCTTATGGAACAGCGTTCGGGCCAGCTCACGCCCGCGCTTGCCCACCTCGTGTGCCTTGCGCGGGGCGGCGAGCAGCATCTTGAGCGTCTCGACCATCTCGACCACCGTGTCACACAAAAAGCCGGTTTCGCCGTGGGTGATGAAATCGCCAGCGTCGTGGTTGGTGGTCGTCACCACACAACAGCCGCTCAACATCGCCTCAGTGCGAGCCCCAGGCATCGGCGAGCGCTGGCCACAGTGCACATAGATCAGGCTGCTGGCCAGGAACTCGCGGTAGAGCTGGTACGATTTGAAATACGGCAAGTCGCCCTTGTAGCCCACCCACACCACCGGCACATGCCGGCGTACAGTCCTGAGCATCGGCACGCCGTGATACGACCTCGAGATCTCGCCGGCCGAGCATACAGTGAACGCCATCACCAGGCGGGTTTTATCTACGGCAAACTCGTCCACGTCATATCCGTGGATGATGGCGCGGCTGCGCTCTGGTCCTAGCCCCCATTGCTCGTAGGCCTGGTGAGAATTGACGACCATAAACGGCGATCCTCCCGGCGCGAGGTCCAGCATTCGCACAATGCGGCTACGATTCTGCTCATTGTCCGGCGTGCCGTGCATGATGCATATCCGCGCGGCCCGCGGAGCCTGCATTCCGATTAGGTTCATAAGTCGAAAGGGCGTACCGCGTAGCTCAGTCCGATCACACCAGTTGTCCAGGTGGGACAGGATCACGTCATAGCCGGCCCAGTCTGGGTCTTCCACAAAGCCGTCCCAATTGGCAGGGACAGGGCGAATATCCGGATCCCAGTATCGCGTTCCTACCGGAAAGTAGCCGAACCGCGCCGGCAGGGCGTGCAGCCGGTAGCTATGTGCTTGGTGCCAGGCGTGATCAAGGATTTGTAGCACGATTTACCTCTCAATCCAGCTCTTGGGCAGACCCAGCTTGATCCACAATGAGTCAAAGGCTTTCCATAGACGATCGCCGTAGGCTCGAGACAACACACCGCCGATCACACCGCTAATCACCAAGATCGCGACTTGCCACACCGCCATCTACGCCGCCTTCCTATGCCGATGCACTGCCGCGTGCAGTGCGCCGGCAAACCATTCCGCGTCCGCGCGAATCGTGCGGACTACCGTGCCTCGCAGGTCGAGCCCCATTGAACTGGCCTGATCAACGAGGTCGTAGGGCAGCACCAGCATGTACGGATTCCACTCGGCCGCCAGCCGGACGCAATCCTCGCAGTTCTCTAGGGCAGGATCAACGATCCATCTGACCAGCACAATGTCCGCCTGCTCGCCGGCCTCGACCTCCAGCCGGCAGCCGCAGTTCGTCTTGCACCGGGTCTTTCCGTCGCCGGGCACCTGGGGCAAGAGACCGTAGGTCACCCCTCGCCAGAACGAAGCGAGAGCATTGCCACCGTAGAGGCCCGAACGTGCAGCAATGTATTTCTCGCTCTGTAGATTGGCCAGACCTAATGTCTCCATCTCGGCTCTCTGTTGCAGTTGCCGCGCAAAATTGTCTAGATAGCTGTACTGGTCGCGCAGGTAGCGCCCCACGCGTCCCCATTCGGCCTGTGTCACGTTGGCTGGCTCGCCGCCTCGACTGATGATCAGCGCCATGACGTGCAGGTCTTTGACGGCCTGGCGCATCTCGGTGCGCCACTCGAGAACGGTTAACTCGCCTTTGTGCAGGCGCTTGGCCAGCTCGGCGGCGTCTTTCTTGAACGCTTCCTTGCGCAGCTCGACAAACCCACGCGCGGATTTGAGATCACGGACCCTTGGTGCTGGCATCAGCCGGCATCCTCCTGGGCGCCGATCTCAACCGTCTCAAGATCGGCGATCTCCGGGATGTCGTCCAGCAGGCGCTTGGCCCGTGCAATGTCGGCCTCAGTAATGACCGAGGCCTCGTCGGCATCGTCCGACAAAGGCTGGGAGAGTAGCCCCTCCAACACCTCGCGTGGCAGCGCTTTCTCTGGATCAAAGCCTGGCGCCGCTGCCGGTGCAACCTGCTGCGCGGTCACTGCTGCGGTCGACGACTCGTTGGTCGGGGGTTCGTCAGCCGATGCTGATTCTTGCCCCTTCTCTCGCTCTTCCTCAGACACGTCCTCGTCCTCCTGTATGGCCCTTGAAGTAGCCTCTCGTATCGGCACGCCCAGGTGATGGGCCAGGCGGCCCGGGTCAATCAAATCCGCCGCTTCGCTGTCCATTCGCTGCGCCAGAATCTGGAGCAGGGCGAACAGTTCGCCGCGGTCGTACTCATTGAGCCCCGTAGTGACTTTCTCGACACGGGCAGCGTCGGGGCCAAAGTTCACATCGACCAGGTACGGGAATACGTACTCGTTGAGGTGCATATCGATGTCGGTAGCCTCTTCGATGATCAAGTCCACGGCCAGCTTACCCAGCACATCACTAGTCGTGGGACCGCCCAAGCTGCTTTGCTGCACCTGCTGATAGAGCTGGAGCGGGATAAACATCCCCATCGCCTTGCGGCTGTCGCAGTGGTCAGACAGCCCAAGGAAGGCGGCTATGTTCTCCCCGCTCTCCAAGAGGCGCACGGCCCACTTACGGATGGACGTCAGTTTGTCCATCCCGCTGTCCGACTGCTCGGTATACACCTCGGATGGGACCGCAACCGTCGCACCCGATCGCACGTCGTTGCCGATAGAGAGCGCGGTTTCGCTCAGATCGACGCCGTTTTCGTCCTTTCCCGACGGGTGCGCGACCTCGACCACTCGATCGACGAATTTCTGCACGTGGACCACGAGCTGATCATAGTTGAACTCGCCCAGCCACCAGGCCTTGTACGCGTTGCCTAGCCGGCCCGAGCCGCTGTATTTGCCAAACGCCTTGGCTCGTCCGATCGTGAGCCAGAGCGCGTACACGCGGTCCACTTTGCCCTTGCCGTGATGGAACCCTGTGAACGTGCCATCTTTGTCGAACTCGGGATAGGCCTCGACGGGGCTGGCTTGGTCAAAGCCGGAGCAGATCAGTGGAGTGGTCGAAGCAGTCCACACGGGCGGGGCATCAGGGGACAAGGGGCGAGGGACCTCGAACTGGAGCTTTTTGATCAGGCCAACGCAGCCCAGCGCCACGGCCATCGCAGCCTGGAGCATAAACTCGCGGTGAATCGTGCCGTACATCGCCTGGAAAAAGGCGCGGATGGTGGGATCCGCGCACTGGATTTCGTACTCGGCTTTGACGAGCTTGGACGAGATGTATGCTACGGACAAGGCGATCACCGGGTCGTCGAGCATCTTGAGCTTGGTCGACATACTGACTCGGTTGCCTTGCACGAGCTGACCATAACGGCTGGTAGGATCGCCGAGCAGCTCGTACACCGCGCCCCAGGTGGTCGTATATCCTGGACGCACTGTGCTCGGAGTCTCGACGGCGATACCGCCCACCGGCGTCCTTCCGACCTGGACGATGGGCGATACGCCTCTGCTGTCTTTCTCTTCAGTCATTGTATGTCTCGCTCACAATCGGCCTCTATAGCTCCGCTTCTTGCTCGACGTGGGCACCGAGGTGCCCGACTGTCGGTCACCAGGCGGCCTCAGTTTCCGCAGCCGCTCCATCGCTGCCTCGCAATACGCTTTGGCGTGGTCGTAATGGTCAGGCTTTCCCGTCTTCGGGTAATGGTAGTACACTCGCCCGTCTGGCTTCACGCCCTTAGCTTTTAGGTTGGCAGTCATCTGCTCGACCAGCCCCTCCACCGCTTCAAAGTCGCGCGGTAGGATGTCGAGCTGGCCCTCGATACTCTCGTGCGAATGGGTCAGGCCCGCCGCACGCTCGATTTGAACCCGCTGCCGCTTGAGATCGAACAGGCACCAATCCGTACCGGCGATCTCTTCGACATAGGTCGCCAGAAACGAGCGCCCTCGATGCCGCTGGGCAAAGGCCACGTCGGCCGTCAATTCTGGCCCGTCATCGGCCACGCATACGCCCACGTGATAGCGGGCCATCAGCGGATCGAGGTCCGTCCAACTGCCCACCTCGCCCACGAACACTGTACGCCGCCGGCCATCCGTGCTGGGCTCCATAATCCACACGTACAGCGTCAGGCCCACGTCCACGCCCATCGCCGACCACGAGGACGTGGGCGTGTCCGAGCGCAGGTGCGCGCCGGCGCAAGCACGTAGCAGCTCGAGGTTCAGCCGCGCACCCTTGGGCTCGTAAGGCAGGCCCATGTCGTTGTTCCAGAAAGCCAGGACGTCGGCCTCTTGAGTCGACTTGGAGCGCCTCCACATCGCGGCCAGGTCGACGCGCGGGCTGACCAGCTTGGGTATCCAGTACCCTACCGTCTGGCTGCCGGGGTTCTGCGCGACAAACCGCAGCCGGCTGCCGCTGCTTGGATCATTCGGATTATGATCCCAAGCCGAATGCAGGTCGATGGCTGCACCACACTCCGAGTGAGGACACCACACCGCGACTCGCCCGTCGCGCTTGTCGACCAGGTCCCAGGTCAACTTGTTGTCGTGGCCGCAGGCCTGGCATCGGATCACCGGCTCGCGCTGGTCGCTCTCCTGGTACTCGGCATCGATGCCGATACCGGGGTAGGTCGGCGTGGACAGCCCCAGCTTGATCTTGAACTGGCTGTCGCCGAGCCGGTCGTAGATCAACGGTATCGCGGCCGGCGGGATTCGGTCCCACTCGTCGATCACGGCAATGTCCGCTGGCACCTGGGCCAACTGCGCGGCTTTGCGCGGGTTCCCTTGTGGGATATGCGTTCCTCGTAGGTAAAGCGCGCCACGTCGAAAGGTCTTGAGCCCGACATTGTCGGTGTCGCCTGCGATCTCTCGCAGCCGCGGGCTGTGCGCAACCGCGGGGTCCACGCGCGTGTGCGCAAAGTCGCCAGCGATGCCAGAGCCCGGCGGCAGGGCATAGAACACATTCAGGCCAAACTCGTCAATGCCATAGAACGCGACATTGAGGGCGAACTCGGTCGCGCCCATCTGCGCGGCCTTGCGCAGGACGAACAGTGGCGCTATGAGTGTGCCGGCGCGCGCCGCGAGTAGGACCTCGCCTATTCCGTTGTAAAGGGGCACAAGCCAAGGGTATTCCCCGAGGCTAAACGGGCTGTATTCCCGTGTCCGTCGATTCTGTATGACCCGGTATTGATGCGTCCATTGGTAGAGTGAAAGCAGTTGTGTGCTGGGTTGGCTATCCTCGCCATTATCTGTCTCGATCTGCGCTTGCTTGAGCTTGGACTGGATCAGGTAGGCTAAGGATGTGGCCAAAGTCTGCGCTGATGGCGCTGAGAATAGCTCGATTTTGAACTCGTCTAGAGACTGCATTGACTAATGCCGATACCAGAACCATCGCTTTCTCGACTGTGATCACCTGCTGCAGCTCGACCAGCCGCTTGCGCTCGCTTTCAACCAGCTTGCGTCGTTGGTCGAGGAGGGGCACGATCTTGGCCCACACCCGTTCTTGCGCCGCGCCCTGTTCGAGAATCTTCCCCATTCGTGCCAGGCTCTGGACTGTGCCCTCTGGATCATCGGCCTCATTGGCTGACAAAATCGCCTGATAGATAGCTTTCAACTCAACCCACAGATCCAGGCCTTCACCTGTGTCCAGCTTGGACACAATGTCCATGAGCCGTGTATCTAGCAGTGCGACCTCGTCGCGCAGGGAGAGCAATGTCTCATCCGCCCGCGCATCAGCATAGCGTTCTTTGAGCTGTGCCGGCAGATACTTCGAATAGCGACCATCCCTGAATGAGGGAGCTGCCATTCCACTAAGACTGGCTCCTCCGTGAAGCCGACATCGTCCGCCCTCGCGTGTGACTGCTCGCTTGCACGCGCGAGCCTCGCCACACTCGGGACATTCCCACAGACTATGCTCGGCCTGGCTGTACCTATGACCACAGGCTCGGCACCGTCGTGTCCTGGCGCCACATCGAAATACATCCCCATTCATGGGGTCATTCCTCTTTCATGGGGTCGTTTTCACACAGGCGCAAGCTCGGACTATCCAGCCTACGCAGACGAGCTCGAGTGGTCGATCGCTGCCGGCCTTTCATCGCTCCGCTTAAAGCCCGGCACATAGCCGGCTTGTCCAGACTGGCTCGCGATCCTCGCCACCTGCGACTGCACTCCGGCCATCTTGCGCCACTGAGCAACCACCGCGTCGACAAAGACCTGCTCTGGCACGATTGCCAGCGCCGTGCCAGCGATGAACTGTGAGTAGACCCGCTTGGCCGCGGCCTCTACGGTGGCCTGTGGGATATCTCGTAGTAGGCGACCAGTCTCCTTCTCGAGAGCGTCTAGCAGCCAGTCGATGAAGCCGAAAACTTGATCGAGTAGTTCGCTATCCTCGCCCTCCCGCTTCTCCTGCCACATCCTGAAGGCCCAGGCGACTACGGCCAGCACGGCGACCGCAGCAAACAGAATCCAGAACCAGGTGGTCGAGCCCCCGGCTTCGAAGGCGGACAGTCGGTCGGGAGAAGACAGAGCTTGGATGGCGACGCCGGCGCCGGCGCCGCCGGTGAGAAGGGAGAGGATGAAAGACAGGATGGTGATCAGTAGATCGATCCACTGCGGGCGGGAACCAGAATCCAAGGTGCGCATAGTGCCTCCTCTGATCCCCCCAGCGGTTGCGTTAAATATGACATTTTGTGTCAGGATTATTGTACCAGAATTGGCATGCCTAAGTCAAGAGGAAACAGAACATATTTTCTATGAGTGGGGAGAGAAAGGGAAAGCAGGGAAAATCAAAGACCACCGGCCGGGGGGGAAGCCGATGGTCTTTGCGGTCTGTCCGGCTGTCCAGATCAGACCGACACCAGTATAGCACAAAGGTTCTGAGAAAGTCAAGGGGAAATAGAACAGATTTTCTGTTTTCGTGATTTGACAGGGGATCGTGATTGTGGTATTATACTTCCGTAGTGACTTAGGTTTCTTATCTTCTAGAAAGGGGGCTAAATGGGCGATGAACGGCTTTGGACAGTGAGCGAGCTTGCTAAGCACCTTGATGTGCACATCACAACTGTCCAGGGGTGGATTCGCCAAGGGCACTTTCCGGGCGCCCGCAAAAAGGGACCGGGCAAAACTAGTCCCTGGGTAATTCCACAGAGCGCGGTTGACGCCTTCTTGGAATCACTAGAACTAAAACCTCTACCGGCGCGCTCGTAGGAATCCACCAACAAAAAAGAAAGGTCACCAGCGCGGTAACACTGATGACCTTAACGCTCGACGCCCAATAGCTCTCCCCAGAGTATTGCACCTTAACAATAGAATTGTGAAGGCTCTTTGTTGCGTCTTCGCAGTGAGCCACATAGGACTCGAACCTATAACCCGCTGATTAAGAGCAACCAGTCCACATTTCCGTCCCCTTGCGGGGATTAGTGGTTCTTCAACGGTCGCTGGTTAAGAGTCGCCGACCTGGTGAGATATATCAGCGGGTCATAGTCAAGAGCTGCCGCACTGGGCTCAGTTCAAAATGCTTGTCCCAGATCTCATCATTGCGAAAGGCAAGGTACACTTGGGTTGTCTCGATCGATGCGTGGCCAAGCATCAGTCGCAATGTTTGTATGTCTCCACCCTTGGCCACATACAGTCGCGCGAACGTATGCCGCCAGATATGGCACAGCCGCGGCTTACACTCCACGCCGGCCAGCACAACGCGCCGGCGCAAAAGCTGATTGAGTCCGTTCGGCGTCAGAGAGCGACGCGTCAAGGTGGCCCGGCCATCTACAGCCACAAACATTGTGTCGGCCAGCTCTGGCCGAACCTCAATCCAGTCCTGCAGCGCCTCAACCGTCGCCGACCAAATGGCCACCGTCCGATCAGCATGAGATTTGGAACCAGATGCCCGGACCACCACCCACCCCCGGTCCTCGCCGAGGTGCACATCGGCCTGCGCCAGGCTCACCAGCTCGCCGGCGCGTAGGCCGGTATCGAGCAGGAGCATCATCATCGCCCGATCGCGCAGGCCCACCGGGCTGCCGTCGCACGTGTCGAGCAGTGCCTGGACCTCGGCCAACGACCATGTGTCAGGCAACTTTCGATCCGGCTTGATCCGTGGCCGACCGGCCATTGGGTCGACGTCGAGCCAGCGCTCGGCGACACAGAAACGGGTGAATGCCCGGATCGCGCGGTCGTAGGCGGCCACCGTGCCGGATTGGATCTCGCGTCGCTCGACCCGGGTCTGTAGGTGCGCGAACCACGCGCGCATACTCGAGCGGGTCAAACTGGTCACCTCGGCCTGGTCACGGTTCTCCAGGAACCCGATCAGGGCGCCGAGGTGTGTTTGATAGAACCGTATCGTCGCCGGCCGCCGACCGAACGACCGGCGATCTAGAATGAACTCGTTCAGTGCGGCCTGAAGTTCCATAGATACTCCAATGGAATGACAAGCCGCCTTGCGGGTAAGGGCAAGCAGCGGGGGACGCTTCCCAGGGCATATCCCCGTTGCTCGCCCACCATCATATCACATGTACAGGCCGGATGCAAGTCCACATACGCCGCCAGGCGTAGAAAGGTAGGATATGCCAGAAGATCGATCCAAGTACGTTGTTGGGGACCCAGACGCAGAGGAGCCAGATACGATCGATGTCGCGCTGGAGCTGCTCGGGTTGACCGAGGCCCACGGCCAGCGACTGTATACGCTCGCCGAGAGGCAGTACAGATCTGTGCAGGATCAGCTACGCTGGATCATCGATGAGGCTTACTCGAGAATGATCGCCTCGGGCGAGATGATCACACTTGATGACGTAGAGTAGGAGGGGGCCTACTCTACCAAATGGAACTGGACTCGCGGTGCTGGCCACGTCTCAATCCAGCGCCGCCGGCTCTCCTGTCGCAGCGAGCGCTGCCAGAGTTGAGCCATACGAATCATCACAAGGTACCGAGCATAGGTACGCCCAACCAGGAGCGCGATGAGGGAGAAATACCTGCTCGTTTGTATCCATTGACACCTACGCACTGTTAGGATCCTCTTCTCTCTCCCCCCGCTCAAAATTGGCATCGCCTTGCAGGCGACGCATCAAATCGTACACGCGACGCTGGTCGTCTTCAGAGAGACGATCGAGGTCGCGCACCATGTCGAAAGCTAGTTGTTCTTTGGCGGATTGTGGACCGGCCCCGTCTGTTTCTGCTGCGTCGGCAATCTGGTTTGCCAGGCTCCGCGCGACAGCCACGACGGCCTGACGCGCCTGGTCTGACAGCCGACGGAATAGCTGGACTAAGACGTTTTCCTCCGCAGTCCTTGGCGCGTCGGAATCCGACTTTGCGGGAGGCAACAGCTTAGCCTTGCGCATCACATCATCAGGCGGCATATCCAACGCACTGGCCACACTGGCACAGAACTCGAATGTCACACCGCGTTGTCCACCCAGGATCATATACACAGTCGACTCACTCAACTTGGCTTCTCGCGCTAGATCGCGTCGCGTCCAACCACGATGTCCGAGTTCACCCAGGAGCCATTTCCTAAAGTCCATATCACCCACACTTCACGCTTGACACATCTGTTTTTGTGTGATATAATCATTCATAGTGTGAGATTTTCTCACAATACAGGAGGACCTATGCCCAAGATTGCTGTCGCTGATGAAATTAACCCTCGGTCTACAGTTACACTCAAACCCATAGATCGCCAGATAGCAGCGATCCTGATGGACCGAGACGGTACGAATCTGTCAGCCACCATTCGGATGGCTCTGCGCGACAAGGCTCGAGCGCTAGGCCTGCCTATCCCTGGCTTGCACACAACGAACGACCCGCAGACGGCACCATCATCAATCGCCGCCTCGCGGTAAGGGCTGTCAGGGAGGGGCCGCACGCTTCCCAGGGCATAGGCCCCTCCCCTGCTCGCCCCTAGTATATCACATTTGTGCGATTTTTGTCCACTTTGGATAGGGGATTTATCTTATGAACACAACCGCAATTCATACCCTCGGTGTCGACCTCGGGGGTGGCGCACTCAAACTCTACGGCGCAGCCGGCGGCATCGAATTGCCGGCCCATATCGCCTCGGCCGGTCACCGCACCCGTCGCGCCCGAGCCACAGGCCTACGCACACTCAAGCCGCCCATGCGCGTACTCACAGGTGGCACCGGCTTCTACATCGGCCTTGGCGCTCACGACTGGGGGCGTCCCGTCGAGAATCTCGGCGACGAGCGCTTTGCCGGCTCACCCGAGGTGCAGGCCCTGCTCTACGCGGGCCTATCCAGATACCTCGACGATCACTCTTATCTCGACCACGCCGATCTGATCGTCGGCCTCACACAAAGCGCATTCCTGGCCGATATTGCTCCCAACGTGCGATCTTGGCTCAGCGGTGATCACACCTGGGCCACTGAGCAAGCTGGACAGTCCAAACCATCCACTCGCGACTATGCGCTCTCTATCGGACAGATCAATGTCACCAGCCAGGCCGCCGGCGCGCTCTTTGACTACTTTCTCGACGACAGTGGTGCATTCATCTCCCAGCGTAAGCCGGCCTTCAAAAAGGAGGTCGGTATCATCTCTGTAGGAATGAACACCCTCGAGCTGCTGGTCCTCCGTAACGGAGCTACGATCGAGCGTTTTACCGACTCGATCACTGCCGGCGTGCGCCGCCTGCTCGAGATACACGACCCATCTGACCACTATTCACGCGGCGAGCTAGACACCATGTTACGTCGTGGCCAACTCGACTACAAAGAGGACCTACGTACCTGGGCTTCTGAGATCAACGGGCACATCGAGCGTCGCTGGGGCTCGGCCTTTCGCCGCTTCGCTGCGATCATCGTCGTGGGCGGCGGCGTGATACTACTCAACAACGAGTTAACCGCCCGCCTGAATGGCAAGGCCTACGTACCCGACGAGCCCGTTCTCGCCGTAGCTCGTGGGCTCTACAAGCTAGGCTTACAGCGCAGCAAGCGACGGAGGCAATAGGTGTCCAAGCCGCGCGGCCGTCCTCGCCGGACCCAGACGCCGCGGACTTTCAGCGTCAAGCTGGTCTTGTACCCTGGCGAGGACGACGACCTAATTGTCTACCTAGACGCCGCACCGGCGCGCAAGCGAGCTGCCGCGATCAAGACCGCGATGCGCAGCGGCAACATCGACGCTGCGACCCTAGACGACCTGCCGGACGACGAGATTCTAGACGCGTTTGAGGACCTATTGGTTTAAATGCGTCATAATAATTACTTGATTTTTATGACGCAAGAAAAGTTCAGATGATGAGATCGACCAAAGATACTCCATACATCGTCCTTGTCATCGCCATTATCGTGGTGACGTTTGGCGTTCCCGCATACTTGCGCATCCGTGAACGCATCGCGCGCCTGATCCGAGCTCGCCATACGTCGCCAATTAACTACAAAGGAAGGAGCTACAAATGAATACTGCCCAGCTCCGTCCACTCGTGGCTCGCTGGGAACAATCTATCTGGCAGGCGATGGCTCGCCAGAAGATATCCTACCGTGTCATCGACAAGGCCCGCTCCAGCCAGGTCCTCACATTCCGCCTGCGGCTCGCCGATGAGCGTCACCTCAAGAAGACGCTTTCCATGACCGAACCGATTGCCCTCTCCCTGGGCGTCGAGCGCGTGCGCATCTCGCGACATCTCGGCTGCCTCGACGTCGAGGTCGGCCTACCGCCCGCCTATCACCAAAAGCTCTCAGTGCGAACTCTCAACCGCAAAGGCGGCGTGTGGATCGCCCTGGGTCAGACCTCGACCGGCACCCCGGTCCACGTCAACCTGGCCGGCAATCGCACCTGCCACGCCCTCGTCACCGGGGCCACCGGAAGCGGCAAGACGGTCGCCGAGCGGCTGATCGCCTGGACCCTCTCCACGGACAATCAGCCCGATCACGTCCAGCTCATCCTGATCGACGGCGCCAAAAAGGGCGCGGCCTGGTGGGGGTTCGAACGCGACGCGCACCTCGCGCATCCGATCATCGCCGACAGCAACGAGGCCGTCTCCGCACTGGCCTGGGCTGTCGCCGAGCTCGACCGACGGATGGAGCAAGGCCGCAAGGCCCCGCGCCTCTTTGTCATCATCGACGAGATCCGCGCCCTGCTCAAAGTCGCCGGCGACCAAGTCGCGCAGGCTGTCGAGTACATCGCCTCCATAGGCCGCGAGTTCGGCGTGCACATCATTGTCGCCACTCAGCACGCCCTCACCGACGCCTTGGGTGGCAGCATCGCCAAGGCCAACTTGGTCATGCGCCTCACCGGCTGGGTCGCCGACGCAACGGCCGCGCACGTGGCCACCGGTATCCCCAAGTCGGGAGCCGAGCACCTCCAGGGCAACGGCGACTTTCTGCTCGTCGTCGCCGGCCAGGCGCATCGCCTCCAGATGGCCATCGTCGAGAA